>Ga0224555_1004049_pt1 | contig 13982 bp, 10 predicted proteins | sample 714S23034metaG_FD_180687 | JGI IMG/M metagenome (GOLD analysis project Ga0224555, IMG submission 180687) | Peat soil microbial communities from Stordalen Mire, Sweden - 717 S2 30-34 | ecosystem: Environmental > Terrestrial > Soil > Wetlands > Peat | place: Sweden: Norrbotten County, Stordalen...
GGTTGATGACGGTCACCGTCCAGTTGCCCGCATCGTTGGCGTTGTTGAAGGCGTTGTCCTGGAGCTGGCTGGTGCTGACGAAGGCGGTGGCGTGGTTGGCGTAAGTGTTGCCCTGCGGATCGTGGTAAGTGACCGTCGCTCCGTTCTGGAAGGCGTTGCCGTTGATCAGCAGCTGCTGGTTACTGGCTGAGGCCGGCACCGGGCTCGGGGACACGCTGGTCACCGTCGGCGTAGCCGAAGTGACAGTGAAGGTGTAGGTGTTGGAACTGATGCTGCCGGGGTTGATGACGGTCACCGTCCAGTTGCCCGCATCGTTGGCGTTGTTGAAGGCGTTGTCCTGGAGCTGGCTGGTGCTGACGAAGGCGGTGGCGTGGTTGGCGTAAGTGTTGCCCTGCGGATCGTGGTAGGTGACCGTGGCTCCAGTGACGAAGTTCGAGCCGTTGATGGTCAGCGTCTGCGCGCTGGTTGATCCCGGCACTGGACTCGGCGACACGCTCGTGATCGTCGGAGTCGCACTTGAGGCCGACACAGTGAAGTTGAAGGCCGTGGAGCTGCCGCCGCTGGGGTTGACCACCGTCACTGTCCAGGTGCCGCCATCGCTTGCGTCGTTGAACGCTGTATCGGTGAGCTGGCTGGCCGATACGAAGGTCGTGGCGTGGCCGGGATAGGAGTTGCCCTGCGGATCGTGGTAGGTGACCGTGGCTCCAGTGACGAAGTTCGAGCCGTTAATGGTCAGCGTCTGCGCGCTGGTTGATCCCGGCACTGGACTCGGCGACACGCTCGTGATCGTCGGAGTCGCACTTGAGGCCGACACAGTGAAGTTGAAGGCCGTGGAGCTGCCGCCGCTGGGGTTGACCACCGTCACTGTCCAGGTGCCGCCATCGCTTGCGTCGTTGAACGCTGTATCGGTGAGCTGGCTGGCCGATACGAAGGTCGTGGCGTGGCCGGGATAGGAGTTGCCCTGCGGATCGTGGTAGGTGACCGTGGCTCCAGTGACGAAGTTCGAGCCGTTAATGGTCAGCGTCTGCGCGCCGGTTAATGACGGCACTGGGTTGGGCGAGACGGTAGTTACCATGGGCGAGGTCGAGGACACGGTGAGCGAGAACACCGGACCATCTTCAACATCCAAGTCAATCCCTTGGTTTGGAGACGTCCCGAGTGTTACGCCCCCCCAAGTTTGCTGAGAGGGTGACGGGCAGGGTTGAACACTTCCTCCCGCGCAGTACTGATGGATTCGCCGCTGAACCCAATTGCCGCTAAGGACACCATTCAAATCCGCAGCGGTACTAACTCCATCGGGATAAAACGCCCAGATGGCATCTGGGGGATTTGACCAATCGCCAGCGTTATATGGTGCTCCGTACACTCCAGCCTGAAATCCCTGAGCGTGGAGTTCGTTTACCCAGCCACTTAGGAATTGTCCGACAGTCGCGCTGCAACTTGTGTTATTTGTCGAATATGCCTCCATGTCGTAGTAAACAATACTGTCACTCATTCCCAATGCGGTGGCCGCAGCGGCCGCTGAGTCAGCCTCGGAAACACCCTCGTTATACGCGGACGTAGATGTGGATGTATCAATCAAGTAGAAACTCGAAGGATTACCGCTAATGCACGAAGCCTGTGGCCCAACCCATAGCGGCATAATGCCCCAACCCATGCTCGACACATCGCTAACCCACGTGGAATCCAAATTCGTATTTGTCTGTTTCGTGCCCGCGCTTGGCGGGTTAGTTCCGCAACCGTTTGGTCCGCTCTTCGGTACGGCAGTGACATTGCACCCGCCCACATATACGCCGATGTCTCGGTATGGGCTGCTTTGGAGCCATATCTGCATATCACTTTCTGACGGAGCGAACGCCAAGTCGAATCCTGAGTTCTCGCTTATCCGCGTGTTCGATGGCGCAACACCAGTTTGAGTTATAGTCACAGTCGCAGGGCTGCCCGAAGCGCCACTCGCTGTTATTTGGATGGTTCCCGAACGCTGCACACCTGTGTTCGACGTATACGAAGCTGTTATTGTGCCGCTATTTCCGCCAGTAGCACCAGACGTAATTGACAGCCACGATGATCCGCTGGTTACTGTTGACGAGTAGCTCAACGACCCAGTTCCCGAGTTATTCACGCTGAAATTCGTTGAACCGGCCGCCGCACTCATGGTGACGCTTGTTGGCGTCACGGACAAGACCGGCGTCGCTGCCGACACAATGAAGCTGAATGCGGTGGAAGTCTGCCCGTTAGGGTTGCTAACGTAAACCGCCCAGGTGCCAGCGTCATTGGCGTCATCGAACTGATTGCTCAGTTGGCTCGCCGAGACGAAGGTGGCCGATCTCGGGTAGGCATTCCCTTGCGGATCGTAGAAAGTAACTGTGACCCCACTCACAAAGTTGCTGCCATTTATCAGAAGTGTCTGGCTACTGTTCGAACTCGGAACTGGACTCGGTAAAACACCGCTAACAGTCGGAACTGACGACGTGGCTGTCACCGTAAAGTTGAAGGTGCCAGAGGTCTGCGAATCCGGGTTGGTCACCGAAACCGTCCAGGTACCACCATCATTGGCATCATCAAACTGATTGCTCAACTGGCTGGCCGAGACGAATGTAGCGGACCTTGGATAGGCGTTGCCCTGCGGATCGTGGAAGGCGATCGTGGCCCCGCTGACGAAATTGCTGCCGTTGATCAGCAGTGTCTGGGAGCTGTTCGATCCAGGAACCGGGCTGGGCGACACACCACTAATGGAGGGCGCCGGATTTGAATTCGAAACCGACCAGGAAAGAACGTTGCTTTTCTTTCCAGTCTGATCATCCGAATCTATCTCGGAGTAAACGCCAGATGTGCTTTCAGTAAACCCGCTGAAAGAGAATTGCCCGCTGCTGGTTGCCGTGGTGTGCGATGTTGTCGTATTCCCATTGGGCATGGTGATGGTTGCAGTGACGCCCATGTTCGCAGTCGCACCCGACCCGGTCACTGTGAATGTGGTGCTTCCGGCCGTCCCCGTCTGCGGAGATACGTTTGCCACCAGATTGGTAGCATTCACGGTGAGGGTGATACCGCGTGAGTCCTTGTCGCCGCTCACGTCTGAGACGGAGCAAGTCACCGTAGAGATTCCGCCACTGCTCGGTGCAGTCCACGTAACACTTGACCCTGTCCCGCTGATTGTTCCTGACGATGCGCTCCATACATACGTCAGCGTTTCACTGCCCGGATACTTGACCATGCACGATAAGGCTGCGGTACCACTTGGGCTCACAGTGTTTGGATTGGCAGTCAACGACTCGATCTGCGGCGGGACTTCCGAGCCGAAAACCGAAATCGCGAAGTTCTGACTCGCCGTGTGTCCCGCAGCATCTACAAGTTGAACAGTGAAGGAGGAGCTTTGAACCTCTGTGGGAGTGCCGCTCAATACGCCGCTGGATGCAAGCGTGATGCCTGTAGGTAGATTGGTTGCCGTCGTTGACCAGGTGTAAGGCGACTTTCCACCGGCCGCTGTGAGAGATTGAGTGTACGGCTGCTCCACACTCGCGCTTGGCAAAATGGCTGGTGTCGTAATGTTGAGAGAGGCTGTAGCCGATGACACCGTAATGGAAGTCAAAGCGTCCGCGGCAGCTGCAGTGGAATCTGATACTTCCAGATAGAATGAAAACGTTCCAACAGTTGTGGGTGTGCCGCTGATTGCCCCTGTGCTTGGATCCATACTCAAGCCCGGTGGCAAGCCGGTTCCGGCGGTGCCGTCTGTGGTCTTTGTCGAGAAGGTATAGGGCAGCACACCGAACGCAGCCGCCACGGTTACACTGTAGGGAATATTAACCTGGGCGGGAGTGAAGGCCAGGCTGTTTGCCACCAGACTTACCGGAGCGATAACCCCATTGGGCCGGAGAACCAGATAGTAGTTTGAGTTGTTATTCCAAGACGCCTGAAACTCCGCCTTGGAGTAAGTATTGATGTATTCCCCGGCCCAAGGAGTGGCACCAGATGAGCCTGGAAACGGGTCATTGACATATACGTTACCATTCGGGTCGCTATCCATCCCCACAAGAACCATAAAATGCCCGCCACAAGAATCTGTGGAAGGGAGTAGCCCGCCATCGATATAACAGTCAGATCCTTGCTTGACCCTCATTTTGTACCGGACCTGAACAATGATCGGGAAGCCGTTCGAAAGTTCAATATTCAGCTTGTCGAGCCCAGTGGAGTCTGCGGTCCCGACGCCCACAGGGGACTGCTCAAAAAATCCTTCATTCTGTGCAATGTTGGACAACGTATTGATGGAGAATCCTGCGTCATACGGTCCGTAGTATTCCGGAGTCGAGTCATTTGCGCCGTGATAATAGAGGCAGGAAGAAGCAGCATAAATCGCATTTCCTTCCGTTGTGTAATGTCCCGCGCCACATTCATTAGTCGTCGTAAACGGCGTATTTGACAGCGTTGGCGGATTGGGAGCGGGGTTGCATGTCACGGACGTGGGGTTTGGGTCGAGATTCTGGAGCAGATTGATGATGTGCTGTGCCGACAACGTGCAATTATTGCCGTTGCTGGTGCTATCCGGCTGCGGATAATCGAAGCAGGCCGCGCTGGATTGTTGGCAGGACAAGTTGTTCTGGTTGTTTTCGTAATAGCTTCGAACCATCAGGTACGATGCCGTGCCGCAGTTTGCAGTGTCTAGAGCGTTTCCAGGCAGGGTTCCTGGCGCCATTTGGAACATCCATGGGACGTGACCGACGCATGTGCCATTAGTAGTACTCGGAGGCCCGGTGTAGCCGAAGTTGCACCACGCGCTCGCGGACGAAGAATTTAGCGCCTGGATTTGCGAAAGATCCCTTTGTTGGGTCGTAGCGGAATCTTGCGGCGCGCTATTTAAGATTGCATTTGATGAGCCAATGATGTAACTGAATGACCCTGAACTAACGCCTCCACTCGCATCTTTGGGACTGATCTCTGAACTGGCAGAGGTCTGGTTTGTCACAGCGAGGATGAAGCTATTTGAGGCACCGCCGCCTGGTGCGGGGTTCACTATGCCAATAGAGAGGTTGCCCGCTGCATTGAGATTGCCAGAAGGAACAGTTGCAAGCACCTGGTTGGCCGAAACGTATGTCGAAGCGATCGAAGCCGAGTTAATGCTCACCGTTGAAGTTGGCAGAAAGTTGGAACCATCCAACTCAATCTGAGTTGTCGGGGCGCCTACCGAAATAGTCGATGGGGTAACAGACGCCAAGGATGGAACGAGGTTGTCAACGGAGAATGAAGCAGAACTGGAAGTGCCACCCCCCGGCGTAGGATTTGACACTGTGATGGTATGGGTTCCAGACACCATTTCGCTGCTTGCCGGTATCGCGGCGCTGAGTTGACTGCTGGATACAAAGGTGGAGGTGAAGGGGCTTCCATCAAAATTGACAGTCGAAGCATGGCTGAAACCCGATCCGGAAAGGGTGATGGCTGTATTCGCCGAACCAACCTGACTTGTGGCGGGAGAAACGCTCCCGAGCGAGGGTGCCGCGTAGCTAAGCGACACCGGCGCCGAGCCGGCTTTCGAGGAGTCGGCCTGGCTTGTCGCGGTCACCGTTATCGAGCTTCCAGTGGAAGGAATAGGATCTGGCGCGGTAAACAGGCCGCTGTTCGAAATCGCGCCGGAACTGGCCGACCAGTTCACTGATGAACTGTAGCTACCGGTCCCCGACACCGTTGCCGAGCACTGACTGGTCTGGCCGGTCTGGACGCTGGCTGGGGTGCAAGAAACGGTCACCGAGGTGATCGTTGGAGAAGATCCACCCCCGCCACCACTGCTGCCGCTTCCGCCACCGCAACCGGCGACTGAAGATAAGAGAACAGCAATTAAGGCAAGCAGGACGAACCGGCCGTACGTTCTTCTTAAGCTCAAACCCCGCACCCAGGGAGCCATGGCAACCTCGATTCAACAAGCGCAAACGGGGCAGGATTCTCAAGTTCATAGCTCCGCACAGGCGGTAACCAGCCCGCATAAACGAAAGAAACCTGACTTGGCGCAAAATTCCCTTGTGTAATAAAGGGCTAAAAGGCCGTAGTTCATCACGATGACCGCTGTGACAACGTACTTAATGAGACACGTGCCCAGGCCGCGTACATCCCCGCCGTGCAGTGCCGATTGATAGACCTGCCACAGAAATCCCACCACCAAGACCACGTACGCAACGTTCTGCATCCCGGAGGTAATACCGGTCGAGTCGATCCCTGACACTGCCTGTGTCAGAAACCTCTCGAACAGATTCAGCTGCGTCGCCTGAAAGAACGCGAGCATCAAGGCGGGATGTAAGCTGGCGAACACCATGCCTGTCACCTATTGGTCAGCGCTCCGTTGATGAGGCCGTTATTGGTCGTGTTGTCCGTGGTGGCAAGCTTGGAGATTGCGCTCTGATTGGCAAGGTCAATTCCGCGCGTACGCATCAGTTCCGCCAATGCCGCCTGGGTGTAGGCGTTGGCCCGCACCATCCACACGTCGGCCTCGGCTTCGAGAATCGGGGCGCTGCCGGGAGCAGCCTGTGAAATCTGCTGACCCATCTGGTCAGCCTCAGCCAGCTCGGCGTCCGCGAGGGCGTCGATTTCAATCGCCCGCTTCATTGCGTCCTGAGCCTGCGCATCGGTCATGTCGGTCATCGTTCTCATCTGCGGGGATGCTGCATTCGGCGGCATCACGACGCCATACACACTCTGAAACTGGCCAGATACGCTGGGCACATTACCCGCATTGCGCGAAAGTAGAATGGACTCGAGATTCTGCGACTGCGGCAGAGTGGCGCTCGCGACGTTGACATGAAAGAGATTGCCGATCTGGCTAAACTGACTTTCGAACTGAATGACCGAGTTCTTAGCCTGGTTGATGGCCGCGAGCGGATACATCACCTCTTGCTCATAGTTCGCTACACTCTGCTCGACCTGGTTGATAGTCTTGAGCGGCGCAACAATGTAGGTGTTCATCAGCGACTGCATCTGAGACAGCGCCGCCAGGATCGCAGCCACGTCGACGCCGAATTGCCCGTTGGCGCGCGTTGGCAGGATTGCGGCCAATGCGAGCGCAACCACTGCTACTTTCAGCAACGATGGGCGATACCACCGAGGCGCCTCGCGTTGGGCCTCTTCGGTTCCGTACATGGGCTTCGGGAGCTCTGGCCCGAGAAGAGCCTTACGCCGCCAGAAGAACAACTTGCGCCGCTTGTTTGGATTCTTCTTGGGGTCCGTCATGGAAACCTCCCTATCGCGCGGTGAGCGCGCCGGTGATTAAACTGTTGATCCCGCCTGTGGCCGCCGTCCGGCGCTTGACAAGAACGTTATCGTGAGCGATGCGGCCCGCCTCCTGGCGCAACTCCGCCGCAACATCTTCTGCATGTACGCCTGGCAACGGAGGTTGGCGACCTGCGCCTGGGCGGTCAGGAAGGGATTGGATCCGGGTGTGCTCATCGCAACCTGGTTCTCCATTTGGTTGGCAGTTTGAAGAATGACGTCTGCGCCCTGATCGGCAACCAGGGTCGTCTTGAGATTCTCCTGTCCCAAAGCGTCGTCCACGTCCATCATCACGCGGTCTTGCGGCGATGCCGAGTTGACTTGTGGGATTGCTCCGTAGTTTGAAATGAAGCTTGTCTGCAATGCTGGAATCTCTGAAGACAGCCGGCTATGCAGGATACTTTCAAACTGTTGTGGTCCCGGAGTCACGGCGCTTGTGAAGGGCGTGTTGAATACCTGATTCATCTGGCCACGAAAGGTATTGATAGAGTTTGCAACGAACCCACGGGCCTGATTGAGGGCCGCGAGAGGCGCAACCGTTGTCTGGTATAGCTTCTGCATTTGCTGAGCAATCTGATTGATCGCGCTAAGTGAACCACCGATGTCGTTCTGAATGGAGCTGAAGATCGAGTTGAATATGCTGAGGAATTGCCCGTGGGCAAACTTCGGCACGACGAAGCATGTCTCGATCAAGAGGACGCCAATAAGTAGCCGTCTCTTCCAGCGAGCGCCAGGTCTGCGATCGCGTATCGCTTCGCCACTATATGGCACACCATTCAAAAACAGTTCCGTCTCGGGTTGGTTCATCTCTGTCATTGGCTCATCGCCTCCTGCATCTCTCCCGAAAGTTCAACCGGCAAGGGCGCCAGTTCCGCCAGACCCCGCGGATACTCTGCGGCGAGCTCCTCGTAGGCCTGGATCAACGGCAGCTGCCGGTGCTGCCGCAGCCACCACTTACGAAAGACTCGCTCCCTCGCGTAGGTGGTCGTAATCCAGTAGTCCACGGCACTGGGCACGATCCGGATCGCGTGCGTGGACTCCGCCTTTTCCCCGATCGCAATCAGAAACTCCGCGCTCACGCCCTTCTTCGGGTGGGCGAAGGTCTTGATCTGGTTGAGCGCGGTCTCGTTCAGGTGAACGTGCTCCCGGAGCGCCGTCATATCCCCAGGCTGTTTGCCGATAATCTTCGTGGTTGCGTTCTTGACGATGCCGGCGCCATGCTCGTTGGGCCGGTCGGGCGTACCGACAAAGTCCTCCGGCGTCTGGCTGATGCCCCAGACGCTGGCGTTGCGCTTGCGCGCGGTGCGAAAGAGCTGCACCACAACACTTGCAAGGATCGGCGATTCGAGCAGCGCCCAGCACTCATCGAGTAACACGATGCTCGGCTGGCCGGTCACCCCTGATGCACGGTACGTGGCGGTGTGCGCGATGAGAAGGCTCATGGCCCGCTCCAGCCGTGGATCATCCTTCAGCTTCTCGACATTGAAGTAGAGCCACGGATTGTTCAGCTGGACTGTCGTTGGCCGATCGAACAAGCGCGCATACGGCCCCTCATCGACCCAGGCGCGCAACTTGGTCGAAGCCAGCTGCGCCATCGCGTTGATCTTCTGGTTGCGGTCCCGATCCTGCCAGTGCGCCAGCTCCGCGGCCAGATCCCCGAAGAGCGGAATCGGGTTTGAGGTCTTCGCGCTGCACCTCTTATATGTAGAAGCGATGGCCTCAAGCAAAACGCTGTCGAGCAGGTCGATGTCGAGATCGGGCGGCGTGTTCTCACCCAGCATGTGGCGAGTGAGGTTCTTGAGAAACGAGATCTGGTCGTTGGAGGGCCTGTCGTCGCCTCTCGGCAGATCCCACGGATTGATGGTCTGATCGCTGTCGAGTGACATCTCGATCATCTCCCCGCCCATCAATTCGACCAAGGGCTGATACGAATCGCCACGCTCAAGGATCGAAATCATCGGATTTGCGCGGGCAGCCATGAGCAGCATTTGCTGCGCGGCAAGCGTCTTGCCGCCGCCGCTCTTCGCCATCAGCAGGCCGTTCGCATCGGATAGATCGGGATCGAACATTGAGAACGGAATCAGTTGACGGTAGGGTGTCTCGAAGAGGATGAGCGGACTCCTCCGCGTCCCGGTCCACGGCATCTCGACCGGCACGAGATCAGCAACATTCGACGTAAGCATGTCCTGATCACGCTTGTCGGCCTCAGCCATGCCGGGCAACGTCCCGAGGAAAATGCGTCGCTTGGCGATGGTTTCGGCCACGGCCTTCGCGCCGTTCATGTGCGTGAAGGCGTTGAGGACCTCCTGCGTCCGGTTGGCAAGCTCACGTTCCGACCGTTCCAAATCGCCAAGCGTCACGGCCGGCTGCGAAGTGCGCACGACGACCGAAAGGCTGAGCTTTGCTGTCTTGAGAGAAGAAGAGATGATGTCGCGCTGGACCTGGATGAGTTGCGCTTGCGCCACTTCGGCCTCGGGATTCGATTTGAAGTTGCCGTTCGCGTCCTTCTGCGCGGCCGTCATCTTCTGCAGGCGCTTCTTGTAACTCTTCAGTACCTTCACCTGGTCGGGGATCACGACCTGTCCGCTGATGACGACCGGGAAGCCAAGCGTCGAGAAGTTCTGCAACATCCCAGGAAACGTCGCATCCGGAAGCTCCTTTAGACTCACAACCGCGTAGAGATAGCCGTCGATGTTGAGGTAGGTCTCGGTCTCATTGAGGATGCTCGCTTCAGTCGCTTGTTCCCGCGCGCTGCGATACTCGACCATCTCTTCACCGGGAATGCACGGCCGGCGGTCGAGCCGGAGTGGATGCTGGGCGTGTTTCAGCTCCTCAAAGAGTTCCTGCGTCGAAAGTCTCCGGGGCCCGAGGCTGGCCGCCTCCATCGACCCCTCGATCCCCCGGAGGACGGATTCAAACTCCGCCAGATAGGTCTCATGCTCCTTTCGAGCACGCTGGATGGCCTTTTTCTGGCCTAGAGTGAATCCGGCAAGGCTGCGGTTCTGTTGTGCGGAGTGATAGAGCTTCGCGTGCGTACGAGGGTCCCAGATGAAGTACACATGAAGCCGGTTCTCGAAGAAGAAGCCGCTGCGCTCCTTCTGCCGCCACATCCCGAGCCGGTGGGTATCGAGAGCCATCACCTCCGACTGCTCGGTGCGCTGTTCGTGGAGGTAGGTGTCGAGAAGGTCGCCGAGGTGCTCCGAGATCTCATAGCGGAACTGAATACGCATGCTGACGTCGGGAACACTGCGAAACAGTGCTTCGAGCATCGACTTGGTCTGGTTGCGATCGCTGTCCGTAGCAAAGTACGCGAGGACGCCTTTCAGCTCGTAGCCCGCGGCAAATGCGCCGCTGGTGCGAACCATGATGTTGTCGCCTTTGGGTAGATCCCTGAGAGGCAGCAACGCGCAAACGGCCGGCGCCTTCAACTTCCGTTCGTGTTCTGCATACGTCATCGGCATGGTTCTTGTCTCCGCGTTGCCTTTTGGCCGTCGAGATCGAGACCCTGTTTTGCGACGATTACCAACGGAGCGATCCGCTCATGGAATCGCGCTGCGAAGAGAATGCTCGCAAATACCGCCCGTGCAGCGTCGAGATCGAGTTGCATCGCGACCGAGCCGTCTGCGTTCGTCCTGATCGAGGCGTGCACTGGGTTATTCCTCCTCCTCGACCAGATAAGGTTCCGTCAATTCTGAATCTCGCTCAAGTGCGCACCACGCCTTCGGTGCGAAAAACGAGCGCACGAGATCGGTCAGGTATCCGCGTGGCCGTCCGTACTTGAAAAGGATCAGGAATGGCACCGCAAGCGCAGGGACTATAAATTCCATGTAGATATTGAGCGGCATCCCGAACACGTGCGCGTTGCCGCTCACAAAGTGCGCAAGGAGATTCATGATCGCCGCGAGCGCGAGCACCAGAATCAGGTCCTCGAATTCAAGGCCGAGAAACGTCACCTTGGTGTGGAGGTTGCGATGAACCGGGGTCATATCGAGACTCATGAGCTTCCTCTCATATTCCATGCGCTTGCGTAACCATCGATTCGGCCAGCCTCACCATGCCTGAGACCATCAGGGCGGCGATCGCCGCGATAAACTTCCTGATCCAGGTCGAGCCTGGATAGATCTCCGAAACCACGCCGCCCATGTGCAACGCCATCGCCGCTAGCTGCGTCAGCGCGAACATGGGAAGAATGACGTTGGCGGTCCAGTTCACCAGACTCATGGTTGCCATCCAGAACCCATTCGCGCTTGTCGGCCCGGCATTCTGCACAAAACCCTCCAGGGCGCGCAGCATCCCCGAACACATCAGCGATGCGAAACCGCCGTAGAGGAATTGCTCGCAGGGGGCGCCCTTGCTGTATCGATACACGGCTCCCGCAAAGAACAGGCCCGCCATCGTCGGCATGATGGTGTTGCCGGCCCAGGAAGCGAGATTCGTGATTGCCCCATCGAGACTCATCGAGTTCTCCTCAGGCCGCCATCGCCTGAAAGAGCGCGAGAAGACCGCTCACGCTCAGAAAAGAGATCGCGGCGAAGACCAGCCTGGCCCAGGGCCGGTGCCGGACAAAGTTGATGACGGCTCCGACACATGCCAGTCCCGCCGCGGCCGGTAAGATCTGTCCGGCAATGTAGTTCCAGAGGGAGGTCAGCATATCGGTCATCGCGTACTGCCCTCCCGAATTCCAGCCCTGCAAAAGCTGCATCGTGCCCGACAAGGACATCAGGAAGAGCGCAGCCACGATCGAGCCGAGTGGATTCTCTCCAGCCGCTCCATCGAGCGTTGCCTTCAGGACGAAATACGCTGCGATCACCGGAACGAGCTTTGCGACAACGATCTGGTTGACGAAGTTCTTGAAGACCGTCTCCATGCTGGCCAGCCAGCTCGTTCCCACAGATCCGCTCGCGGACGGAATGTTGATGCCTTGCGCCGCAACCCACGACAGCAGTTGCGGAAGCGTGAGAAGGACAATCGTCCACAGAATCCACTTGCCGACGCGGCCGTTCACGTGGAAGTTGATCCCGCCTTCATGCCGCAGGCTCACTCCCGCGGCGGCCAGCGTGCAGAACGCAGCCGGCACCGCGAGATCGAGCAGCAGTTGGAGAAGGTCGAGGAGGAACTGTGGCGGCTGCATTGCTCTTTGCCTTAGTTACTGAATGCCCTGTGCCTGGGTGATGAAACCTTCGGCCATCCGTCCCAGACCGGAGATCACCATGAGAGCCACGCCGGTGACGCCCCAGCCCAGGTAGCCACGGCCGCTCTTGAAGTGCCATCCGGCGACCCCCAGGCAGGCCACGGCGATGACCGGAGCGATGACGTTGCATCCCCAGTTCACGATGTTGAGGACCGTGCCTTCGACGGTGGTCGCCTGCTGTCCTTGTACGGCTTGGCCGAACTGGGGAGAAGTTCCCAGGTTCTGGGCTCTGGCTGCGAAGGGTGCGGCGAGGTTTCCCAGAAGCAAAAGCCCCAGGCCGAACTTCAGGGCAACGTGCATCCAGTCGATTTCATCGGGACGATAATGAACGCGTGTGGATGTTGAGGCGGACACTCGGGAGCGCCGCCAGAAGGCCAGTGCGGTTCTCATAGGTTTCTCTCCTGGACGCGGCTGCTCTTGGGCATCCGTGTCGAGCGAGAGAATGGGATGAAACCGAAACTCGGTCAAATAACCCGGCCGAGACCAGGATGGGAAATCGCTCCATCTCCAATCGCCTGTGGCGGTTGGCGGACAGAGAGACGCGTGCCGCGCGCCTCGACCTTGCCGGCGTTGTGGCTCAATTTCAACGAATCGAGCTAAAATCTCAATCGAAGAGCCCGGTGTCGCAAGGTGTCGCCAGGTCAGGGAAAACGCAATGGCATCCGTATTGCAGCCAAACCCTTATCAATGCGACCAATGTGGAACCACGAATATCGTGGCTGCCCCCGTCCTGTACCAACAGGGAACACGGACCTTTTCCGGCATATTCAATGCGGGGACAAGCCAATCCTATTCAGCACAAGCCGTTGCGCCGCCGAATCCTCGCGGATATATACGACCCCTGCTACTATGGGGAATTCCAATATGTTTTACTTTCTTTTGGGCCTTCGTCGGTCTCTTTGGCATTCTCAATCGTTCTAAATCCGCTATATCATTGGGAAACACGGTCACTATTCTGTTGCTTCTCGGTGTCGCGTGCGTTGGTGGGATGCTCCTGAGTTTTCGTCGGATCGCTCGCTACAATCGCGAGGTCTATCCCCGACTCCATTGGAACTGGGAGCACACCTATATCTGCAGGCGTTGCGGGAAATTCCGCCTCATCCCTTCCTAGCTATAGGCGGGGCCTTCTTTCCTCTGGTCGAGTGGCCACCCTGAAATGAACTTTTTGCTGAGAGTTGCATACACCTTAAACCCCAGAATCCTTTCATCTTACAATCGTACTATGCAAATATGGAGATACGCTCTATAATTGCATACATGATAAAGCGCCGCCTCAGGCCAAGACTGAGCTCTTTACTGAGTCACGTTCCAGCCGTGGCCCTTCTGGGCCCACGCCAATCGGGAAAGACAACTCTCGCGCTCGAGATCGCCGGGCTGCAAAATTCTGTCTACCTCGACCTTGAAGACGAAAATGATCGCGCCAAGCTCTCTGACCCGAACAAGTACCTCGCAGATCATGACGACCAACTGGTGATTCTGGATGAGGTACACCGCGCGCCGGAGATCTTTCAGCAACTGCGCGGCATCATCGACAAGGGACGCC
>Ga0224555_1004052_pt1 | contig 13961 bp, 14 predicted proteins | sample 714S23034metaG_FD_180687 | JGI IMG/M metagenome (GOLD analysis project Ga0224555, IMG submission 180687) | Peat soil microbial communities from Stordalen Mire, Sweden - 717 S2 30-34 | ecosystem: Environmental > Terrestrial > Soil > Wetlands > Peat | place: Sweden: Norrbotten County, Stordalen...
AACGAAGCCGGGGAAGCAAGGGGGCGGCGTGAAGTGGAGCGTGGCTGAGGCTCAGGCGTTGAGTGCGGTTCCGAATAGGAACATTTTCAAGGAGCTTTGTCTGCGGGGATTTCGGGGGCAGAAGGGGAAAGCCACGCAGTCAAAGCGACGTGATATGCCCAGCGCAAAATAGCTGTGCCAGATTCTCATTCGTCAACGCCACCGTTGAGCGTGAATTAGCGTGAATTCTTGCCGCTTGCTCTCTAAAGAGTTGGGGATTATCTGTTCTTCGCAAGATTTATGGCAATCACCAAACAAATACGGACGTCCCTCGAACTTCTCGTCGCAATGGTGGTTCTGTTTGCTCTGATTCCTCGACTTCACGCCCAGGCCGCCTTTGCGCCCGCCGTCAATTATGGCGTGGGTGGCAGGCCGGAATCGGCCATCGCGGCAGACGTCAATGGCGACGGCAAGCCGGATTTGATCTGCGCGAACGCTTTGGACGACACGCTCTCAGTTTTGACGAACAATGGAAATGGCGGTTTCGCGCTTTCTTGTACGCTCGGTGTAGGCGGCTATCCTTATTCAGTCACGGCGGCGGATGTCAACAATGACGGTCAGGTGGATTTGATATGCGCGAACGCTGGCGAGAACTCGCTTTCAGTTTTGACAAATGATGGCAGGGGCGGTTTTTCGCTTTCGTCCACGCTTGGCGTGGGCAATTTCCCAATTTCGATTACGGCGGCAGATGTCAATGGGAACAGCAACATGGATTTGATCTGCGCGAATGAGTTCGATGGGACGCTGTCCGTTTTGACGAACGACGGCCACGGCGGCTTTACGCTCTCATCCGTCCTGCAAGTGGGAACTTATCCGAGTTCGGTTATTGCGGCGGATGTCAATGGAGACCGCAAACTTGATTTAATCTGCGCGAATGCGGGCGGCAACACCCTGTCGGTGTTAACCAATGATGGCAGCGGTGGCTTCGTGCTGTCCTCTGCGCCTGTCGTGGACTATGATCCCGAATATCTCGTCGCCACGGATGTCAATGGAGATGGCAAGGTTGATCTAATTAGCGGGAACTTTAATTCCATTTCGCTTTCCGTCTTGACCAATAATGGCGTCGGCGGCTTCACGCTCGCCTCCACGGTGAGTGTTTTAGACCAAGCCACGCGCATGGGTTGCCCAAATGGACTCACGATGGCAGACCTTCGTGGGGACGGCACATTGGATTTAATCTGCGCGAATCTGTGCGATGGCACATTACAGATTTTCACGAATAACGGGAGCGGTGACTTCGCGCTACAGTCCATGCTCGATGTGGGCAGCGGGCCGGTTTCAGTGGCGGCGGCGGATGTCAACGGGGATGGCAAGGCGGACTTGATCAGCGCGGATGCAGACAACACCCTTTCGGTATTCATTGCCGTGCCGACATTGGCCATCAATCAGTCGGGGAGCGACTTGCGGGTGTCGTGGCCGTCGGGATGGACAAATTGGACGCTGCAACAGAATTCAAACCTGATGACTACGAATTGGGTTGCCAGCGGGAATATCTCCGACAATGGGACAAATAAAAGCACCACGCTCTCATCGCCGAACGGCAGCTTGTTTTTTCGATTGTATCACCAATGACGATTTTGGAATCCGTAGGGGGATAGACTGAACTCTGGCAAGAAGGGGCGGAACGGAAGTCGAGCGTTGGCTTCATGTGCGGCGTTGGGTGGATGAACCCTTGAGTGCGCTCTCTAACGAGGCTCCGACCGAATTATCAAACTCACGCCTGAAAGGCTGCGATGCCCAACTTGACACGCTTGTTTCGCACTGACGCCAAAAACCGTCCGGTTCGTCGCGCGATTTCAGCGTCGGGCATTCGGCCAAGCAGCCCCAACTCGAATTCTGTCCAATGCTTGGGCGTTCGGATAAAACGAATGTCCGTATAATCGTTTCGACGGGAACGGACACTCGACATGCTGCGCTTCATTTTTCGCGCAAGATCAATATCCCGCATCGTGCCCAACAACACATCCTCCGAGGCAGTCCATGCCCGGCGGTTTTCCCAGCATTGGGGGATGCCGAGCGAATGGCGCTTTAATTGCACCGCGTACTTTGTCCGGCCCAGCATTCGGGCCACAACGGAATCAGGTCTTTTGCCAAGCAATTCGATTTCGCGGGCGGACCATAGAACCCGCTGGGGCGCGAAAATCGGAATGTCCAAGGACTCCCGCTTTGCGGCAACCGCGACCGGGCTGCGCCGCAGGAGCCTGGCCAGTTCCTCGTCACGAATGCGGCCAAGCAGACGCAATTCATAATCCTGCCATCGCTCTGGACTGAATACGGTGGAGCGGCGTCGGCGATGTAGATTCAGCAACTGGTGGGATTTTCGCAGCAGCCGCGCAATTTCGCGGTCGGACTTGGCGCGAATGAGTTTCCGCACGGCTAACCGCTGGGCCTTGGTCGAATTATCCGGCGACATGGAATGGTTATGTCCGAAATCTTCGATTCCCTCAACTCGGAGTTTCGGGGCAATGCCCGCAATTCCCATCTCCCTGGCGGTCACGTCACAGAGCAGTGGGAGAGTTAGCCTCAGTTAAGCTGAGTTCTGAGGCCGACCCATTGAAATGTTTTGCGGAGGGTGAATCGTGGTTCGTATGCAAGAGACAATTGATAAAGAAAACGGGGCCGACAAGCGGTTCATTCCGCTGGCCGTGCCGTTTGCCAGGAAAGATCATTTCAAACAAAAGTACGGCCGGCAATTTCTGTGGAACGCCAAAAAGAAATTCTGGTTTTGGTTGAGTCAAGAGGAATTGCCGGAGGATTTAGCGCCATTCCTGCCGCCGAACGCCGAAAGTTCCGGGGCAGGACTGCGGCTTTTCATCGAATTGGTTCCTCGTACCTGCTGGCTTTCCAACGTGCGCAACCATGTGACAAAAGAACAATGGGACACCATTCGCAAGCACACATTTCGGACAGCGCGTTACGTCTGTCAAATCTGCGGCGGGAAGGGCGACAACTGGCCGGTTGAATGCCACGAACTGTTTCAATATGACGATGCGGCCAACGCGCAAAAGCTGCTCGCCTTTCAAGCCCTGTGTCCGCCCTGCCATCGTGTCAAACACTTTGGGATGACCCAGGTGAAGGGGCTGGAAGCCGAAGCGTTCGCGCAACTTTGCAGAGTCAATGGCTGGACAGACGAACAGGCCCGGAAGCATGTGAGCGAGCAATTCACGCTCTGGCATGAACGTTCCGAGCGGGAATGGTCAATTGACCTTTCCTATCTGGAAAGCCATTTCGATATTTTCATTGAGCCGGAAAGCGCGGAAGACCGGCGAGAGCGAGCCGACGAGTTTTACCGTATCAAACTTCTGGAACATCGTGGCTGATTATTTGGTTTTTGCCAATGCTTGCACCCAAAGCCCAATTCAGTGTCGGGGACGCCAAGAAGTATTTCCGAGAGCATCTGTCCGTAGGCGAATACTACAGCGAAGGCCAGCAGACTGCCGGTCGTTGGATTGGCCAAGGCGCGGCAGAATTAGGACTGTCAGGAGTCACGACCGAAACAGAATTTGCGCACCTGTGCGACAATCTCCACCCGCAGACAGGTGAGCGGTTGACATTGCGCCACAAAACCACCCGAACCGAGGTGGGCGAGGACGGACAGGAACGACAGACGTTCAATCGCCGCGTATATTACGATTTCACATTTTCGCCGCCCAAGTCGGTTTCCATCGCGGCGTTGGCCGCTGGTGACACTCGGATTGTCCAGGCCCATGAGCAGGCCGTCACCGCCGCTCTGAATCAGTTGCAATCGTTCGCCGCGACGCGGGTGCGAAAGAACGGACAATGCGCGGACCGCACAACGGGCAACATCATCGCGGCGGTGTTCCGGCATGACACATCGCGGGCGCTCGACCCGCACTTGCACAGCCATTGCGTCGTGTTCAACGCGACGTTTGATTCAGTCGAAAAGCAATGGAAGGCGTTGCAGAACCACGACATGTTGGCCGCTCAAAAATTCATTGAGAACGTCTATTACCATGAACTCTCCCGTGAACTGGTGCGGTTCGGCTATCAAATCGAAAACCTGCCGCGCGGGGATTTTCAGATCAAAGGCATCGCGCCGGAATTGGTCGAAAAATTCTCGAAGCGACACCGGCAAATTGACAAACAGACACTGGAACTGTTGGCCCGCGAACCGGAGAAGGCCAGCGGCAACGTAGCGGCGATTCGGGAGAACATCGCCCATCGTGAGCGTCCACCCAAAATCCGGGACATGCCGTTGTCGAAGCTGCAAGGGCTGTGGGCGTCTCAAATGACCGTTGCGGAGCGCGAATCGCTGGAAAAGCTCACTGTGCGGCAACCGCCGCGCATCGCCGCTTCCGAGGGCATAGCAGAGAAAGCGGTGGCGTGGGCTGAAGACCATTTGTTTGAGCGGCGTTCGGTCGTCAACGAGCATGAGATTTGGCGTCACGCGCTCGAACATGCCAGAGCAGAAAATGTTTCTCTGGCGGACATTCAGGCCATCACGCGCCAGAGCGGCTACATCCGATACGAAGACCATCCGGGCCGGGTGACAATTCACGAGCATGTGCGACGGGAATGGGACATCGTTTGCGCCGCAAAGGATGGCCGGCAGAAATTCGCTGTGCTCTCTAACGATCCGAAGGCCGATAATCCCCGGCTGGACGACGAGCAGCGCGAAGCGGTGTGGCGCATTCTCAGTTCGCCCGATTTCATTACGCTGTTCCGAGGCGGCGCGGGCACTGGCAAGAGTTTTACGTTGCGGGAAGTCCAGCGTATTCTGCAAGTCTCCGGCCGCGCTGTTCAGGTTGTCGCGCCCCAACGGCAACAGGTCATCGGTTTGGAGCGCGACGGCTTTACGAACGTGCAAACCGTGAGCGCCCTGCTTGCAAGTCGTGACTTGCCCCGCGATTGTGTGCTGCTGGTGGACGAGGCCGGGCAGATCGGCGGCAAACAAATGCACGCGCTTTTGCGTCTAGCACAGGAAAATCACGCCCGCGTGATTCTGTCAGGCGATACCCGCCAGCATGGAGCGGTCGAAGCGTCGGACGCGCTTCGGGCCATTGAGAAGTATTCCGGTCTGGAGCCGGTGGAATTGACCAACATTCGCCGCCAGAACCCCGCCCTGGCGGAATCCACTGAAGAACAGGAACGAATCAAGGAATATCGGGAGGCTGTGGCTGAGGCCCGCGATGGCAAGGGGACGCAATCCTTTGACCGGCTGGACAAGCTGAACGTCATTGAGCAATGCACGGTGGCGGACCAGCACGAGAGAATCGCCGCCCGCTACTTGCAACTGACCAGTGAGAATCAATCCTGCGTGGTCGTGTCGCAAAGCTGGAATGAAATTCACAAGGTCAATGATGAGATTCGGGCGGCTCTCAAACGCGAGGGGCTGATCGGCGAAACGGAAACGATGGTGACGGCGTTGCAGCCGGTGGACCTGACAGACGCGCAGAAGCGCGATGCGCGTTCGTATTCTTCTGACACGGTGCTCGTGTTCAACCGCGATGTGGCAGGTTTCAAAGCGGGTGAATCGGCGCGAATGACACTCATTGCGGTTGAATATCTAATTGTGACGGGCAAAATGCGCGTCGCCCAAATCCCGTTCAAGGAATTGGAAAAGGTGACAGTCTGCCAGTGCAAGGAAATGGCGCTGTCTCCCGGCGACAAACTGCAACTCAAGGCCAACGGGCAAAGCGTTGAAAATGAAAAACTGGCCAACGGCGAACTGGTCACGGTCAAGATCGTCCACGCCGACGGACGGATTGCCCTGGCTGACGGCAGAACGCTGGACAAGGATTTTCGGCTGTTCGTGCGCGGCTACGCGGTCACGTCCTACGCCGCGCAAGGCAAATCCGTGGAGCATGTTCTGTTCTCCGATTCGGCGGTCAAGGCCGCGACAAACCAGCAACAGTGGTACGTCACGATTTCACGCGGCAAGAAAGGCGTTCACATTTTCACCTGCGACAAAGAGGAATTGCGCGAGAACATCACGCGGGCCGGTGATCGCCCGTTGGCGATGGACGCGGAGCCAACGGACGCTTCTCAAATGATTGCCGTTCGCAAAATTCAGGCGCATTTGCGCCAGCGGGCCAACCAGCATGTCGCGCATAGGGAGAGCATCTCGCACTCTCGCGGGATGCGTATGTGACAGGCGTAACCAGGATGCGAAGTGAAGGTCAGATGGAAGGCGGGGGCGGAAAGGGATTCCGCCCCCGCCATTTCTGCGTCATCCGCCAAACAGGCCGCTGCCGTCCTTGGGCGGCTCAATTTCCCACCGAATGACGGGCGGAATTCCTGGCGACCCTGCTGGCGGGCGTATCACCAAAATGAAGGTGTGATTCCCCTTGAGTTTCGTCCGCCCTGCCCGCCGCCCGAAATACCAGGCGGTGAGCGGAACGGCGACATACGCGAAACAGCCGGACACAAGCGCCCCATGCTCGCGCAACATCCAGTCAATGAAACGAAATAACGGGTTCATATCGCCTCCTTATTCGTTGACGGCTTGCGCCGCTGGTTGCGTCTGATTGCGCGTCGGAACTGCGGCCAAAGCCGTGCGCGGCATTGGCACGATTTTCCGCTCGTAGTCCTCCAGCGACGGCACGATGACTTGCGCCTTCTTGGAATAGGCTCTGGCAATGGCCTTGGAACTGTGTCCAAGGGCCTGCTGGGCGAACCGCTCTGGCATTCCGACTGTCTTCGCCCGTTCCGCCCAAGCGTAACGGTAGCTGTGCAAGGAAATGCCGGTGATGCCAACGGTTTTAAGCCGCTTGATAAACATCTTCGCGCGGTGGTTCTCCTGAATCCGCGCCATGCGTGGAAACAACGGGCCATTCTTCGGCAGCGATTCCAACAGGGCGGCGACTTCCGCGCCGAAGGTGATGATGACCGGGACGTTTGTCTTGCCCCGCCGGTAGGAAATTGTGTGGTCCTTCCAATCCACGTCCTCGCCAGTCAATTCCGCCATGTCGGTCTGCGAGCCGCCCAAGTGCCACAGGAGTTGGTAATACGCCCGGATTTCCGGGTTGTGCTCCCGGTCAATGATCGCCTGATGCTCGTCCGCTGTAATCGCCTTGCGGTCTTTATGCCTCACTGGTGGCCAGTGAAGTTTCGGCAGAACCGGCCACGGAAGCCAGTGCATCCCGACCGCGAAATTGTGCAGACGGCGCAAGAACATATTCGTCGAGACGGTTCCCGAATTGAGCACCTGCAAAAAAAGCTCGGACGCCGTCTCCATGAGTTTGCGATGGCGGATGAGGTCGAAGGCTTTGTCCCGCATCGCCGCTATCCATCGGCGTTGGGTCGGGCCGGTTTTGAGCGGGGCCATTGCGTCCATGACATCCTGCCATGTCCGTTTGGCCATGACGGGGTCGCCGTGTTGCAAGTACGCCTGGGCGATTTGCAGGTTGATGGTCGGTTGGCGCACGGCCTGATTCTTGGCCTCGACGATCTGGCGGGCGGCGTCCTCGTTCGTGGTGTTAAGGCTGGCGCGTTTGCCAGTGACCTTGTCAAAACAATAATACATCCCACCCCGGATGCCACGATGAACTAAGCGGTAACGTGTATTCATAATTTCCTCACGTAACCGCGATGATAAACCGCCCTGAATCCGAACCGTTAGCGAGTAGCCGGAGTGTTACCTCCGGTTATCCCAATTTCTAACGGAGTACCAAAGTTGGTGTCCGTTCCGGTGTCCGCCGCTGACCATCTGCCACCTAAACCATTGCTGCAATAGCAGTTAGGAATGGAGCCAGTTGCCGGACTTGAACCGGCGACCCATGCTTTACGAAAGCATTGCTCTACCAACTGAGCTAAACTGGCGTTCCAAGAAGCGACAAGGTACGTTTCCAGGGGCCGGGTGGCAAGCAGTTTTGCGGCTGAAATATCCTTTACCTATGGGCGGCGGACTTTACCTTTGTGCGCTTGATGAATGTGGAAAGCTGATATGGGCAAACAGATCGTTGAAATGGCGGTTGAAGCGGCCTCGATGGAGTTGCCGGACACCAAGTCCCTCAAGTTGAAGTGGCCGGAGGGTTACGACGTCGAGTTCAAGACCGGCCAGTTCATCACGCTTTATTTCGCCGACGCCCCTTCCTACAAACGCGCCTATTCGCTCTCGTCATGCGCCCTGGACCGCGGCTTTTATGAAGTCACCGTCAAGCGGGACGGCAAAATGGGGACGCGCATCGTCGATTGGGTCCAAATGGGGGACAGGCTTTGCGTGGTGCAGCCGACGGGGCGGTTCCTGCCGGTGTTCGAGCCGGAGAAGCATCTGGTGTGCATTGCAGGAGGTTCCGGGGTGACGCCCTTCAGGGCGTTCGCGCGCGAGGCGGCCCGGCGGCGGATTTCGACGAGAATCACGGTGCTTTACAGTGTGCGCACGACCAACGACATCATCTTCAACGCGGAGTTCCGCCAGTTGGAACAGGAGAATCCCAACTTCAAGTTCCTGGTGACCTGCACGCGCGCCGCCCCGGACGATCCGTGGGCCGGGCGCCGCGGACGCATCGACGCCGCGTGGGTGCGCGAGCAGATCGGCGATGTTTCGCAGACGGTCTTCTACGCCTGCGGACCCAACGCGCTGGTCGAGGCGACGGAGAAGTTGGTGCTGGAGGATTTGAAAGTCCCCAAGGAACAAATGAAGACCGAGAAATGGGGATAGAAGAAGAAAGCCGAGAACTCAAAAATGGAACAGATCAAGACCAGGAGAACGCCACTCTACGCGACCCACCAGAAATTGGGGGCGCACCTGGTGGAATTCGGCGGCTGGGAAATGCCGCTCTGCTACACGAGCATCATCGAGGAGCACCAGGCCGTTCGCGCCGCCGCCGGAATTTTTGACGTGTCGCACATGGGCGAGGTTTCCATCCGCGGCGCAGGCGCGCTGGAGTTCCTCAACGGCGTCCTGACCAATGACGCCCGCAAATTGCGTCCGGGCCAGGGGCAGTACACGTTGATGTGCAATCCGCGCGGGGGAGTGGTGGACGATCTTTACCTCTACCAGGAGGAGGGCGGGGATTTCCTGCTGGTGGTCAACGCCTCCCGCGTCGAGGCTGATGTGGCGTGGCTGGAGGGCTGGCGCGCCGAATTCGCCCGGCGCAGCCAGGTCGAGCTGGCAAACCGCACGGGGGAATTGGCGGCCGTGGCGGTGCAGGGGCCGATGGCGCGCGGTTTTATTGACAATTGTTTTTCAAGGGGCGCGCGGGCGGCGTCGGCCTTGAAGAAGAATGAAGCGGCCCGGCTGGACTTTGCCGGCCGGAAGGTCCTGGTTTCATGCACGGGTTACACCGGCGAAGATGGCTTTGAGGTCGTGGCGCCCGCGGAGGTGATTGAAGCGATTTGGAACCGGGTTCTGGAGGCGGGCGGCCCGTTCGGAGTGAAGCCCGCCGGGCTTGGGGCGCGCGATACGTTGCGCACCGAAGCGTGCTATCCGCTTTACGGGCACGAGTTGGACGAGGAGACCACGCCGCTGGAAGCGGGGTTGGGATACTTTGTCGCCCTTGGCAAGGGGGATTTCGTTGGGCGCAGTGTGTTGGCGGAGCAAAAGGCCAAAGGCGTCTCCAGGATGCTGGCCGCCTTCAAGATGGCCGGACGCTCGGCTCCGGCCCGTCCGGGGTATCCGATCTGGAGCGCGCCAGCCGGGAACGGGCCGGTTGGGCGGGTGAGCAGCGGCACGCAGAGTCCGTCGTTGGGAGTGGGAATCGGCATGGGTTACGTGCCCCCTGAGTATGCCGTTGCCAACACGACCGTCGGCATTGAGATCCGGGGCAAACAGATTCCGGCAACCGTTGTCCCGCGTCCGATCTATCGGGCCGGGCGCGTGGGGGGATCGAGTTAGGGGGCGTGCATTCCAGTCTTTGTAGCGCAGACTTCCAAGTCTGCTGTGTCGCGGGCTTCCAAGCCCGCTCCAGCGATAACTTTGCGCGGCCCGCCGATTTGGAAATCGGCGCTACAGATCAAGTTGGCGACCATCTGAAAAAGATTTGCAACCTGTGGAATCGGCGTAAACTGAACACAAGAAAATATGAGCGAGAATATTCCGGCTGATTTGAAATATACCAAGTCGCACGAGTGGGTTCGCATCCAGGGGGATGCCGCGGTGGTCGGCATCACCGATCACGCCCAGCATGAGTTGACGGATGTGGTGTTTGTCGAGTTGCCGGCCGTGGGGCGCAAGCTCAAGGCCGGGGAGGCCTGCGCGGTGGTGGAATCGGTCAAGACTGCCAGCGATATCTACGCGCCGGTGGGGGGGGAAGTGGCGGAGATCAACCCGGAGTTGGCGGGCAAGCCGGAGTTGGTGAACCGCGACCCATACCAGGCCGGGTGGTTTTTCAAGTTGAAACCGGCGGAGGCGCCGGAGGCGGGGCGTTTGCTCAGCCCGGACGAGTATGCCCGCCAGATCGCCCCTTGAAACCGAGCAGCCCCCCTTGCAACCAATGGATGTACAATATAAGATCATCGGCGGCGACGGAGCCGAATACGGTCCGGTGACGCTGGCGGAGTTGAAGGACTGGATCCGGGACGGCCGCGTGGCCTGGATGAGCCGGGTGTGGCGGAGCGATCTGGCCTCGTGGTCGCAGGCGGACCGTTACAGCGAGCTGCGGCCCGATCTGGCGCGTGTGCACGCGGCGGCGGTCGCGGCGCAGGTGGCGCGGCCTTGCGGTTTTTGGGCGCGGTTTGCGGCTCATTTTCTGGATTATGTTATCTGGGGATCAATTTTTCTGGCGGTGTGGACGCCGATCGCCGAGGCGCGGCACTGGGCGCAGCCGGTCTGGCCCGCGCAGTTGACGCAGGCGAGCCTGGAGCAATTCTGGCGGGAACTGGGGCCGTGGATGGACCGGGCGGCGCCGGTGCTGTATCCTATATTTATGCTTTACGATGTGCTGCTGACCGGGCGCTTTGGGGCGACGCTGGGGAAAATGGCGGTGGGGGCGCGCGTGACGACGCGGGACGGGGCGCCCATCGGCTACAATCGCGCCTTGCTGCGGTGGCTGGCGTCCCGGTTGAGTGATCTGACCTTTGGGTTCGGCTACTTGCTCATCGCCGCGCGGCCGGACAAGCGGGCGTTGCACGATCTTCTTGCGGGGACCAAGGTGGTGTATCGAAAGTGAACTGGACTCCCAATCGCCGCGTGGGGTGGATCGCCCTGGGAGTGTTCGCGCTGGACCAGGCGGCCAAGCTGGTGGTGCTGCGCCATCTCAGCCCGACGGAGGAGCGGGTGATCATCGACGGGTTCTTCAAGTTCGTCCGTTGGACCAATACCGGGGCTGCCTGGAGTTCGTTTCGCGATCACAACAATTATCTCGCCGCGGTGTCGATTCTGGCGTTGGCGGGCCTTATTTTCTGGCGGCGCCATTTCCACATTCAGTTGATTTGGGGCCAGATTTCCCTGGGACTGATTTTTGGGGGCATCGCTGGCAACTTGTTTGACCGGCTTTACTACCATGAAGTGATCGACTTTCTGCGCTTTTATCTCTATCGCCGGAGCGGGGCGGAGATAGGTTTTCCGGCTTTTAACGTCGCCGACAGCGCCATCTGCGTGGGCGTCGGGTTGCTGATCCTGATTTCCTGGAGGCATGAGCCTCAACGCGCCGGGAGCGGCGGGGAGAAGGCGGCAGCATGAGCAAGCCCGCGCGCAACCTGCCCCCGGGCCGTTGACCACGAAGCCGCCGGAACAAATCAGAGTCGATCAATCGCTGCCGGAGGAGCGGCTGGATGTGTTCCTGCGCCGGCGCCTTCCCGGCGTTTCTCGCGCCGCCCTGCAAAGGCTTCTGGCTGGGGGGGCCATCCGCGTCGATGGGCGGATCGTCAAACCCACCCACCATCCGCGCGCCGGTGAAACCGTTTCCGTGCGCTGGCCGGAAAACCGGCCCGCTGAAGCGCAGTCGGAGGATATTCCGCTGGACATCCTGTACGAGGACGACGCGCTATTGGTGCTCAACAAAGCGGCGGGGATGGTGGTGCATCCGGCGGCCGGGCATCGGGAACACACCTTGGTCAACGCCTTGCTCCACCATTGCGCCGGACGGTTGAGCGGCGTCGGCGGCGTGGCCCGCCCGGGCCTGGTGCATCGTCTGGACAAGGACACCACGGGGTGTCTCGTGGCGGCGAAGAATGATTTTGTGCACCAGCACCTGAGCGCGCAGTTTGCCGGGCGGGAGGTTGAGAAGGTTTATCAGGCCATCGTGTGCGGGCGCATGACCCGCGAGACCGGGCTGATCGAGGCGGCCATCGGACGCCATCCCACGCAACGCAAGCGCATGACCGTCGCGGCCGCGTCGGGTCGGGAAGCGAGCAGTTCGTATCGAGTCCTGGAGCGGTGGCGGGATGCGACTTGGGTGGAGGTGCGGTTGCATACCGGGCGGACACACCAAGTGCGTGTTCACCTTTGGCACCTGGGATTCCCGGTGGCGGGGGACCTTGTTTATGGACGGCGCGCCAACGCGCGGCTCAAGGAGGCCAGCGGGTATTGCGCCCCGCGGCAGTTGCTCCATGCCCGGCGCCTGGGGTTGGTCCACCCCGGCACCGGCAAGCGCCTGGTGTTTGAGGCGCCGCTGCCCGCCGATTTTGCCGCCGCGGTGGAGGCTTTTCGCCGCGGCAAATGATTTCTTCAAAGATTTTTCTAAGGACTTGACACCTTGGGGCGTCTTATGCTTGGATATGATGAGAAATTGGGCTTCGGATTGTAATGTCCCGTTTGACGGGGCTGCGGTACAAGACTGGCATTGTTTTTAGGGCGGTTATGGAATCGTTCAAGCATTCCTGTCCGTTTTGTGGGCAGCATATCGAGTACACCGCCGGTTACTGTGGCCGGCAAATGACGTGTCCGATTTGCGGCAATGTCATCACGTTTCCCGCCGTCCCGCCCAACGCGGGCGGCCTCGCCTTGAAAATCCGTCGCGCGGCCGACAAGCCGGCTGCGAAATGGGCCTGGGACCCCAGGAGCATGTTTGTCTTCCTGCGCCAATATCCGCATTGGAAAACCGTCGCGTTGTGCCTGGTCCCCTTTGTGGTTGTGGGCGGCTTGCTGGAGGGGGCGGCGTATGTGAAGAAGAACTATAGCGACGAGCAGGCTCCGGTCCCGGTGGCGGAGGACGTTAACACCGATACGAACGCCTGGGGGAGAATGACCACGCTCGCGCCGGTCGAGCAGGCTTTGGACAGACAAGTCAAGTTGGTCAACGAGGCGCGCGCGATACTGGAGAGAGCCGAACAGAACATCGCCGCCGTCAGACAGTCCTTGCCGGGAACCACAAACCCGCCTGCCGTGAGAAACGCCGCGGCGGCAACGCAGATCGCGCAGAAAAGGTACAGCGCCGCCATGCAGGACTTCGAGGCAGTGTATCGGAAGTATCAACAACTGGGGGGCGCCGCGGATTACCGCAGCCGCTTGCAGAATTAAGAGGGTCCATGGTCGCGGGCCTTTGGCCGCAAGGCCGGGGGACGCACTTCATTTTTTGAGCGATGCCGGGCAAATCGCTCGCCGGAAGCCTCGCCACCCGCCATAAACACCCCGGTAGGGCGCCTGTCCTCCGTGGCAGCATTACTGCGGATGGAGGAACGCTCCCGCAGAGCCGTCCCTTTTACCCCAAGAAACACCCCCCGTTCGCCCTGCCACAATCCCGGCAGGCGAGGCTCATCCGAGCCGGGCGTGTTCAGAAACCGCCCATAAATCCTTTCACACCTTCATCACGGCGCTTCTGCGCTCCGGCCTACGTTTTGCCAAACCCAAGACCGTCATAATCCCAGGACACTTTGGCCCCCCCAAGGCATCCGCGCCATCTCCAGCCACCTTACTGAGGAGTCCGCAGGATGGAATACAACGAATTAGCCGCGAAAATGCTCAAAAAGCGCAAAAGTTCGTTTGTTTTTGCGTCTTTTGCGCTTCTTCGCGGCTATTCCTCTGGCCTTACATGTAGTCTATGCAACGGATTTGGCAGTAAGCCCGCCCCGCAACCCGC
>Ga0224555_1004053_pt1 | contig 13960 bp, 10 predicted proteins | sample 714S23034metaG_FD_180687 | JGI IMG/M metagenome (GOLD analysis project Ga0224555, IMG submission 180687) | Peat soil microbial communities from Stordalen Mire, Sweden - 717 S2 30-34 | ecosystem: Environmental > Terrestrial > Soil > Wetlands > Peat | place: Sweden: Norrbotten County, Stordalen...
TGTTGTCAATCAGCTCCGGCCCTTGAATTCCATCCGGCCAACCGGGAAAATTCTCGACAAGGGTGGTAATCGATAGCTGGCCGCCGGGCTCATGGCCCTCCAGAACCAGCGGGTTCAGCCCCGCGCGGGCGCTGTAGATGGCTGCCGTGAGTCCGGCGCAGCCGGAGCCGAGGATAACGGTCGAACGAATCTCTGTCATGGCTTTTCCTGAGTCGATTTTAGACGCTTTGCGGCAGGCAGACGCGCGAGCGTTCACCAGCCTCACATGTTCTGATGAATCTTGAGGCTGTTTTGACTCTTGCTCCGCGTTTCGCGCTCAGGACTTTGCCGCAACCGCATTGCGCAGGTCGCGCGAGTCGTCCACGCGATGCATCAGCACCGCCGCCAGCAGGAAGAAAACCCCTCCCGCCACCACCGCCGCGCTTCGGTTGTTGCCCAGTAGATGGCCCATGATCCAGCCGAATCCCAGTGACACCAATATCTCCGGAATCACCACGAAGGAGTTGAAGATTCCCATGTAAACTCCGGTCTTTCCCTCAGGCAGCGATCCGCCCAGAATCGAGTAGGGCATGGAGAGCGTGCTCGCCCAGCCCACTCCCACCCCGGTCATCGACAGCAGCAGCAGCATCTTGTTGTGAATCACGGCCACTGAGAGCAACCCCAGGCCGCCGCAGATCAGGCACAACGCATGGGTACCTTTTCGCCCAAATTTCCGCGCCAAAGCGGGCAGCGCGAACGAGAATCCGAAGCACACAAGCGAGTACATTCCAAAGCAAACGCCCGCCCACTCCGTTCCCGCTGAATACTGTGGAGAATTCGTATCCGCCGCGCCGAAAACATTGCGCGCCACGGCCACCGGGAAATAAAGCCACATGCAGTACAACCCCACCCATGTGCTGATTTGCACCCACGCCAGTTGCCGCATCACGCGGGGCATCTTGCAAATCGAGTCCCACAGTTCGAGCATTCCCGCCGCCACGCCCGCACCCGCGGCCTTCTGTCTCTTGAATTCCTCCAGATTCTCCGGCGGATATTCCTTGGTGGTGAAAACCGTCCATAGCACCGCGCCCAAAAACGCTGCCGCGCCCATGTAAAACGAAACGCGTACTGCGATGGGGACCGTCCCTGCGGCTCTCACCTCAGTCAGGTGAAAAACATTCGTCAACATGTAAGCCAGAGCCGAGGCAATGAATGCGCCCAGTCCAATAAAGAGGCTCTGCATGGCATACCCGCGCGTGCTCTGCGATTCCGGCAGGATGTCAGCCACAAACGCGCGAAACGGCTGCATGCTTATGTTGATGCTGGCGTCCAATACCCACAGTAACCCAGCTGCCATCCACAACGCGGTGCAGCGCGGCATCAGAATCAGCGCGGCGAAGCTGAGAATAGCGCCGACCAGAAAATAGGGCCGGCGGCGGCCCAGCCGGCCCCATGTGCGGTCGCTGGCCATCCCTACGATGGGCTGCACCAACAATCCCGTTAGCGGAGCGGCCAGCCACAAAATCGGAATCTGATCGGCGCGCGCCCCCAGGTATTCATAGATGGCGCTCATGTAAGTCAACTGTAGCGCCCAGCCAAACTGGATGCCGAAGAAGCCGAAGTTCATATTCCAAATCTGCCAGTTCGAACGCGGTGGCCTTTCCATGGATTCGGTTCTCCTGCTTTCCTGTCGCGGATTCTTTCTACCGATCGTACAGCGTCGCCATTTCCCGCAGTCTCGCGCTCAACTCAGGGCGCAACGCGTCTCTGCGATACCGCCATCTCCAGTTCCCGCTCATCTTGCCGGGAAGATTCATCCGCGCTGCGCTGCCCAGTCCCAGCACATCCTGCAGCGGCACAATCGCAATATTCGCCACAGAGGCCTGCACCGCGCGAATCATCACCCAGTTGATCTCCGTGTCATCGTGGAAATCCAGATACGCCCTGGCCGTCTCGTGTTCTTTGCGAACATCCTCCGGAGTACGTGTGCTGTCGCCCGCCCCTGAACTCGTCCACCACCCCACCGTCGTGTCATTGTCGTGGCCGCCTGTGTACGCCGCCAAGTCTCGGCTGTAATTGTGCGGGCGAAACGTCGAGCCCTGCGAATCGGTTCCAAAGGCGAATTGCAAAAGGCTCATTCCCGGCAATCCAAACTTGTGGCGCAGCTCTTCCACGGCCGGCGTAATCACGCCCAGGTTCTCCGCCACTATCGGCAGTTCGCCAAACGCGTCTTTGAGCGCCGAAAGGAAACTTTCTCCCGGCCCTTTTACCCAGCGTCCGTGAATCGCCGTCGGCTCGCCGCCGGGAACCTCCCAGTACGCTTCAAAGCCGCGAAAGTGATCAAGCCGCACCATTTCAAAAAGTGCAAATGATGCGCGGAAGCGTTCAATCCACCACTTGTATCCGTCAGCGGCCAACAGCTCCCAGCGATAAATCGGATTGCCCCAAAGCTGTCCCGTGGCGCTGAAATAATCCGGCGGCACGCCAGAGACCACGGTCGGGTTTCCTTGCTCGTCCAGATAAAACAGCTCCGGATGCGCCCACACGTCCGCGCTGTCGTGCGCAACATAAATTGGAATGTCGCCCATGAAACGAATGCCGCGCTCCCGGCAATACTTCTTCAGTTCTTCCCACTGACGGAAAAACTCAAATTGCCAATACTTGTACGCCATCAGTTGTGGCTCGAGCTTCTGCCGCCACTCGCTCATCGCGCCAGCGTCCCGATTGCGAATCGTCTCATCCCAAGATGTCCACGAGGTTCCCTGGTGCGCGTCCTTCAACGCCATGAAGAGCGCGTAATCGTCCAGCCATGCGCTCTTCTCTCTGCAAAAATCCTCAAACGCCGCGCGATCCGCGCGTCCGCCCCCGGCAAGAAAAACCTGCGCCGCCCGCCGCAGCGCCGGCATCTTGAATTCAATCGCCCGCCCAAAATCAATCGACTCCGCAGGAAACGCCGGCGCTGCATCCAGATCGCGCTGCTCCAGCAGACCCCGGCCGTGTAGCCGCTCCAGGCTGAGCAGCATCGGGTTGCCCGCAAATGCCGAAAAACACTGGTAAGGAGAATCGCCGTATCCGGTGGGATTCAGAGGAAGCACCTGCCAAAGCTTCTGTCCGGCGGCAGACAGGAAGTCGGCAAATTCGTAAGCGCGGGGCCCCAGGTCGCCGATGCCGAACCTGCCGGGCAAAGAGGAAGGGTGGAGCAGAATCCCGCTACAACGCGATATTTTCACGCAGCAACAATATACTGCTGAACGCTCTTCGAGCAATACCGGAGCGCACACATCTCATGAACCGGGGTGCCCCATTTTCGGCACAGTTTCATCGCGCCTTCGGGGTCCCCAACTACCAGGGTCCCCAAGAAGCGGCCTTTGCTTCTTGGGGTGGTAACGACAGGTCTTCGTCGTTGGGGTGATCTAAAGTGGGATAGTTCCACCTATCTATAGATTTTTTGTTTCTTCAGGTTTTTATAGTTTCTTTCAAATCCAACTCACTCCTCAAATTCGTCACTGCCCGGCAATGCGACAAAAACTAATGACTGTTTCTTGTTACCGAAAGGTTTCCAGCCAATCCCCTCCACTGCCGATAAAAACAACTGGAGCTGCCTTCAAGCCAGGCACCTGCATTCCAGGCCGGCTCCGCACCTTCCAACTGGAGCGCCGCCTATGTTCTCGTCCCGCCTCTTGCGCCGCACGGTAGCCTGGCTCGCAGCCTCGCTCCTCGTGCCCGCAGCGGCCGTAGCCGGCGGTCCTAAATTCGTCGCCGGAACCAGCTTCTTCAATCCGGGCGTCGTCGGCCAGCCCCTTCACTGGGCCAACGGCCAATTGAATTACTACGTCGATCAGGGCCCGCTCAACGCTTCGGTCACCAACCAGCAAGCCCGCGCCATGGTCGATGCGGCGGCGGCTCTCTGGAACGCAATTCCCACCGCCGGCGTAACGCTCACCGACAAGGGCACGCTGAATGAGGACGTTAGCGGCGCCAACATCGCGGTAAGCGGCACAAACTTCACCGTGACCAACCAGCAGCTCGATCAACTGGGCGTCATCACCGCGCCGGCCGACGTTACCCCCTCCGCCACCGGCTACCCGCTGGGCATAATCTTCGACGCCGACGGTTTGGTGATCGACGCCATCTTCGGCAAGGGAGTCAGCTCACAAAACAGTTGCCAGAACAACGGCGTCTACGTCTGGCTCGACAACGTAAACCCCGACGCCACCATCGCCCACGGCCTCATCGTGCTCAACGGCCTCTGCGCTTCCAACGCCAACCTCCTCCAGATGATGAGCTTTGAGCTGGAACGCGCCTTTGGCCGCATTCTCGGCCTGGACTACGCGCAGGTGAATCCCGGCGCGCTCTCGAACGGCGAAACCAACGGCACGCTCGGCTGGCCGGTGATGCAGCCCGTCAGCGGCCTCTGCGGCCCCACCGGCGGCGCGTGCATCCCCAACCCCTCAGTCCTGCGCTGGGACGACATCGCCGCTCTCAATCGCATCTACCCCATCACCGCGGCCAACCTCGCCAGCTTTCCCGGCAAGCAGACCACCGTGGCCCACACGGTCTCCATCCAGGGAACCATCAGCTTTGAAAATGGCTTGGGAATGCAGGGCGTGAACGTGGTCGCCCGTCCGCTCGACTCCAACGGCAACCCGCTCTACCAGTATACGGTGAGCTTCGTCTCCGGCTCATCTTTCAGCGGCAACCACGGCAACCCGGTAACCGGATTCGCCGATATGAACGGCGACCTGCTCACCATGTGGGGATCGAATGAAGCCGCGCTGCAAGGCTTCTTTGATCTTTCCGGGATGCCGCTGCCTCCGGGCGCAACCACGGCCAATTATCAAGTCACATTCGAGCCTATCAACCCCGATTACATCCTCTCAAACTCGGTCGGCCCTTACCTCGACGGTTCGCCTGAACCATCGGGAACATTGGCGTCCATCTCGGTGCCGAGCATGTCGGCGGGCAGCGCGCAGTCGCTCACGGTCAACGTTGAAAACTCCGCAACCGGCGGCTATGACGACGCCATTGGAACCCAGGCCGCGCCGCGCATGCTCTCCACCAGCGGCCTCTGGAGCGGCCGTCTGAGTCAAGTCGGCCAGACCGATTGGTTTACCTTTCCCGTGCGCGGCGGGCGCACATTCACCGTCGTCACCGAGGCGCTGGACGAAACCGGCGCGCCCACCAACGCCAAAGCCATGCCGTCACTCGGCGTCTGGGACGCATTCTCGCCACCTGGCACAGCGCCCGTGGGCTTCGAGGCCGGATTGGACGCCCTCGTTACCGGCGAAAGCTGGCTCCAGGTCTCCGCCTCCGCCGACGACATTGTCCGCCTCGGCGTTGCCGATGAACGCGGCGATGGCCGTCCAGACTACGCCTACGAGGGCTGGGTACTCTATGCCGACACTGTTTCCCCGCCGCGCCTGCCCGCATCGGGCGGCGCCATCGTCATTCACGGCATGGGTTTTCGCCTCGCGGATACCGTGCTGGTCGGCGGTCAACCGGCCATGGTCACCAGCATCTCGCCCAATGAAATCACCGCCATTGCGCCCCCAGCCACCAGCGGAGTTACCGGGTCGGTTGATGTCGAAGTAGACGACCAGCCCATCTACTATGCCTCAACCGTCATCTCCGGCGGCATCAGTTACGACTCCGCCTCAGGCGACGCGCTCACCCTCATGAGCGCCAGCGAACCCACAGGCACCGTGCCCATCGGCGCGCCTGAAGCCTTTTCCGTCATCGCTTTGGGAGCCAACCAAATCCCCGCCGGCGGCGTCTCCGTCCTCTACACCGTCGTCAGCGGAACCGCAACCCTCGGCTGCGGCCAGAAAACCTGCACGGTAACCACCACCGGCGACGGCCTCGCCACCATGAACGTGACAGCGGTCAGCAGCGCCTGGTCGATTGTCACCGCTTCCCTCACCAACGGCTCAAGCCTCGAGGTCGAGTTCTGCGGCGGAACGCCCCCCACTCTGGCCTCGCTCACGCCCATGCTCTCGCTGGCCGCCGGAGCCTCCATCACCTGGACCGTGCAAGCCCTGGCGCTGAACAGCGGCAATCCCTCAAGCGGCCAATCCGTCGCATGGCAAACCACCGGCAGCGGCGTCACCTTCCAGAGCGGCGCTATCCTCACCAACTCCAGCGGCATCGCCGCCAAATCCCTCACCGTCGGACCGCTCACCGAGGGCCAGACCGTCATCGCCAAAGCCTGCGTCAACGGAACCAACCAGTGCGTCACCTACACCGCCTACGGCGCGCGCCCGGAGTACGCCACCCTCACCGCCGTCTCCGGCACTTCGCAAAGCCTCTCCGTCAGCGGAACAGCCGCACAGATTACCCTCCGCGTCCTCGACATGGACGGCAACCCCATGGCCGGCGCCACGGTCGCGGTCTATCAGGCGCTCTATGCCTGGGCGCCGACTTGCCCCACGCATGGCCGCTGCGCTCAAGCCCAGTTGCTCTCAACCCAGGCCGCCACAGCCTCTTCCGCCCTCGACGGCTCCGTCACCTTCACTCCTGCGTCGCTCCCCGGCGTAGCCACCAACCTCCTCGGCCTCGCCGTCACCGGCAACTCCGCCAGTCTCAACATCACCATCGAGCAGCACCCGTAAAACGCCGGGGGTGCCCCACCTTCGGCACGTCTTTGTCTTTGTGCCTAAGGTGGGATAGTTCCACCTATCTACAGTTTTTTATAGTCTTTTGCCGAGTCAGACCACCCACAACAGCACCGTGCCCCATCCTTGCGACTTCTCTCTGTCGCAAGGGTGGGAAACCACGAACCCCACCATCCCTCGACAAACCAAAACCCGTTGATCCTGTCACCTATCGCCCCCCTCCCGCATCTTCTAATGAGAGGTTCAAATTTGGGCGAACTAACCCGACCGCTTCAACAGCCGCCTACCCACCGTCCCCGCGTAGTCATCGTCGGCGGCGGCTTTGCTGGCATTCACGCGGCCTGTGGCCTTGCCCGCCTGCCCGTAGACGTAACCCTGGTGGATCGCCGCAACCATCACACCTTCCAGCCGCTCCTCTACCAGGTCGCTCTCGCGGTCCTATCTCCGACCGACATCGCTCAACCCATCCGCACAATTCTGAGCCGCCAGCAGAACGCCGAGGTGCTGATGGATGAGGTCACCGGCATCGACCCTGATGCGCGGCAAATCACCCTGGCCAGCGGCGCACAGCTCCCTTACGACTACCTGGTGCTGGCCACCGGAGCTACCCACTCCTACTTCGGCCGCGATGACTGGGCTCCGTTTGCGCCGGGACTTAAAACCGTCGAGGACGCCACCGAGATTCGCCGCCGTGTCCTGCTCGCCTTCGAACTGGCCGAGCGCCAGATGGTCGAGCACGGCTGGCACCCTCCGCTCAATTTCGTGGTCATCGGCGGCGGACCCACCGGCGTCGAGCTGGCCGGGGCAATCTCCGACATTGCCCAGCTCTATATGCGCCACGACTTCCGCCACATCGACCCCTCGAAATCCCGCGTCCTGCTGCTCGAGGGTTCGCCGCGCGTTCTGGGAACCTATCCCGAAGACCTTTCCGCCAAAGCCGAAGCCGCCCTGCGCCGCCTGGGCGTCGAGGTCCACACCCACACCCACGTCACCGCCATCGGGCCGGGTTGGGTCGAAGCCGAAGCCAACGGAGCCAGTTCGCGCATAGATGTCGCCGTCACCCTCTGGGCCGCTGGTGTCGAGGCCTCGCCGCTGGGCAGTTTGCTGGGCGCTCCGCTCGACCACCGCGGCTGCGTCGTTATCGATCGCCGCCTCAATCCGCCGGGCATGCCCGAGGTCTTCGTCCTGGGCGATCTGGCCCACTTCGAACAGGACGACCATCAAGTCCCCGGCGTTGCCCAACCCGCCATGCAGATGGGCGACCATGTCGCCAAAATCCTCTCGGCCGATCTCGCCGGACGCTCGCGCCCCGCCTTTCGCTACTTCGACAAGGGCGACATGGCCACCATCGGCCGCATGGACGCCGTCGCCAAAGTCGAATGGCCCTTCAAAGCCCACTTGAGCGGCTTTCCCGCCTGGGCCACATGGCTCACCGTCCACATCTTCTTCCTCATCGGCTTCCGCAACCGCCTCTCCGTCTTTGCCGCATGGACCTGGACCTACTTCACCTTCACCCGCGGCGCGCGCCTCATCACCGGTGACCAGCACCTTCCCGGCTGGCAACGCAAGATAGACGCCGGACCAAGCACCGAAGATGCCGCGCCCATCCAACCGGAACAGTCGCAGCCATCGCCGTAGAACCAGCCAACCTGCGAACCCGACATCTCCGCGAAGCGGAGGCTAACTTGCGGCTTCAAACCCAAACTCCTCTCTCCGAATCAATCAAGCGTTATCCGAGGGATTACCCGGACAAGTACGTGGAACGGCGCTGGGGAGTACGGAAAGGCGAGATTGTGGCGACGGACGAGGTAGCGCTGGCAGAGACGCTTGATGAGATTCGGCGGCTGATTCCGCCGGGACTGTATTGTCTGGCGCTCTTCGAGGATGACGATGCCTGTATTTCGGAAGTGTGGCTGTGAGAAAATCAGGGAACAGGGAACAGTGGAGGCTTTGAAGAAAGGCTCGCAATGAAGAGAATAATCGGGATGATAGCTTTATCTGCGGCACTGCTGGTTCAAGGGCCGCGGCTGACGGCGCAGAACGCCCAGGACCTTGAGAATCAGGCGCAAGCGAACGAGAACGCAGCACTTTTGAGATCGCTTGCGGCCAGCAAGACCAAGCCCGTAAGCGCTGAGCAATGCGCGGTGGACCTTTCCAGATGGGCAGCGGAGCAGAAGCGCGATAACCATTGGTACATAAATTTTTCCACTGAAGAACTGATGACGTTCGCCGAAGAGAGCAACGGCTGCGCTGCGATTAGTGTCGGCAAAGATTCGCAACTTGTGGTTGCTTATCTCGCGCTCTCCGATGCGTTTGAACAAACGCTGCGGCTCAGGGCCGAAAGGGTCTTGATTGGTCACCGTCTTTTTAAGGAATACATGCTGGCATCGAGCCAGTAAATCGCGCGTGGATTATGCCTGTTAATTGAGGCAAACAGCGATGAAGACAGCTGATCGCGGTCACTGAACAGTCGGCAGTGGGCAGAAGAATAAAAAGATAGAGCATCAACAAACGGGTAAAAACGGGTAAATCAGACGATGAGCCTGGAAATGCCCCGGCGGAAAAAACGGAGAAGAAGATAGCGGAAAAAATATGCGAGATGTGGCCGCGCTGGCGCAAGGCGGCATGGCCAGTGAGGAAGTATGCGGGGTGGGGCTTCCTTGACGCGATGTACTGCTAAACTGGAAGAGCGATGCTCGATCTTACATTTGTCCGCACCAACCTGGAACTCGTTGAACAAAAACTGCGTGCCCGCGGCGCTGACCCAGACGCGCTGCTGGGCAATTTCCGTAAGCTAGACGAAGGCAGAAGGCTAGCCATAACGCTTTCGGAACAGGCAAGAGCCGAACTCAACAAACTTTCACAGGAGATTGGCCAGCTTAAAAAGGGTGGGGATGAGCAAGAAGCAACCGAGAAACTAAAAAAGGTTTGGGACATAAAAGAGGGCCTGCCTGTGCTCCAGAAGCGGGCGGAAGATCTTGAATCGAGGCTGCGGAAAACGCTGGAATGCATGCCGAATCTCACTCGGCCCGAAGTGCCTGAAGGCACATCCGAGGCTAACAACGTTACCGTCAAGACTTGGGGCGAGAAGACGGCCTTTGATTTTGAGGCCAAGCCGCACTGGGAGCTGGGCGAGGCGCTGGGGATTCTGGATATGGAACGCGCGGCCAAGCTGAGCGGCGCGCGCTTCGCCGTCTACATGGGCGCAGGAGCGCGGCTGGAGCGGGCACTGGCCAATTTCATGCTCGATATGCACACCACCAAGCACGGCTACACGGAAGTGCTGCCGCCCTTCATGGTCAACAGCAAGAGTTTGTTCGGAACCGGGCAGTTGCCGAAATTTGCGGAAGACCTCTTCCGATGTGCGGACAGAGATGACGGTCTGCTCGACGAGCTGGAGGCCCAAGCGAAAAGAACAGATTACGAGGAAGATTGGAAACGACTAGAAGAGGCGAAAGACAAAAAAGCGGAGTTTAATGACCACTGGCTCATCCCCACCGCCGAGGTTCCCGTCACCAATCTCTACCGCGACGAAATCCTCGACGAAGCCCGCCTGCCCATCGCTCTCACGGCCTACACGCCCTGCTTCCGCGCCGAAGCCGGAGCCGCGGGCAAAGACACGCGCGGCATCATCCGTCAACATCAGTTTCAAAAAGTCGAGATGGTCAAATTCACCCGCCCCGAAGACTCCGACGCCGAGCACGAGCGCCTCACCCACGACGCCGAAGAAATCCTCGAGGCCCTCGGCCTTCCCTATCGCCGCGTTCTTCTTTGCACCGGCGACACCGGCTTTTCCTCGGCCAAGACCTTCGATCTCGAAGTCTGGCTTCCCGGCCAGCAGCTCTATCGCGAGATTTCTTCTTGCTCCAACTTTGAAGCCTTTCAGGCGCGCCGCGCCAACATCCGTTACCGTCCCGGTGGCCCCAAGGGCAAGCTCGAATTCGTTCACACACTGAACGGCAGCGGACTGGCCGTGGGCCGCACCTGGCTGGCCATTGTCGAAAACTATCAGCAGGCCGACGGCTCGGTCCTGATTCCAGAAGCGCTTCAGCCTTACATGGGCGGGCTCGAGCGCATCACACGCTAAGGGCAATATGACAAAAATTCTGAAAAGCTATTTCTACTGGACCTATCCGCGCGGCTGTTTTCACTACGACGTGTTGGTGACACTCATTCTCGCGTTCATCTTCGTCACGCCGCACATTCCCGGATGGGACTTCGGAGACAAGCCGCCCAGAGCCGCCGGCCCACCGCATCCCATTCAGGTCGTCGGCGATGGCGGACGCGGCTTCATCGTCACCGTGCAAGCCACTGACGTGAATCTCTCCCTCAACACCACGGCCTCCAACATGGCTGTAAAGAAGGCCCTGCGCAAAGCCATCGAGCCGGTCACCGGCGATGCCGTCGCTGTCGAGCGTTGGGAAACTTTCCAGGACGCTCAAGGCAATTGGACCTGGCGCGTCTGGGCGCGTCGGTAGAAGCAGCTACGAGCTTCTCGCCATAAGCTTTTCCGTATGCCGAGAGACGAGGAAAGCTAAATCAAGGAACAAAGCTTAACCTCAGCAAGAACGAGCTGAAAGCTAGAGGCTAGAAGCTAGTAGCTGTTTCACAAACATAAGGAACCCTATGCATAAGGCAACAAAATTAGTCTTTTTCGCGTTGATTGCGATGCTCCTGTTTGCCGTGCGCCCGAGCTTTTCCGCTCCCGCCACGCCCAATGAAAAGGAAAAGGACAAGGTGCTGCGCCGCCTCGACGACGCGGCCAAAAATTTCCACTCCACCGAGGCGGACTTCGAGTTCGACACCATCCAGACCGACCCGATCTACGACAAGGACGTGCAGAAGGGCACTGTCTACTACGAGCGAAAAGGCGCGGCCTTCCAGATGGCCGCCCACATCAGCGAAATCAACGGCAAGCCCGCGCCCAAGGTCTACACCTACTCCAACGGCGTCTTCAGGCTCTTTGAAAGCGTCATCAATCAGGTCACCACTTATAGCAAGCTCAATAAATATGAGAGCTATCTGATGCTCGGCTTCGGCGCCAGCGGCAAAGACATCGAACAGAAGTGGGATGTCACCTACCTCGCCTCGGAGACGCTCGACAGCATCAAGGTCGCCAAGCTCGAACTGGTGCCAAAAGACCCGGAGATCAGAAAATCCCTCCCCAAAGTGACCGTCTGGATCGATCCCGAGCGAGGTGTGAGCCTCAAGCAGATCTTCGATGAAGGCCCCGGCCAATACCGCGTCAGCGTCTACTTCAACATCAAGGTCAATCAGCCTCTGCCCGCCGACGCCTTCACCCTCAAGACCAGCAAGCAGACTGTATACGTCAACCGGTAAAGCGCCGGGTACCCCACTTTCACCGCGGCTTCGTGCCCCATGAACCGGGTGCCCCACCTTCGGCACGTTTTTGTTCTTGTGCCTAAGGTGGGATACAAAATATCTATAGCTTTTTATCCTCCGGCGACCGCAAATTCAACCCCGTAATCCGCTGAAAAGCCCACCACGCCGCCACTCCCCCCAGCGCAAACAGCATCGGAAAGCATTCCAGCGTGTAACGCGCTTCGGGCGCTTCCACGGTCATCAGCATGGCGCTGCGCAGCACAAAATAAGCCAGCATCGGCAGCCAGAACCGCGGCTTAAGGCACAGTCCGGCAAAACCCAGCAGCAGATAAAGCGCATTCAGCCCGGCGTAAGCCCAACTGAAACGCGTCTCGGCATTGTGGTGCGCGTAAGCCCACCAGTCCAGGTCGATGGGCAGATTTTCGACGCGCGGCCTCAGCCACATATCCGCCACGCGCCCCAGCGGCAGCCAGAGATAAGAACGCAGCGGGTGAGCGGCGGCGCGTTCGTCGGCCAGCTTGCCAAAGCGGGCATCGATCTCCGGCGTCAGATCCAGGCTCAGGTTGTAATCAGAGGCTAGCGCGGCGGTTTCCGCGTACTGCGCGGGAGAATCGAAGGCGCGGGCAGGCAGCTCGCTTATCTCCAGAGTATCGCCGGGAACGTTCCAGTAAATCTGGTAGGTCGAGACGAAATCCAGGCACCAGCTCTTCATCCAGCGCTCCCAGCCGCGATGGGAGTTCTCGCCGGGATCATTGGCCAGCCGCGGAGCCAGCGGCTCAAAGACGTGAAAGACCCGCTCGTTGCGCCATGTCCAAACCGCAAACGGCGCCAAAGCCAGCAGCAGGCAAACCACCGCCATCCGCGCCAGCTTTCGGGTGGAAATTGCGCCCGCTCCATCCCCGCGCTTCAAGCCAATCAACAGCGCCGGCGCCAGCGCCACGGCCGCCAACGCGCCGTCGGGCCGCAGCAGCGCCGCGTAGCTGACCGCAAAGGTAAACCACAGCGCCGGTCCCCATCCCGGCCTGTCACGGAAGCGCGCCGCCGACCACAGCGCCACCGCCATTACAAACAGTGTCAACGACTCGGCAAGCGGCTCGGCTGAGTAAACCGCCGTGAACGGGCACAGCGCCGCCAGCCACAGCGTGGCGTGTGCAGCGCCGCGACTGAAGCCCGTCCCGCTCCGCCGCGCGATGCGCCCCGCAAAATCGGCCAGCAGCAGGCACCCGGCCAGCTCCAGCGCAATCTGCACCCAGGCGGCGGATACGTAGTTTTCCATCCCGAAGAACCGGAAGCAGAGAGCCAGAAACAGCGGGTAGCCGGGCAGCCGGATCAGCGTGGGGCACAATTCTCCGCCGCCCCCGGTGAGAGCATAGCTGCCGTGCAGCACCAGGTTTTTGGCCAGGCCGCCGTAGATCAGCGGGTCGCCGTGCAGATCAAGAAACTGCTTCAGCATCCACAGCCGCAGCGCCAGTCCAGCCCCAAGGGCCAGCGCGATGGAGACGCCAGGCCCCCCTCGCGTTAAAATCCCCCGCCGGGCGTTCGATTGACTCTCGTGGTCAGCTTCCATACGATTCGTACTGTATAGCGTAGACTGTTTCAGCGGTTTTCGCGCCCGTTTTCACCATCAGTTTTTCGATGAAAGTGCGCATCAGGCCCATTCATGCCCGATAGACAAATATTTTTCGACCCGCAACGAAAGCGCTGGAAGCGGCTGCGCCGCATTTTGGATGCGACTGCCGTCATTTTCACCCTCGTCCTCGCGGTTTTTATCTTCAACGTCCTCCGCTATCAGCAGTTGCCGGAGCTGTTGCTGCCCACCCCCCGCCACAACTACAAGGCCTTGCCCGACCACGCTTCCCTTCTCCACGGCCAAAAAGTCCCGCACCCCACACGCCGCAAAACCGGCCGCAAACCCTCTGACATTCCCTTCAACACCGGCGAGGGTCTGCGCGCCGCCTACTATGTCGAGGACGACCCCGCCAGCTACTCCTCCTTCAAGGAACACGTTCACCAGATCGATCTGCTCT
>Ga0224555_1004055_pt1 | contig 13959 bp, 10 predicted proteins | sample 714S23034metaG_FD_180687 | JGI IMG/M metagenome (GOLD analysis project Ga0224555, IMG submission 180687) | Peat soil microbial communities from Stordalen Mire, Sweden - 717 S2 30-34 | ecosystem: Environmental > Terrestrial > Soil > Wetlands > Peat | place: Sweden: Norrbotten County, Stordalen...
AGCCACTGCTTCGGTCAGATCCGCGGCGGTGATCGTCGCGCCCGGCCGCGTCGTCACCGCGGTCACCGCGACCTGGTGACCGTCCATCGGCACCCCGTAGGTCACCGCCAGGTCGACCGCGGGAATCAGCCCGAGCGCATCGGTGATCGGTTCGCAGAATACGATCCCGCGCTCGGTGTGCACCGTCGAACCGCGCCTGCCCACCAACCAGAAGTCGCCGTCGGTGTCGCGGCGGAACAGGTACTCGGTGGAGATCCAGGTATCGGCGGGAGCGAACACACCGCGTTTGACCGACGCGCTCGGATCGATCGGTCCGCGCGGCTCGGCGAGCAGCACACCGACTTCATTCGCTTCCGGGACGCGGACCAGCCCGCTTTCGTCTTCCAGGATCAGATCATGCTCGGCGTCGTAGGCGCCCAGTTCGACGCGCCCGGCTCCGGGCAACGGCCGGCCCTTGCTGCCGATCTTGACGCCGGACACGTTGGCCAGCACCGCATGCCCGTCGGTGGTCGCGAAGAACTCGACGACATGCGCGGGCGCGAACACATCGACGACCCGCTGCCACAGACCGGTCGGTAAACCCGAGCCGATGAACAACCGCACCGGGTGATTGCCGTGCAGCGCAAATCCCTGGTCGTCGATGACATCGCGGAGCATGGACCACGTATAGGAGACGACGGTGACGCCGTACTGGTGTAGCTCGGCGGCGAATCGGTCGGGTCGCAGCCCGCGGGACAACGCGATTCGGGTGCCGCCGACCACCGCCCCGCCGAGGCTGACCAACAGCCCGGACTCGTGGTGCAGCGGCGTGAGGCAGTACACGGTGTCGGTGCGGCCAAGGGCCGCCGCCGAGGCGGTTCCAAAGGCCGATAGCGCCCAGCGATAGTTGGTGATCTGCTTGGCGACAAGCTGCCCGCTGGCGGTGCTGAACCCGATGAACGCGAGATCCCGCGCGTACCCCGGGTTGGGTCGGTACCAGGCCGGGAACTCGACGGCGTCGGGGTCGATCTGTTCCATGTCGATCACACCGGCGTCATCGGCCAGATGCAGATCGCGGGACTCACCGCCACCGAGGACCAGGATCTGAACAGGGAGCTGTCGCGCGGTCTCGAGGTTGGTGGGGTCGGTGATGATCTCGGTCACTCCCCCGAGCCGGACCTCCGCAACCAGGTCGACGTCGGGTTGCAACAGGACCGCGACGGCGCCCAACCGCGAGAGCGCGGCGATGGCGACAAGTGCGCTCGGCCGGGTCTCCATCAGCACGCCGACGTGCTCGCCCTGGCGCACCCCGACCGCGATCAGGCCGCGCACCACGTTGTCGATACGCCGGTTCACCGCCTCGTAGGTGTGAACACGTCCGTCGAAGAGCAGGAATTCACCGTTGGGAGCATCGTGCGCCTGTTCGCCGATGATCCGGCCGAGCGAGATCCGGGTGTGGTCGTTGATCTGGCCCAGCCGGGCCAGTCGAGGCAGTGTTCGGACGGTTTCGACGGCCAACGTGCGCATGGACCTGTTCGCTGCGACGACGGCGTCGGCCGCGCCGCGGGCGAGGGTCAGCGCGACCTCGGATGCCTCGCCCAGGCCGTGCATCAGCCGGGAGCTGAGCGCGACACCGCGGTCGGTGCTCTCGGCCGCCTGATCCGCCATCGGGAAGATGTCCGTGGGCTTATCGCCGTTCCCGGAAATCCACAGCACCCAATCGGCGACAGTTGGCCAAGTCTCCTGTGCCGCTCTGGATCCGACGACCAAACCGAAATGACCCGTGCGCAGCGTGTATTCGTAAACCTCGGCATTGGGCGCTGCCCGCCGGATACCGCGCACCGCGGGTGGCTGACCGATGTCGTCAACCTCGCCGACGAAAGCCAGTACGGGACAAGTGATATCGGTCAGCGTCACCAGTTGACCGTTGATGGCGAAACCGCCGGTCATCATCCGGTTATGCGCGACGAACTGCTTGAGCAGCTCGGAGACCGCCGGGCCGGACCAGGCGATCCAGCCTTCCGACTCCAGGAATCTGCGCTGGGCTTCCCTTGGCAGCAGCGCCTCACGATCGTGGAGTTGGCGCACGAAATCGACCCGCGCTTTGGCGGTTTTGAGCGGATCGAGCATCTGAAAGCCCGTGCGCGCCAACCAACCTGGGATATCCAGCCGGTTGAAGACATGGTCGGCCATGAAATTGGCAATACCGGGAGCCAAGTTGGGCGGAAGCCCCATCGGGAGCGCGGCCAGGGTGTCGACCGGCGCGCCGAACGTGACGATACTGGCGATGCTTTTCGAGCGCCGGTAGGCCGCTGCCTGGTAGCAGAACATCCCGCCTTGCGAATAGCCGGCCAGGTGCACATCCTGACCGGTGATTTCTGCGATCAGGTCAAGCGCCTCGCTCAGCGCAACGATGTGATCGGCCAGATTCCGGCGCATACCACCCTCGACCTTGTCGGGTGAGCCGAAGTCGATGACCCAGGGATCCAGCCCGGCGGCGTGCAGGATGCCGACCGCCCCCTCCTCCCGGGTGACATCCCACATGGTCGCTGACATCATCATCGGGTGCACCAGTAGCGTCGGCGGGCCGGCCTGCGGCTGAGCCGGGCGGCTGTCGGGTGGGAAGTATCGCCGAAGCTTGTACATCGGCACGCTCTCCACGACCTGTGACGGCGAGGGAGTGCTACCGGTTTCCAGGCCTCCGAGCCGCAAAACTTCCAGGCCGTTCTGTGCTGTCGCCATCAGGCGTTCAACCGGTCGCGTGACCGCCGAAAACTTCAGATCCATGCCGCCGCTCCCTCGAAAACTGACACCATCCTGTGCTGCGCGTGGCCCTGACAGCGTGCACATCATGGCACATCACAGGGGGTGGGCCCGTTGCTTTGGTCACGGCGCCAGTCCGTTCGACCAGCCTAGTCTTCCTGCCTCGCGGGCCGCCGTCACGCGGCGGCGGGCTAGCCTGCGTTGCCCACCTCTCCCCCGCAAGCGGGAGGTGCCCCCACCTCATGCCGCTAGGCGGCATGCATCGTCGGCGGGCTAGGGTCAAGCCGGTGGCACACCTGCTGGGGGCCGAGGCAGTGCACCTGGAGTATCCGAATCAGGTCGTCTTCGAGTCGATGACCGTTGGGGTCAGCGACGGCGACCGCATCGGCATCGTGGGACGAAACGGCGACGGCAAATCCAGTTTGCTGGGTTTGCTCACCGGTCAGGTGCGCCCAGATTCCGGACGGGTCGCCCGGCGCAGCGGCCTGCGCGTCGGGGCGCTGAGCCAGGCGGACACCCTCGACCCGCGCAGCACAGTGGGTTGGGCCCTGGTCGGCGAGCAGCCCGAGCATGAGTGGGCCGGTAATCCACGCATCCGCGACGTGGTCGGCGGCCTGGTTGCCGACATCAGCTGGGACGCGACAATTGGCACACTCAGCGGTGGCCAGCGGCGACGAGTCCAGCTGGCCGTGCTGCTGGTCGACGACTGGGATGTCATCGCGCTGGACGAGCCGACCAACCACCTCGACATCGAAGGCATCACCTGGCTGGCCGCTCACTTGCGTCAGCGCTGGGCCCGCAACACCGGCGGACTGCTGCTGGTGACCCACGACCGCTGGTTCATCGACGAGGTGGCGACCGCGACGTGGGAGGTGCACGACGGAATCGTCGAGCCCTTCGAGGGCGGCTACGCCGCGTACGTGCTGCAGCGGCTCGAGCGGGACCGGCAGACCGCCGTCGTCGAAGCCAAGCGGCAGAACCTGATGCGTAAGGAGTTGGCCTGGCTGCGCCGCGGCCCCCCGGCCCGCACGTCGAAACCGAAATTCCGCATCGACGCGGCTAACCAGCTGATTGCCGATATGCCACCGCTACGCAACACCGTCGAATTGGCCAAACTCGCCACCGCGCGCTTGGGCAAGGATGTCGTCGATCTGCTGGACGTGTCGGTCTCCTTCGACGGCCAACCCGTGCTGCGCGACGTCGAATGGCGAATAGCCCCCGGTGAACGCACCGGCATCGTCGGGGCCAACGGAGCCGGCAAGTCGACCCTGCTGGGGCTGATCACCGGCGCCGTCCAGCCTGAAAGCGGAAAAGTCAAGCGCGGCAAGACGGTTAGGTTGGCAATGCTCGACCAGGGCGGTGCTGAGCTAGCGCCATTGACGGGCGAGCGGGTCGCTGACGTCCTGGGTCGGCTGCGCAGCGACTACCAGGTCGACGGCCGCGACGTCACGCCGGCCCAATTGTTGGAACGGCTCGGGTTCGCAGGCGGCCAGTTATCGGCGCGCGTTGGCGAGCTGTCCGGCGGGCAACGCCGCCGATTGCAACTCATGCTCACACTGTTGGCCGAACCCAACGTGCTGCTCCTCGACGAACCGACTAATGACGTCGACACCGACATGTTGGCCGCCACCGAAGACCTCCTCGACTCCTGGCCGGGCACATTGATCGTCGTCTCCCATGACCGCTACCTGTTGGAGCGTGTCACCGACCAGCAGTACGCGATCCTCGACGGCCGGCTGCGACACCTACCCGGCGGCATCGACGAGTACCTGCGACTGGCCGCGCAAGCGACCGCAGAGCGCGCGGCGCCGCTAGCCGCCAGACCATCCGATTCCGAGGAGATGTCAGGGGCCGAACTGCGCGCCGCCCAGAAGGAGATCGGCGCAATCGACCGCAGGCTGGTGCGGCTGGCCGATCAGATCGCGGCCAAGCATCGCGAACTCGCCGAGCATGACCAATCCGACCACATCGGAATTACGCATCTCACCAAGCAATTGCGCGACCTAGAACACGCCGTTGCCGAGCTGGAGAATCGGTGGCTGGAAGTTTCAGAAGTGCTTGAGTGAGCTTGGAACTCGGCCGCATAATTATTTCAGAAGTTTGAACTATCCGCGCATATCGTGACGCTGGTATTACAGTCTTGGGCAACGCCGAAGTTGCCGTGGCGCCGGTCAGCATAATTTAAAATACTGGCCGAGCGAACGCCGCTTGCCCCGCATTTGGTAGCCGCCTCTGATAGGTCGAGAAATGTCCGCAGTGACGCCACGTCGATTGGCGCTGGTTGTGTTGGCGACGGTCGGCCTTCTCCTTTCTGCGGGAGCTGCCGATCGACGAGGTCAAACTCGACCGCCAACTCATCGCACCGATCCGCTATGACCAACGCGCCGCGACGATCGCGCGGTCAGTCTTCGAGCTGGCCGAGGAGTTTGGCATCGCCAGCGTCGCCGAAGGGGTTGAAAACGAGGAAACGGCTCGGTGGCTCAAGCGATTTGGCTGCGATGTCGTCCAGGGCGATTACTTCTGCGGCCCGCTGCCCGCCGGCGAAATTCCACACGTCCCGTCAAGTCCACTGCGGGAACTCAGTAGTTGAGCGACGAACTAACTGCGAAGGCTCTTGCGGGTCAACTGTTCTCGAAGCAGCTCGGCGGTAGCACGGACTGAGTCAAGTTGCAGGGCAACCTGGGCGGGCGCGGTGCCACCGCGCGCGTCGCGTGACGACACCGAACCCTCGATGGTGAGCACTTCTCGAACCTGGGGGGTCAGGGCGCTGCTGACGGCAGCCAACTGGTCGTCGGTCAGCTCCTCGAGCCCGACGCCGAGCTTTTCGGCGACCTGGACGGCCGCGCCTGCGGCCTCGTGGGCATCCCGGAACGGAACACCCTCACGCACAAGCCACTCGGCGATATCAGTGGCGAGGGTGTAGCCGGCTGGGGCCAGCGCCGCCATCCGCTCGACATTGAACATCAGGCTGCTCACCAGTCCGGCCATCGCCGGCAGCAGCAGCTCCAGCTGCGTCACCGAGTCGAACACCGGCTCTTTGTCCTCCTGCAAGTCTCGGTTGTAGGCCAGCGGCTGCGCCTTCAGCGTCGCCAGCAGCCCGGCCAGGTTTCCGATCAACCGACCGGACTTGCCGCGAGCCAGTTCGGCGATGTCGGGGTTCTTCTTCTGCGGCATGATCGAGCTGCCCGTCGACCACGAATCGTGCAAGGTGACGTACCCGAATTCGGTTGAGCTCCAGATGATGACGTCCTCGGCAAGCCGCGACATGTCGACGCCGATCATCGCGAAGACGAACGCCGCCTCCGCGGCGAAATCCCGTGACGCAGTTGCGTCGATGGAGTTGTCGGCGGCTGCTGCGAAACCGAGCTGTTCGGCGATCGCGTCGGGATCCAGCCCCAGCGAAGAACCGGCCAGTGCCCCAGAACCGTAGGGCGACAACGCGGTGCGTGCATCAAGGTCGACGATCCGGTCGACGTCGCGCAGCAGCGGGTGCGCGTGTGCGAGTAGATGGTGGGCCAGCAGGATCGGCTGAGCGGACTGCAAGTGCGTCTTGCCCGGCATGATGGCGCTCGGGTGAGCGGCGGCCTGAGCAACCAGTGCGCCGACCAGATCCAACGCGCCCGCGGCCACGCGCCGAAGCGCGTCCCGCAACCACATCCGAAACAGCGTGGTCACCTGGTCATTTCGCGAGCGGCCAGCCCGCAGTCGACCGCCCAGGTCAGGCCCGACTCGGTCGATCAGCCCGCGCTCCAACGCGGCGTGCACGTCCTCGTCGGTGACCAGCGGTCCGAAACTCCCGTCGGCGACATCCTCGGCCAGGCTATCCAGACCGGCCAGCAGTCCGTCGCGCTGATCTTCGGTGAGCAATCCGGCGTTGAAAAGTACCCGAGTGTGCGCCTTGGACGCCGTGACGTCATAAGGCGCCAGCACCCAGTCGAAGTGGGTGGACCTGCTGAGTGCGACCAGCGCATCGGACGGGCCGTCGGCGAACCGCCCACCCCACAGCGATCCTTCGTTGGTGCTCACCGGCTCACACCGGATCCCGGTGGGTTGACCCTTGGCCGCGCAGGTCACGGCGAGCGGCGAGTTTCGACGACAAGCCGTGGACGTAGACGAATCCGCGAGAGGCGGATTGGTCGAAGCTGTCACCCTCGTCGTAGGTGGCCAGGTTGAAGTCGTAGAGCGACTCGGCACTGCGCCGGCCATTGACGGCAATATGACCACCGTGCAACACCATTCGGATCTCGCCGGACACGTATTCCTGAGTCTTGGCGACGAAGGTCTCCAGCGCGTTCTTCAACGGCGAGTACCACAATCCGTCGTACACCAGTTCCGCCCAGCGCTGGTCGGTGTGGCGCTTGAACCGTCCCAGCTCGCGCTCGATCGTGACGTGCTCGAGTTCGGTGTGCGCGGTGATGAGCACCATCGCGCCCGGGGCCTCGTAGATCTCGCGGCTCTTGATGCCCACCAGCCGATCTTCGACTACGTCGAGGCGACCGACTCCTTGCGCGCCACCACGCTCGTTGAGTTCTTCGATGGCCTGCAGCACCGATACCGGCCTGCCGTCGATGGAGACCGGCACGCCACGGTCGAACCCGATGATCACCTCATCGGGGGTGCTCCAGTTGACGGTCGGGTCTTCGGTGTATGCGTAGATGTCCTTGGTGGGAGCGTTCCAAAGGTGTTCCAGGAAGCCGGTTTCCACCGCGCGACCCCATACGTTCTGGTCGATCGAGAACGGTGAACGTTTGGTGACGTTGATGGGGATGGCGTTCTCTTCAGCGTAGGCAATGGCCTTCTCCCGCGTCCACGCGTAGTCGCGGACCGGTGCGAGCACCTCCAGATCCGGCGCCAGTGAGGCGAATCCGACTTCGAAGCGGACCTGGTCGTTGCCCTTGCCGGTGCAACCATGCGCGACGATGCCCCCGCCGTGCTCGCGGGCCGCCGCGACCAGGTGCTTGGCGATCAGCGGCCGGCTGATCGCCGACACCAGCGGGTAGCGATCCATGTACAGCGCATTGTTCAGGATGGTGGGCAGGCAGTAGTAGTCGGCGAATTCGTCGCGAGCGTCGACGACGACCGCTTCGACCGCGCCGCAGTCCAGCGCTCGCTGGCGCACTACCTCCATGTCCTCGCCGCCCTGGCCGAGGTCGATTGCGACCGCGACGACTTCCCGGCCGGTCTCCTTGCCGATCCAGCTGATCGCCACCGAGGTGTCCAAACCGCCGGAATACGCCAAGATGACGCGCTCGGACATGAACTGATCTCCTTAGGTTGTGCGGTTAGGTGAGGTTTTGGATCAGGCTTGCGAGTTCTGCACCCGTCATCGGTTCGCGGGCCGCCACGAAGATGGTGTCATCCCCGGCAATGGTCCCGACGACGTACGGCAGTGCTGCCCGGTCGATGGCGCTGGCCAGGTAGTCGGCCGCGCCGGGCGGGGTGCGGAGCACCGCGAGGTTTGCGCTGGAGTCGGTGGATACCAGCACTTCGGTCAACAGCCTCGACAATCGGGCGGTACCACCGGACACTCCTCGCAGCGGGCTGCCGTCCTCGGGCACGACGTAAACGCCGACACCACCGTCGGCGCCGCGCAACTTCACTGCGCCGAGCTCCTCGAGGTCTCGGGACAGCGTGGCTTGGGTGACCTCGACACCGTCGGCGGCCAGGAGTGCGGCCAGCTCGCTCTGGCTGCGGACCTCGGCCGACGCCAGGGTCGCCACGATGCGGGCCTGCCGGCCGGCGCGGGTGATTTCGGGTGTGGTCTTCGAACCGCTGCGTGTCATGTAGACCGCCTCAAAAGCCACACCAGCAGCGCCTTTTGCGCGTGCAGCCGGTTCTCGGCCTCGTCCCACACCGCGCTGTGCGGCCCGTCGATCACGTCGTCGGTGATTTCGTGACCTCGGTGCGCCGGAAGACAGTGCAGCACAATAGCTTCCGGGTCAGCCAGGGAAAGCAGCTCGGCGTTGAGCTGAAAAGGACGGAACGGCCGAACCCGGTCCAGTCCGTCGTCCTCCTGGCCCATGGACGTCCACGTGTCTGTCGCCAGCACGTCGGCGCCCGACGCGGCAGCGACCGGGTCCGCCGTGATGGTCACCGACGCTCCCGTGTCTGCGGCGCGCCGCTCGGCGGCGGCGACCACCGAGGGATCGGCCGCAAACCCGTCGGGAGCGGCGATCGTCACGTGGATGCCCGCGGTGACCCCGCCGAGCATCAGCGAGTGCGCCATGTTGTTGGCGCCATCACCGAAGTACGACATCCGTAGACCCCGCAGCGATCCGGTGCGTTCGGCGATCGTCTGCAGATCGGCAAGTACCTGACAGGGGTGGAATTGGTCGGAGAGCGCATTGACGATCGGCACCGTGGCGGTTTCGGCCATCGCGGTCAGGCGGGCCTGTCCGAACGTCCGCCAGACGATGGCATCGACGTAGCGGGACAACACCTTTGCGGTGTCCTGCAGTGTCTCCTCCCGGCCCAGCTGGGTGTTGCGCCCGTCGACCACCACGGCATGTCCGCCGAGTTGTGCGATACCCACCTCGAACGAAAACCGGGTTCGGGTCGAGTTCTTGTCGAAGATGACCGCGACGCCGCGCGGACCTTCCAGGGGGCGGTGGCTGAACGGATCCTTTTTCAGCTCGGCGGCCAGCGCGAGCACTTCGGCCTGCTCGTCGGGCGACAGATCGTCGTCGCGCAGGAAGTTTTGTGTCATCGCGTCTCCTCGGCCGTACCCAGGATGCCCGGTAGCGCGGTGACGAAGGCCTCGATCTGGTGCTCGGTGATGATCAACGGCGGCGCCAGGCGGATGACGTTGGGTGCGGCGGCGTTGACCAGGAAGCCGGCGGCCCGGGCGGCCACCTCGACCTCCTTCGCGACGGGAGCAGTGAGTACCACCCCGCACAACAGGCCACGACCGCGGACCTGCTCGATCGATGGGTGATGTAGCGATTCGATGCTGTGGCGCAAACTCTTTCCGAGGACTCCGGCCCGTCGTATCAGGTCGTCGCCGGCCAATACCCGCAGCACGGCCAGAGCCGCCGCTGCACAGATCGGGTTGCCGCCGAAGGTGCTGCCATGCAGACCGGGGGTGAGCAGCTTCGCGGCCGGACCGACCGCCAGGCATGCGCCGATCGGCAGCCCCCCGCCGAGTCCTTTGGCCAGCGTCACGACATCAGGGGTGATGCCGTCGTGCTGGTGAGCGAAAAACGTTCCGGTACGGCCCATTCCGGTCTGCACCTCGTCGAGAACCAGCAGCGAACCGTGACGGGCGGTGATGTCGCGGGCGGCTGCGAGATAGCCATCGGGTGGCACGACGACGCCGCTCTCCCCCATGATCGGCTCCAGGAACACCGCGGCCGTGTCGTCTCCTACCGCACCGGCCAGGGCGTCCGCGTCGCCGTACGGCACGTGGGTGACGTCACCGGGCAGCGGTGCAAACGGCGCCTGCTTGGTCGGTTGGCCGGTCAGCGCCAGCGAACCCATCGTCCGGCCATGGAAACCTTCTTGCGCGGCAACCAGTCTCGTGCGGCCGGTGAGACGAGAGAGTTTGAAGGCCAACTCGTTGGCCTCGGTGCCGGAATTGCAGAAGAACACCCGGGCCTCTACATCGGCGCCGAGCAGGCCGACCAGCGCCTCGGCCAGTGCGATGCCGGGTTCGGCGGCATACAGGTTCGAGGTGTGCCCCAGCGTCGACATCTGTCGTGTAACGGCCTCGAGCACGGCGGGGTGGCCATGCCCCAACACGTTGACGGCTATGCCGCCGAGCAGATCCAGGTAGGACTTCCCGTCCACATCGGTGACCACGGCGCCGTCCCCACTGGCCAGGGCAACGGGCGGGACGCCGTAGTTGTTCATCATCACCGTGGACCAACGCTGCTGCATCGTGTCGGTGCGTGTCATGCGCTCACCACCTTCGTGCCGCTCCCCTTGTCGGTGAACAGCTCGACCAGCACACAATGCTCGACGCGACCGTCGATGACGTGGGCGCTCGGCACGCCGGCGCTCACCGCCCGCAGGCAAGCCTCGACTTTCGGGATCATGCCGGTCTCCAGCGTCGGCAACAGTTGCGCCAAAGTGGCGGTGTCGATTTCGCTGGCCAATGAGTCCCGGTCCGGCCAGCGAGTGTAGAGGCCTTCGACGTCGGTGAGCATCAACAGCTTCTCGGCTCCCAGCGCTTCGGCCAACGCGCCCGCGGCGGTGTCGGCGTTGATGTTGTGGACCACGCCGTCGATGTCGGGGGCCAGCGTCGACACAACCGGAATCCTGTTGGCGGCAATCAAATCCACTATGACCGCGGGGTTCACCTGAGCAATGTTGCCCACCAGACCGATGTCGGTGTCGACGCCGTCGACGCTGACGCTGCGTCGCTCTGCGGTGAACAGCTTCGCGTCTTCGCCGGTGACACCGACCGCGTACGGACCGTGGGCGTTGATGAGGTTCACCAGCTCACGGCCGACCTGACCGAACAACACCATCCGTGCCACGTCGAGCACTTCGGGCGTGGTGACTCGAAATCCGCCCTTGAAGTCGCCGGCGACGCCCAATCGGTTGAGCATGGCGCTGATCTGCGGGCCCCCGCCGTGCACCACAACCGGGTGAATCCCGCAGTTGCGCAAAAACGCCATGTCGGCCGCGAACTCACGCCGCAACGTGTCGTTGGTCATGGCGTTGCCGCCGTATTTGACGACCACGATCTTGCCGTGCAATTGGGTCAGCCATGGCAAGGCCTCAGCCAGGACTTGCGCCTTGACCTGAGTAGACAGAGCGGCGGCGGTCATGAGGAGTACGCCGAATTCTCTTCGACGTAACCGTGAGACAAGTCAGTGGTCCGGATGGCGGCGTGCGAGGTGCCGATCCCCAAGTCGACCACCACGTCGATGTCGGTCGCCGACAGATCCACCTCGCGCGCTCCCGGTGCGCCGACGCCGTCGACGCATACCGCTGAACCGTTGAACGACACGGTGATCCGGTCGGGGTTGAGTTGTACCGGCGCCATGCCGACAGCGGCGAGCACCCGGCCCCAGTTCGGATCGGAGCCGAAGAGCGCGGTCTTCACCAGGCTGTCCCTTGCGATCACTCGGGCCGCGGTGACGGCGTCGTCTTCGGTGGCAGCACCGGTCACGCTGACGACGATGCGTTTGGTGACCCCTTCGGCATCGGCTTGCAGTTGGGCGCACAGGTCGTCGCAGACCCGCAATACGGCGTCGTCGAGATCGGCTTGACTGGGCGTGATTTCGCTCGCGCCCGAGGCCAACAGCAGCACGGTGTCGTTGGTCGAGCAGCTGCCATCGATATCGAGCCGGTCGAAGGTCCGCGCGGTGGCCCGCCGCAACGCTTCCTCAAGCGCCCCGGATTCGGCGACCGCGTCGGTGGTGAGCACGCACAGCATGGTGGCCAGTGACGGCGCCAGCATTCCCGCGCCCTTGACCATTCCGCCAATCGTCCAGTTCCCCGGGTGGTGCAGTGCAACCTGTTTGGGCACGGTGTCCGTCGTCATGATCGCCCGCGCGGCCTCGTCACCGCCGGTCAGCCCGCCGGCCATCTCGTGCACGACGTGACCGACACCGGCGAGCACTTTGTCCATCGGCAGCCGGTCGCCGATCAACCCGGTTGAGCAGACGGCGACTTCGATCGCACCGGTCTCGGTGCCCCAGTCGGACAACGCGGCGGCGACCGCTTCGGCGGTGGCGTGGGAGTCCTGGAAGCCGCCCGGGCCGGTGCAGGCATTGGCACCCCCGGAGTTGAGGATCACCGCACGCAGCCGGCCGGTGGTCAGCACCTGACGGGTCCACAGGACGGGCGCCGCTTTGACCTTGTTGCGGGTCAATACTCCTGCGGCCGCGTGGTCAGGGCCCTCGTTGAACACCAGCGCCAAGTCCAATGCGCCCGATGCTTTGATGCCGGCGGCGATCCCGGCGGCGCGGAAGCCGGCCGCAGCCGTGACGCCTTGTGCGCGTACCAGCGGCGCGATGTCAGTGTGAGTCATGGCGCCAACCCGACCACCGAAAGGCCTCCGGATTCAGGCCAACCCAGCGCCAGGTTCATCGACTGCACGGCCGCGCCTCCGGTGCCCTTGACCAAATTGTCGATCGCCGCGATGGCGATGAACGTGGCGGCGTCCTCGTCCACCGCGACCGCGATGTGCGCGCCGTTGCTGCCGATGACCGCGCCGGTGCGGGGCAATTGCCCTTCGGGCAGCAGATGAACGAAAGGTTCAGCGTGGTAAACCTTTTCGTAGGCGGCTCGTAGCTGCGACAGCGGTGATTGAGTACGCGCAGTACACGTGGCCAGGATGCCGCGTGAGGTCGGGATGAGCACCGGCGTGAATGACACGGTGACGTCCCGATCGGTGACGTGCTTGAGCCCCTGAATGATTTCGGGCGTGTGCCGGTGTGCGCCGGCGATGTTGTAGGCCCGCGCCGAACCGATGACCTCCGAACCGAGCAGGTCGGTCTTCGCGGCGCGGCCGGCGCCCGAGGTGCCGCTGACGGCGACGACGGTGACGGCCGGATCGATGAGATCCGCGGCCACCGCGGGAAACAGCGCCAGCAATGCGGCGGTCGGATAGCAGCCCGGTACGGCGATGCGCCGGGCGTCGCGCAGTGCCTCGCGACCGCCGGGCAATTCCGGCAGCCCGTATGGCCAGTTGCCGGCGTACGGCGAGCCGTAGAAGCGCTCCCATGCGCCCGCATCGACAAGACGGAAATCCGCACCACAGTCGACCACGATGGTCTGCGGACTGAGTTGTTGCGCCAGGGCCGCCGAGTGCCCGTGCGGAAGCGCGAGGAAAACCACGTCATGGTCGGCCAGCACGTCGACCTCGGTGGGCTCGAGTACTCGCTGAGCCAACGGCACGAGGTGTGGATGGTGGTCGGCGAGCACGCTGCCCGCGCTGGCGGCGGCGGTCACCGCGCCGATCGTCAGCCGTCCGTCGTGGTATGCCGGGTGCCCGAGCAGCAGCCGCAGGATCTCACCGCCCGCGTAGCCGCTGGCACCGGCTACCGCCACCCGTATCGCCTGGGTCATGACGCCCATCGTTGCATGACTATGCACACTCATGCAAACTCATTCTCAGTCGGCCGAGCAGACGCAAAGGTGCCGCGACACGCCCCGGGAGAAAACGGACTTTTACGTCTCAGTGTCAGGGTGAGTGTGCCGTAACGCGGCGTGTCTGCGTGCAGATGCCGTAGTGCGGTGGTTGGTTCGTGATCACCCGGTGTCTGG
>Ga0224555_1004057_pt1 | contig 13949 bp, 12 predicted proteins | sample 714S23034metaG_FD_180687 | JGI IMG/M metagenome (GOLD analysis project Ga0224555, IMG submission 180687) | Peat soil microbial communities from Stordalen Mire, Sweden - 717 S2 30-34 | ecosystem: Environmental > Terrestrial > Soil > Wetlands > Peat | place: Sweden: Norrbotten County, Stordalen...
CGTTCTCGCTTGAAAACGTTTGCGGGGAGCCCGTCGAAGTCTCCCTAGCCGGGTTCCTTGACAACCCTCTCGCCTCCGCGCTGCCCGAGCGCCGGCTCACCAACGCGCTCGCGCGAGAACATCTCGTCACCAGCGTGCTGCTTGAAACCGCCGCACAAACCGACTTCCCCTCCGGCATTGGCAGCTTGTGTTTCTCCGTTACCGGCGGCACGCACTCCTTCATCGCCGGCACATTTCAAGAGTACGCACTGCCCGGCGTTTGCCGCTGGGCAACGCCGCGCGTCAATTACATGCTGCTGAGCGTGCTCACTGACTTTCTTGCCACCGGCCAACTGCCCAACACCGGCGCTCGCGTCGATCCCAGCCTCGGCTTGCCGTCGTCGGCCGAGATCGACGCGATGCCCGCTGCCGAAGTGGAACGCAGAATCAAGGAACTCGCCTCCGACGCTCTGCTCGCCCGCGTCTTCGGCGACGCCCGTTTCGACCAGACTGCCTCGGATGCGAACAGCCCCCGCAGCCTGCTCCGCGAGGTCCGCAATAACCTCCTCGGCAATGACGACAAACCCAAGCTCAACTGGGGTACCTGCGCCCTTGCCTCCAGTATCACGCTCGCCCCCGCGGAAAAGGCCGAGATTCGCTTCACGCTGAGCTGGTTCTTCCCGCACCACCTCACCGCCGAAGGCCGCGAGATGGGCCACATGTACGCCAACTGGTTTCACAACGCGGCTGAAGTCAACAGCTACCTCTGCACACACTACGAAGAGCACCGCGCCGCAACGGAGAGCTTTGCCCGCACTCTCGCCGACACCTCCCTCGGCGATGCGATGGCATTCGCATGGTCCGGCCAACTCTCCACCTTGGTGTTCAATACCTGGTGGGTGAAAGACGGCGGCTACGCCATCTGGGAGGGGCTCGGCTGCTGCGGGCTCTCGACCACTGATGTCGATTACCAGGGCAGCTTCCCCGTTGTCGCGCTCTTCCCTGAACTCAAGCTTTCGCAGATGAAGCGCATCATGGCCCTGCAGAACAGCAGGGGCCAGGTGCCGCACAACTACTCCGGCAGCTTTGAAAAAGTGGACAAAGGCGGCTTTGGCCGCGTCGACATGAACCCGCAATTCGTCATGATGGTCTGCCGCGACTGGCTTTGGACGGGCGACCGCGACTACCTCGCAGCCATGTGGCCCCACGTGGTTCGCGCCATTGCCTTTACTGAGTCGCTCGACATCAACGGCGATGGCCTTCCCGACCGCGACACCGGCTTCCAGACTTACGACCAGTGGCGCATGCGCGGAACACCCTCGTACATTGCCTCGCTGTGGATCGGCGCTCTGAGCGCCGCCGTTCGCATTGCGCGCGACCTTGGCAAGGCCGACGATGCTCGCCGCTGGACTGATCTCTTGACCAAAGCCTCGGTCAGCTTCGACCAGATGCTCTTCAACGGCGAGTATTACAGCCTGTGGGCCGACGGCAAAGTGCGCGACGAGATGTGCATGACCGACCAGGTCTCTGGCGAATGGTTCGCCCATCTCATCGGTCTGCCCACCACCATATCTGAAGCCAACCTCGCCGCATCCTTCCAAAGCATCTTCAAAAACAACTTCAACCCCGAGTTCGGCCTCCACAACGCCACGGCGCCCAAACGCGGCGCCAGCCTGCTCGCCTTGAACAACCTGCAGGCCGGCGGCCTGTGGTCGGGCATAGAATTCGCCTTCGCCTCCTCGCTCATGGATCACGGCCGCTATGCAGACGGCGCAAAAATCGTCGAAGCCATTCATCGCCGCTATCTGCGCGCAGGCCAGCCGTGGAATCATGTCGAATGCGGCGGCCATTACTCACGCGCCATGAGCAGTTGGGCTACGCTGCTTGCGGCTACCGGCTTCAAGCCCGACCTTCCCGCCGCCACGCTCGCCATCATGCCGACCGTGCCCGGCGACTTCCGCGCCCCGTGGGCGACCTCTACCGGCTTCGGCTCCATCAGCCGCTACGCGCGCACACTCTCCATCCAATGCGCGTCGGGAACCCTGAACTTACGGTTCCTCCAGCTCAACACACTCGCCAACGCCGCGCGCATCGGAGCGCAAACACTCTCCACGTCCATCTCGTCCACAGCCACCGGCGCAACGCTGGAATTTATTCCACCGCTTTCACTCGCCGCCGGCCAGGCTCTGACAATCTCATAGCCTGACCTGACTTCCCAGCACCACAGCAGGGATACCCATGATTCGCAGATGGGAGTTCCTCAAGACCAGCGCAGCAGCCCTGATTTATACGGCAGCAAATCCCGGCCATTCGCAGTCCCCGGCCCAGGCCGTCTCCTTCGATAACCGCTCGGTTATAGTCGCCAGCCGGCGCAAACTCCTCGCCTGCGGCGAAGTCCACTATCCCCGCTTCACAAGTGCCATGTGGCCGTCTGTTCTCGAGCGCAGCAAGGCCCAGAAATTCTCCACCCGTGATTTCCCACCCGTGATTGGCCCGTTTTGCACCAATTCTGTCGTGCTTCCAGCGCTCAGGAGGCTGCGGAACAAGAAACGGCCAGACAGGGCATTTCCCAGGCTTTGCAGCCGATTCACCTAACTAAAACCTGACTAAACAACTAGAGCCACCCGAAGGCGGCTCATTTTAAACAACTTAGAATCATATGGTGCCGAAGAAGGGACTCGAACCCCCACACCCTTGCGAGTACGTGGACCTGAACCACGCGCGTCTGCCAATTCCGCCACTTCGGCACTGTTGTATGCTCAGCAAATTTCGCTGAACAGGGCAGCAACCTTGAGTCTCGCAAATGCGGGAACCCGTGTCAAATTCAAGGCTTGCACATGAACCGAGAGGGCGGCTCGCCGGCGGAGCGTTTTCCGAGCATGTCGTTGTAGAGCTGGCCCCACATGCCGCCAGCCTTGCCGTAACCTTCGATTGCGGTTTCGAAGGCGCTCATGTGCTGGGAAAAAGGATATCGGGGTAGGGACTGCCGGGCGCTGGAGGATGGAACGCTCTCCGTCCCCCAGCGGCCATGCCCGGCTTACGCCAGCTTTGCGTCTAGCGTAATCTCGGTGTTGTTGGCGAAGAGCTTGGAGATGGGGCAGCCGGCCTTGGCGTCTGCAGCGGCCTTGTCGAAGACTTCCTTGGTGGCGCCTGGAACGCTGGCGGTTGCTGTTAGCGCAATCCTGGTTACCGCAAAACCGCTATCGGTCTTGGCCAGGGTAACGGCCGCGTCGGTCTCGATCTTGGTGGGGGTGAGGCCCGCGCCGCCCAACTGCGCGCCCAGGGCCATGGAGAAGCAACCGGCGTGAGCCGCTGCAATCAGTTCTTCGGGGGTCGTGCCGCTGTCGGCGCCCTCAAAACGCGTGGCGAAGGAGTAGTTGGCGTCTTTCAGCACGCCCGTCGCCGTGGAGATGGTGCCCTTGCCTTCCTTCAGTGAACCTGTCCAAACCGCACTTGCCTTGCTTGCCATAGTCCCTCCTTGGGGGATTTGAAATCCGATGATCCGGTGGTTTTTTCCGATGCGCCGCAAAGGGGAAGCGGCAGCGCAGCCGGAGCGTTGATGTATGAGGCGCCACTGGAAAGACTGCGCTACAGTCGCGCCTGCTCCTCCATGGTAATCTGTCGGCCATGTTGCCGCAGCGGCCTTCGGTCCTAAACCCTGATTTAGACCCCAATTTCGATCCGGATTGAACGGTTGATTTCTCACATGGTGAGCCGGCCGCCGCCCTGATCACTCAAACGGCCAGGCTCCATTGTCAGATCTGCCCAAGTCCCGCGATTGCAGGAACCGAAGCAGCGGCAGGCTGCTGGGCATTGGCCAGAGGCGAGGCCAGAACGGCAACTGACAGAACGGTCAGGATCAATGGATGGCGCATGAGATCTCCGTGGCATGAATGAACAAGAGGGCTTGTGGGCGCAAGGGGACAGCGGACGCTACCTCTTCAGAGTACGTCGGCATCCTGTGGAGGAGCAATGGCATCGAGTGACGCCGTGGGCAGCAGGTGAGTTCGGGACAGCACCTTGCGCGTGAGGCCGGTGAGCGCCATGCCCGCAGCTTCGCCCAGTGGAACCCACCGGCGTTTGCCGGCAGGCTCGCACATGGCTTCAACATCGTCCTCAAACACCGTACGGATGCGCACGTAGTAGTTGACCTGCATGATGGAATGGCGGACGGTCATGCGCAGATCCGTCTCGGGAACCGTCGAGTCGCGCAAGACAGGCAGCTCCCACAGGCCCGGCATCACGGTTCGAAAAGCAGGGCGCTGTTCCAGCAGAACCTCTCTGCTAGCGGCGCCGTGAGCCTTGCCGGAACTCCGTCCCATCCGCACCGAGAGCGCGTGGGCCACCTCGCGACTCAACATCCGAGGCCGGGGCGCTGTCTTATGCTCTCCGCGCGTCTTGCAGCCGCCGGCGACCGGACACACAAGGCATAGCGGATTGCGCGGCAGGCAGACGGTTGCTCCCAGTTCCATGAGCGCCTGATTGAAGTCGCCGGAACGTTGGGGATCAACGAGCTTTCCTGCAAGATCTTCAATCTTTCGCCGAAGCGCTGCGGCCCCGGCACGGCTGTCGCTCTGCCACCCGGCCAGGCGGCACAACACCCGCTCCACGTTGCCGTCGACCACGGCCACCGGCTCGCCATGAGCGATGCTGGCAATGGCAGCGGCTGTGTAAGCGCCAATGCCGGGCAGCGCGCGTAACTCCGTGGACGTGGCAGGCAAATTGCCCTGCAAATTCGTGGCTACAAACTGCGCAGCCTTGTGCAGCATGCGGGCGCGGCGATAGTAGCCCAGCCCGCTCCACAGCGCCAGCACCTCCTGCTCCGGCGCCAGGGCCAGCGAGAAGAGCGTGGGGAAGCGCGCCATGAACGCCTGGTAGCGGTTAACCACCACGGCCACGCGCGTTTGCTGGAGCATGATCTCCGAAACCCAGATGGCGTAGGGATCGGTTCTGCTGCGCCAGGGCAAGTCGCGACGGTTGCGCTGATACCACGCGATCAGACGATGGCGCAGCCTTTCGATCTTGGCGCGTTCTTCTTTCTGCGTGACCATTGGCTCAGATTAAGGCATTTGCCTGCACCATTTCGGCACATTACTTTCGGAATGTCGAAATGGGCCTTGGTGGGGCATATGCCACGAATTGGTCATTGTGCCGCAAGTGCAAGATTGGTAAGGTCAAAGTCCAAAGAGCTTTTGCCGGTATGGCGTTTCGACGTACACAAAAGTAACCTGGCCGGGCATTGCAGCCTGCCGCAACCCAGGACGCCGCGACCCTCGTCCGAAACTCGGTGCTGTGCACTAGGAGGAGTCTTGAAAGCCATTACTTCTTGCCTGACGCTCGTCATGCTGACCGCTTCCGCAGCCTTGTTCTCTCCATCGACCCACGTAGTGGCCCAACAGCCTGTGCTGTCCACCACCGCAGCCAGCGTAACTTCCCTGGCAGCCAAACCCAGGAAAAACAAAGTTGGCCCGTTTTCGCACCTCGCCGTGGGCGGCGGAGTTTCACCCCTGGGCATCAACATGCAGGTTGCCGTGAATGCCAGCCGCTATATCAATCTGCGCGGCGTTGGCAACTACTTCAATTACACCGTCAACAACATCTCGACGAACGGCTTGAACATCGACGGAAAATTGAACTTTGCCACGGCCGGGGCTTCGGTAGACTTCTATCCCTTTCCGAATCATGGCTTCCGCCTGAGCCCAGGGGCGTTGTTCTACAACCAGAACGCGGTCAATGCTGCTGTAACTGTCGCCGGCGGCACCAGCTTCTCCCTCAACAGTTTCAAGTACTATGCATCGAGCTCCAACCCCATCACAGGCAACGGCAACCTGGGCCTGAACTCGCGCAACCCTGCCTTCTCCATGACAGCCGGCTGGGGAAACATGATTCCCCGCCATGGCGGACACTGGGCGTTCCCGTTTGAGATTGGCGCAGCCTTCGTGGGCGCTCCTACCATCAACATGGCGCTCACCGGCGGGCAAGCATGCGATGCTCAGGGCCAGAATTGCGTGAATGTAGCCACTGACCCCAACGTGCAGGCAAACCTTCAGGCGCAGCTTAACAAATACAGAAACGATGTGAATCCGTTCCAGTATTACCCGATCATTAACTTCGGCGCGACCTATAGCTTCAAGATACGGTAAGCCTTCAAAGCGCCAGCATAAGGGGCCGCTCCCGTTTGGGAAGTGGCCCTCTTTTTCTTGAATCGGAGTGCGGCTGCTAACCCAGAAGTTCCCCAACAATGCCCGGCGCAGCCTTCAGCGCCGCATCGATCTGCGCCTGATCTTTCCCGCCCGCTTCGGCGATCTCCGGCTTTCCGCCGCCTGAGCCGCCCACCAGCTTCGCCACTCCGCCAACAAGCTTGCCAGCCTGAATGCGCTTCGTGAGCCCCGGCGTAACGCCGGCGATCAGAGCCACCTTGCCCTCCGGCTGCGCGGAGGCCAGCACCACTATGCCCTCGCCGAGTTTCTGCTTCAGGTTGTCCACCAGCGTCCGCAACTGGCCGCGCTCAAGATTATCGGCGCGCAGCGTCACCAGCTTTACGCCCTTCACTTCAACGGCGCCGCTCATCGCCTCGTCCAGCGCGCCCGCGGCCGACTTCATCCGCATCTCGTCCAGCTCCCGGCGCAGCTTCTTCATCTCGTCTTCCTGCGAAGCAAACTTTGCGCGCAGGCCCTCCGACAAATTCTCGACGGAAGGAACGAATTGCCCGGCCACCTGCGCCAGCTCAAAGTCGCGCCGGAATGTATTCAGCGAGCCCATGCCACTGATCGCCTCAAGTCTCCGCACGCCCGAGGAGACCGATTCCTCGCCGATGATTTTGATGAGGCCTATCTCGCCTGTGGCGCTGGTGTGCGTGCCGCCGCAAAGCTCAGTTGAAAACCCATCTGCCAGCTTCACAACGCGCACCTTGTCGCCATACTTTTCGCCGAACAGCGCCATGGCGTGGTACTCATTCACGGCCACGTCGATGGGCACGTCTTCCAGCGTTTCGACCTTGGCGTTGGCTAGCACCTCGCGGTTCACGATGGACTCGATCTCTTCCAACTCCTCATCGGCCACCTGTGCAAAGTGAGAAAAGTCGAACCGCAGCCGGTCAGGATGGACGGCCGAGCCGGCCTGCTTTACGTGCGTGCCCAAAACCTGGCGCAGCGCGGCGTGCAGCAAGTGAGTTCCCGTGTGATTGCGCCTGATGGCATTGCGCCGTTCGCCATCGACAACCGTGTTCACGCGGTCGCCCAGCGCAAGCGGCTGTTTCAGCAAAGCCTTGTGCGCACGCACGCCCTGCACCGGCAGAACGCAGCCTTCAATCTCTGCAATGGTGGCGTTGCCGTCAGTCGAAGTGAACCAGCCTGTATCGCCCACCTGTCCGCCCGAGTCGCCGTAGAAGCTCGTGTGATCCAGCACCACCTCAACCGAATCGCCGGCGGCGGCCGCCGGCACGCCCTGGTAATCCTTAATTATTGCGAGCACCTGACAGCTCGTTGAGGTTAGCTGTTTATAGCCATCGAAAACGGTCTTCGGCAATTGGAGCCATAACGGACTTGCGAGCTTTTGAGATCCACCTTTCCATGATGCCCGCGCGCGCTGCTGTTCTAAGAACATCTTTTTTTCAAATCCGAGTTCATCGAATCGCACGCCCCGATCTCGAGCCGCCTCAACCATGAAATCAAGTGGAAGTCCAAATGTTTCGTACAGCGCAAATGCCTTGTCCCCTTGAAGAATGGGAGCTCCACGTAACGCAGATTCCGACGAATCTTCGGCTGAGGCTGCGATTGAAAGGAGCAGATTGTTATGCACTTCAGCGATGGATTTTGCCTCGTGAATTAGGTCATCCAGCTTTTCAAGCCCGATCTTCAGCACACGGTCAAACTGCTTCTCCTCCGCCTGCACTACCTTAGCCACGCGCGCGGCAGAATCCGCAAGCTCCGGATAAGCCCCCTGCATCAAATCGCGAACCGCAAACACCATCTCAAACAGAAACGGCTTCTCCTGTCCCAGCAGCCGCCCATGCCGAATCCCACGCCGAAGAATCTTACGCAGCACATATCCGCGCCCCTCATTCGAAGGCAGCACCCCGTCATTAATCAGGAACGTAGCTGCACGAGCATGGTCCGCAATGATGCGCAGGCTGGCATTACCTACCAGCCCGGCTGATTTGCTGACTTGCTGACCCGCTGACTCGCTGCTTTTGTCCTTCCCTAACTCCGCCCTCTCCGCCAACCCCGCTAACTCCGCTGCTCTTTCAATCAGCGGCGTAAACAAATCCGTCTCGAAGTTGGAGACTTTGCCTTGCAGCACGGCAGCTACACGCTCCAGCCCCATGCCGGTGTCGATGGAGGGCTTGGGCAGCGGAGTCAGCTTGTAGCTGGTTGCCTTGGTTCCAGGATCGACGATGGCCGAGCGGTCGAACTGCATGAAGACCAGGTTCCAGATCTCGACATAGCGGGCCTCGTCCTGCCCGAAGGGCTTGTCGACGCCGGGTGTCTCCGCAGCCGATAGCCCCATGTCGTAGAAAATCTCCGAGCAGGGACCGCAGGGGCCGGTCTCGCCCATCTGCCAGAAGTTGTCCTTCAAGCCGTATTGGTAAATCCGCTCCTTCGCTACCCCGGCTCCGATCCAGTAGCTTTCGGCCTCGTCGTCGCGGGGCACACCATCCGCGCCTTCGAAAATGGTGACGTAAAGCCGGTCCTTGGGAATCCCGAACCACTCCGGGCTGGTGACCAGTTCCCAGGCATAGGCAATCGCCTCGCGCTTGAAGTAGTCGCCGAACGAGAAGTTGCCCAGCATCTCAAAGAAGGTGTGATGCCGCCGCGTAAAGCCAACATTTTCAAGGTCGTTGTGCTTGCCGCCGGCGCGAACGCACTTTTGCGAAGTGGTCGCTCGGGAGTAGTCGCGCTTCTCCGCTCCCAGGAACAGATCTTTGAACTGGTTCATTCCGGCGTTGGTAAACAGCAGCGTCGGATCGTTGGCAGGCACCAGGGACGAAGAGTGCACCCGCCGGTGTCCCTTCGTCTCAAAAAAGTGCAGAAACTGCTCTCGTATCTCGTTCCCCGTGCGAAATTTCATAGCTTAACCAGTGTATCCAATGCAGGGTACGACCTGAAGGGTCCGGCTTCGGTCCCGGATGCATCGCCCCTTCCAAATGATCGGGTGCCCCATCCTCGCGACGTTCTTGTTTTTGTCGCTAGGGTGGGAACGCATGCGCCCCTCCTCGCACGGGTTACTCTTCGTGCCGCTCCTCGTCCAGACTGTCGAGCGCCGCCAGGCTCTCCTCGGGCACATCCCACTGGCGAAGGATTTTGTAGATCACTCCGGTCGAAAAGCCGGCCGTCACTAGCCGCCGCATTACGCGAGCGGTTTCTTTCTCGTTCTCCGGTTTGCGGATGCGCTTGCGTTCCAGATGCTGCCGAGCGAGAGCTTCCTCGTTTGTCTGGCCGTAGCGGGCTTCGAGGGTTTCGGCTATCAACTCTTGGTTGACGCCTTTTTGTTGCAAATCCTGCTGCACGCGCCGTACCCCAAGCTTTTCGTTCTCCTGCCGCAGGCGCGCGTAAGTCTCGGCAAAAGCGGCGTCGTCCAGGTAGCCGTACTCTTGCAGGCGGGCGACAACTGTTTCGATCGCTGCATCGCCGCGCTCGCCCGGTTCCACGCGCCTCTGCATGAGGCGCCGCAGATCGGCTTCGGTGCGCATCTGCCGGCCCAGCGCCTTGGTGGCGTACTCAAACAGCCCCGCTTCGTTGAGGAAGGCGCGCGGCTTGCCGGGTTTGCGGGCGAAAGGCATTCGTTCAGTCCAGAGGAATCAGCAAGTGAAAGGCGCGCGTGCGTCGCCAACGGTAATGAGCAAAATCGCTATCCAGTGTGAGAATTTCGCCGGTGTCGAGTTGATCGGCCATGGCTATGAGGCAGGCATCGGCAAAATCGGCCGGAATATCCCGATACTTTGCCATCAGCGCCTTCACGGTTACCGCGCTCTCCGCAAGCACAAAAGGAATCCCAAGAATCCTCCGATCAACACTCGTGAGAATTCCATCCGCCGCTGCCGGCGCGTGGCGAAGCAGGTGCAATGCCTCGCTCACAACCGCTTCGCATGTGACCAGAGGCTGGACAAGGGAATCGTAAATCTGAAGGCAGCGCCGGTGCATGGGCTCGCGCTTGTCGTAGAGCGCCACCAGGAAGCCAGTATCCACCAGGATATGCGTCACCTGGCTCGATCTCTCGGAGGCCGCCAGCCCTTGCCCATACTCTTCTCGCCGAAGCCTTCCATATGTTTCTTGTTCGTCGCCAGATCGGGAATACCGCTATCGTACTTGCCGATCCCAATCAGCCGGGGTCGAGCAGGCGGAGCATGGTGTTTATCCAATAGGCGAATGCCCTCGCGCACCGCGTCTGACGGTTTCAGCCCGTGCTGCCGCACCAGCCGCTCCAGCGCCGCCTGCGTCTCCTCGTCCAATCGTGCTTGCACGGTGGTTGTCATATCGTCATTGTACTACAAAATCAGGAAATGTATTACAGCTTATGACTCCACCCCTGGCTGGCTTGCGGCACAATCTTCACTGAGCAGTAGTTCTGTTCCCTATTCCCTGCTCGCTGTTCCCTGCTTTGTCCACTCATCCACCCAATCGTTCACCGTCTTATACCAGAGCTGCGAGTTTTGCGGCTTCAGCACCCAGTGGCCCTCATCCGGGAAGTAGAGCATCTTGCTCGGCACCTTCAGCAACTGGAGCGTATCGAACAACTGGAGCCCCTCGCTCACATCGAGGCGGTAATCGAGCTGTCCGTGAATCACCAGTGTCGGCGTCTTGAAGTTTTTAGCCGCGAGCATGGGCGCCCACTTGCGGAAGGGATTCTCGCTATCTGGCTTACCGTAGTAGTCCCACGGATGCCCCTTGAACTCCCAGATATTGAACCAGTCCTCTTCCGTCGATCCAAAGGCCGATTCGGGATTGAACATGCCGTCGTGCGACACGATGCACTTGAATCGGCCGGTATGCCCCAGCACCCAGTTCGCCATGTACCCGCCGTAGCTCGCGCCCAGCGCGCACTCGCGCGTCTTGTCGATGTAGGGATAGTGCTGCTCCGCGTAGTCGAGCCCTTCCATCAGATCGGTAAAAGGCTTCCCGCCCCAGTCGCCATTCACGCCGTCGACAATCGTCTGCCCGTAGCCGGTCGATCCACGAAAGTTGATCATCACGACGACGTATCCATTTGCCGCAAACAACTCCGGGTTCCACCGATAGCTCCAAGCATCGCCCCAAGCGCCCTGCGGGCCGCCGTGGATGAGAAACTTCACCGGATACTTCTTAGCCGCATCGAACCCCGGCGGCCGAATGATGAAACCTTGCAGCTTAGTCTTGTCCGCAGCCGTGAACCAGAAGGACTCCATCTTCGGTAGGTCAAGCTGGGAGAGCAACGCCTCATTGAGGTGCGTAATGGCCATTGGAGAATAATCCGTCACCACAATTGGCTTTGCAGGTGGATTGCCACTGTCCCCCAACTTTCGGACGACGAGCATTCTTGAGCTGTCATCCATGCGGGTTAGTTCCCCGGCTACTACTTCGGAAGGGTGATCGACTTTCATGAGGTTGCCAACAACTACGACCCAACCATGCCTGACTTGTCCCGGAACGTCGTCGCCCTGCCAAACGACATAGTGCAGATCGCTCCATTCTCCAGCAACCTCACCCAAGCGACGCAGAGCCGTTCCGTTTACATTGATCTGGTAGATCGTGGCTTCGCCCTTCTCGCCGGCAACAAACAAGATACGATCAACACCGTCAGTTGAAGTGAATTCCCAAGTAAACTCATCCGCCCAAAGATCAAATGCGGGCAAAACGTCATTTATGGACTTCCCCGCGCGGTCATACAGCACCAGCCGGAACTTGTCGGCCTCATACCCAGCCCGCGCCTGCGAGCGCCAGGCCAGATATTTCCCATCCGGCGAGTAGGCCGGATTGAAATCGCCGCCGGGAGACGTGCTCACCTTCACCGGCTTGGCCGCCGCATCGGTCAGGTCGAGAGTAAAGATATCCGCGTTGGTTGAGGTGGCCGGCTCGGGATCGATGTTCTCCGTGAATGCCAGCTCCTTCGAGTCCGGCGCAATGGCAAACCCGCCGCCGCCTTCGAGCGAAAACGGCGGAACATCGTGAGGGTCGTTCGGCGTCAGGTCGCGCATTGCACCGCTCTCGACCGAAACCATAAATAGATGCGACCGCTTGTCGCCCGTGTAGCGGTTCCAGTGCCGATACAAAAGATGCGTAAATATCTGCGCCTTCACCTTGCTCGCCGCGAGCGCCGCATCGCGGTCTGCATTGCATTTGTTCCCTGTGTCGAAGTCCGCAGTTGTGATCGCTGGGCAATCGGGATACACATCCGAAGTAAAGACCACGGACTTGCCGTCGGGAGACCACTTCGCATTGTCGGCCTCGGTTGAAATCGCAGTCAGCTTCTTTGCGTTGCTGGTTGCGCCGGTGGCGGGATCGAAGTCTGCGAGCCATATCTGCTGGCCACCCTCTCGACCGGAAAGGAAAAGCACGGAGCGCCCGTCGGGGGCAAACTGCGGACCGGCGTCGCCAGGCCGACCGACCGCGAGCTTCTGCGGATCGCCGCCAGAAATCGCCTGCATCCATAGCTCCGCTGTCTTGGTGTTCTGCTCCAGATTCACGCTGGTCACCGAATACGCCAGCCACTTGCCATCCGGCGAGACGGCGGTTTCGCCCAGCCGCTTCATCTTCATCATGTCCTCGAAAGTCATGGGGCGCTTGGTCGCGGCGGTCTGGGCAGTGCAGAATGGCGCCAAGATGAATGCAAATGCAAGAAAAAGAGCAAATATGGTTTTGCGCATAGAATGCCTCGATATTCTTTGAGCACGCGGGAAACGGCAGCTTGCGCGCGAAGAAAAAGTCTACACCTGGAGCGATGAAAGCGGCGGTGAGGTGGGACACGATGGGCCCCGAAGCTATTTGCTGTCGTTGCCGGTGAGGCGGAAGGTGATGGTGCCCCAGAAAAGCCGGGCGCGCATCTGCACCGGCAAGTGGCGCTCGTCGTCTGTGTACCAGATCCAGATGTTGCCGCGGTTCTTGACCACGCCGGCGTCCGCCGTGGGCTGCACGCGCAGGGTCTTGAAGGTGCCCAGCGTGGTCTTGATCTCTTCGCGGCCTTCCACCTTCATGGTGACCGGGACGGTGCGTTGGGCGTCGACCACCGTAATAACGAAGGAGTGCCCGAGGGCCATGGGCTGCGACGATGCATAAAAGACGCCCGTCAGCAGATCGGTGAGACAGCCGGGGATGGCCGTTTCAAGGTGCTTGGTCTGCCCGGTGACTTGGTTCTTTTCGTCGAGAATGGATTTGCCCTGGCCGTAGTCAAGCCTGAGCGTGGAGTTGATTTGACGGCGGCCTTCGATGGTCTGCTTGTCAAACTCGTAGGTGCAGCCGGTTTGGCGGTCGAATGTGGACTGGAAACGATCGCCGACGTGGAAGATGAGGTTGATGGCGCCGATGGTGTCGGCGTTGGCGGTCAGGCGTTCGCGGTCCCGCATAGCCTCAAAGTGAAGAACGGCCGTTCCGGCGGGGAAGACGCGCCAGTCCACGGAATAGGTGAGTGTCTGCTTCTGCGGGAAACTGAACCCGGCGCGCGGGGGCGCAAGTTGCGGCGCCTGCTGGGAGTAAGCCACGGCGGGCAGTGCAAAGGCGCAAAGAATGGAGGCGACGTACGCGCGCGTCTTCAATGTCGGGAATGGCTCCTTGTGACTTGACCTATGTGACCCGGAAAACGCTCACCGCGCCCCATGCAGGATCGCTCCTATTGCTGGCCGCAGAAAAATCAGGCTGAGGTAAAGCAGTGCGGCCCCTATAGCAGCATTGTACTCGCGGTGCTGGTTGTAAAGGGCAACGGAGAAACTGCCGGACACAGCTCCGGCAACTCCTTCATCACCTGAAGGTAAGCGCTCGGGGGAAGGCGATTTGGCGGGC
>Ga0224555_1004058_pt1 | contig 13943 bp, 6 predicted proteins | sample 714S23034metaG_FD_180687 | JGI IMG/M metagenome (GOLD analysis project Ga0224555, IMG submission 180687) | Peat soil microbial communities from Stordalen Mire, Sweden - 717 S2 30-34 | ecosystem: Environmental > Terrestrial > Soil > Wetlands > Peat | place: Sweden: Norrbotten County, Stordalen...
CGATGTGATGGATTTCCTCGGGCGTGATCCCGTAGGTCCTCGCCCGTTCGAGAATCGCGTCGTACAGAAGCAGGTGAATGCGCTTGTTGAAGAGAATCCAGTGATCGTTTGCCAGATCAGAGAGCAAAACCTGTTCCAATCCCGTCGCAGGATGCGATTCGGGAAGCGCCACATAGAGCGGGGCGGTTGCGATCTCCACTAAATTGAGTGCCGCGCCTTCTGGCGGCCAGGCGACCACGGCCACATCCAGCTCCGCAGCCAGAAGGCCACGCACCAAGTCGAACGCAAAATCGCTATGAAGCCGCACCTTAATATTAGGATACAGCGGCAGGTGGATGGACAGCAACATCAATACCAATGTTGGATCTGTGTAGGGTGTATGGCCAGCCGTGAGAATGCGTTCCAGCCCTTCGTTTGCAGCGTGGGCTACGTTGATAGCCTTTTTCGCGTGCAGCAGGCTGGCGCGGGCCTCTGCAACATAGACCCTGCCCGCTTCCGTCAGTGCAACGACTTTTGGGTTGCGCACGAATAGGATCATGCCTAGCTTCACTTCAAGCAGGACAATTTGTTTGCTCAGGGTGGATACGGCGATGTTGAGTTTCTGCGCTGCCCTGCCATAGTGCAATTCTTCTGCAAGGACGATGGCAGCAAGTTGGAGACGTGAATCGAAAGTGGGCCGCAAGAAGTAACTCCGGGGGAGGTATCCAAACTGCGTCCGTGGCAGGTGCGAGGGATTCTCCCGAAAACCAGTCGAACTCGCGACTGCTCCATCCTGTCAACTTTTCTAGGAGTGCACTGAATCTCCGACACCGGGTCCAGTCAAAACCAGGCCTTACGGAAAGAACAGTGACGCGGGTTGCTTTTCCGTTCATGCCGCCGTTCCCCGATATGCCAGTGATTCACCTCTTGTGGCGCAGTGCCCAAGATGCAACAAGCGATGAGTTTCACTATCAGCGAGAAGTTAGATTAGAGGCGCTCATTCACCACCCACTTGGGTACGAATTCATTGCGCGCCGCCTCCCGCTCAATAATGTGGCGGGCTTCGAGCACGTGCTGGCGAGCAAATTGCTCCGCTTCGTCGGGCGAATTGCGATTGAGTGCATCCACGATGCGCAGATGCTCGTCGTACACAGCGCTGGGGTTGCGCGAGGCGCGGATGGCCATGCCCAGCGTCCGGTATCCATCCGCCAGACGGATGAGTACGCTGTTCTGGGAGAGATGCACGATCTGGAGGTGAAAGGCACGGTCCACGGCACCCATCTCTTCCACATTGCCTTCTTCAGATAAGTTCCAGATGCGCTCGGCCATAGCTCGCAGAGCGATCACGTCAGCCTGCGAAACGCGTCCACAGGCGCGGCGCGCGGCCAGGCCTTCGAGGTATTCCCGCACTTCGTAGGCCTCGACGAGGCGCAAAGCGTCCAGCTTTCGGACAAAAACGCCGAGCCCGTCAATCGCTTCGACGAGTCCGAGCCATTCGAGCTCCATCAGCGATTCCCGCACGGTTCCCTGGCCGACGCCGAGTTTTTTGGCCAGACTCTGCTGTGCCAATCGCTCACCCGGCAGGCTTTCTCCCGACAAAATCCGTCGTTGAATCTCGTCCCGCACGTGCCTACGAAGCGGCGGCGATTGCGAATTTCTGTCCCGCATGGCTTTGGTCCCCGATGCTGCCGATTTGGCTCTCTCTTATGGACAATTTGTTCTTGTGTTGCGGCAGTGAGTTGAAAGAGAATGTGTAATATGCGTCTATATACGCGTCCACCAGCGATCCCGCTGCGTCGGCCGACTGCATGAAAGAAGTCGGTCGCGGCACTGCCACATCTGATTCTGGAAAGCCCTGCAACTTGCCTTTTGTGCTCCATTCGACAACGTGCGCACCCGGCGAGAATCTGCCGGGTGCGCGTTCAGTAGGATCAGAACGACAGCTTCATTGACATTTGGCCGATGCGGGGGTCCTTCGAACCGCTAATTTGTCCAAATGCCGAATTACCGGCGGTTACGTTCGGCCCACTGGGATTAGTGTGGTTAAACACGTTGAAGTACTCTGCCCGGAATTCCAGCTTGATGCTTTCGCGAACTGGAAAATCCTTGTAGAGCGCCATGTTATAAACCGCCAAGCCGGGGCCCATCTCGTTTCCATTGGCCCCAGTCCCGTAGTAACCATTGGCGGGCCGTTGGAAAATGGAACCGGTTGCCGTGCCGGCGCCTGTCCCCTGAGTGAACCAGGTCGCACTCGACCCATACTTATACGGCTTCCATTGCTTTGGATAAGTAATGGGACCGGCAATGTTCGGACGGCTGATAAGTCCCAGGTTCGAGCCGGTGATTCCGAAGGTCGAGGGGGATCCGCTTTGAATCGTGGTCATGTCGGAGACTTTCCAGCCGCCCAGCACCTCACGTTCCAAGTCTGCTTTAAAGAGCGGCAGGCTGTAGATGAGGCTGGCGGTAAATACTTGCGGTGTATCGAGGCTGGAGTTTCCGTAGGCGGATAGCAGGTTGTAGGGATTCTGAAATCCTCCGGCATTATCCAGGTTGTGCGACCATGTATAGGCTAACGTGACATAGATATGCTGGCCGGCGGGATGGCGCGCGCTGACTTCCAGAGCGTCCCAGTTATCGATGCCAATGGGGTTATCCCAGGTGACGGTGCCGTATCCCTGGTAGGGCGCGTAATACGCGGAGCTGTAGCCGCTCGCGTTCAGGTTCGGGTTGAAGTTGTAGGAAGTCCCACTGACCGTTGTTGCTTGAGGCTGATTGATGTTGTAGCTCGTGTTCATATGATTGGCGATGTTACCCGCCCCGGCCACGGCGACAAGCCAGTTACCCGGTAATTGCTGCTGCAAGCTCAGGCTCCAGGTCTTAATCATGGCGACCTGGTAGTCATTCGGCATTCCGGTCACTGACGAAGCTGTAGGCGCCGGCGCCGTGCCTCCGGTAACGTTAGGAAAATTCGGATCGGTCAGGTTTGTCTGATAGAGCACAGGATAGCTGACGCATCCCTGCGAGCAGGCCGCGCCCATTCCGCCGTTGCGGTTATAGGCGTAGCCCATTCCGCCACGCAATGAGGTCTTCCCATTGCCGAAAACATCCAGGGCGAATCCGAACATCGGCGCTACGTAAAAGTTGTGCTGGTTGGTGACATTGAGCGGCACCCCGTTTTGGCCGGTGACCTCGATCCCATTAGCGTAGTTGGTCGAGTACGCCCCGGAAAGAACGCCTCCGATCGATACCGTCGGAACCGTGGCCGGATTAAACAGCGACGGCTCAAAGACTGCGGCAGAGTTTGCTGGACCACCTGGGAACGGCATGCGGAACAGTCGCACTCCGGCGGTAACTTTCAGGCGCCGCGTCGCCCTCCACTCGTCCTCAAGATAGGGCGTGAAGATTGTGTAGTGAATGTACTTGCGAACGCCGCCGCTGCCTTGGGCGAAGGTGGCGGGCAAGCCTAGAAGGTAATCCGCGACCACGTTGCCTGTAGCATATCCACTGAAGGCGACATCGCCTGTGGTATTGGAAACAGTGAGCCATTGGCGTTTGGTTCCGAAAACGAGCTCGCCGCCAGCCTCAATCGTGTGCTTCCCTCTCAGCCAAGTCCAATCGTCGGCGATCGTGTCCTCCAGGTCCGTCGCTGCCGGGATGATATTGTTCGCGCTGGATCCGAATTGCGACCAGCCGGAGGAAAACGTGACGTGAGGCACAAAATTTTGCAGATATCCGCCCGTATACGGAAGCTGTTCCGAATAGCCGGATATCTGCGACGTGGCGACAATGCCGCCGAAGGTGTGGGTGATGTTGTAGTTGTTCATGGCAACGCTGGTCTGGTTCGTCATGGACGAGGTATAGAGCTGCGTCAGTTGAACCTGTGCCACCTTGTTGTCCGAGAGAAATACATCGTAGTTCGTCGTATAAGGCGATCCCATGCGAGAGGCAGCCGCATTGTACGCGTTCTGTGACTCCCAGAACAACTCGCCGGTGAGGCGGTATTTCGGGGTGATGTAATGGTCGATCTTCGCCTCTTCGTCCAGTTGATTAACAATATTCGGTTTTGTGTTGATGTAGTTGGTGGCACCCGACGAATAGTTCGGCACCGGGGCCAGGGCATTGAGCATCGCCAGTTCTGAGGTGTTGATCTGGCCGGTTGGAATGAGCCAGTTTCCATTCGCGTCCTGGCTGAAACAGGCGGCCTGGGAGCTCGCGTTGCAACTGCCTGACAGCGCCGGATTCTTCAGGTATGCGGTCCCATAATAATTCGGGGTCGCCGTGTATGGGACTGGAGAAGCCGTCGTCCCAGGGAAGACCGCATAGCCTACATCGGCGCCGGTGGTGCCTTGACCGCGCATGGTAGCCAGCGGGGTCTGGCCGGTTGCCACTTGCTCTTGTTTCTGTTTGATCCACTGCTGATTCCAGTAGAAGAATGTTCTTTGCTTGTTTGTGTTGTAGTGGTTCGGGATATAGACCGGGCCGCCAACATGCCAACCATAAGTGTTCCAGCCCTCGGGCGATATACCAGTGGAGGCGGGAACGAAAAAGTTGCGGGAATCAAAAATCGTGTTGCGGACGAACTCCCAGGCGCCGCCATGAAAAGCGGCGGTGCCGCTCTTGGTCTGCACCATCATCACGGCCGCACCCATCAGCGAGTACTTGGCGTCGTAGTTGTTTTGCAGGACCTTGATCTCATCGATCTCATCCGGGACCGGCGTGATCGTAGTCTGCGTCATGTTGCCGGTGTTTTCATTCCAGATTCCGTCGATCGTGTAGAAGGTTCCGCTTGAGCCGGAGCCATCGATGTTTACATAGTTGGAAGTGGCAAATCCACCGGGGCCCATGGCCGTGTCAGGCGAGGTGTTGATGACTCCGGGCATCAGTTGAACCAGGCCCTCGTAGTTTCTTCCATTCAGTGGAAGATCTACCGCCTCTTGTCCGGACACGGTACTGGAAACCTCCGGCGTGGTTGTTTCAATTGCAACTGCGCTTGCCGCCACCGTCACCGTCACGGTTGCCTGCCCGGTCTTGAGTGTCACATTTGTAGTGGCCGAGGCGGCCGGCTCCAAGTAAATACCCGTCTTCTTGTAACTGCTAAAGCTGGGGCTGCTGACCTCTACGTCGTAGTGGCCCGTCGGCAGGCCCACTTCAGAGAAATATCCCGTGGAGTTCGTTGTCGTATGCGAAACGACTCCGGTCTCCTCTTCGGTGATGATCACGCTGGCGCCTCTGACGACCGCGCCGGTCTGGTCAACAACCGTCCCGTTGATGGTTCCTGACGTCGACAGCTGCGCTCTGCACAGCGTGCTCGCCATGAGCAGACAGAGAGAGATCATGATCCCCACTATCTGCCTACACGATATGCTTGCGGTTCTGAAACTTCTTACGTTACTCAATTTCATGTGAATTGCCTCCTAAATGGTGTTTAGCCCACCAGCGGACACGGTGGGGCTTCGTTCAGCGTCGTGGCTTGAGTCGTACAGACTTACTCAAGGGATCGGTCTCCATTTCTTATGGATCGTGTAGCTTTGAATTCCCGCCCCCTCTACTGAGGGCTGATCCAGAACACCGTTATCGCCGCCGCTTGAGAGGGTTGGACGCATTTTGTTTTATCCCTAAGAGACCGGTCTCTCTCGCGGTGTCAAAAAAAAGGGCACACTTTTTGGAGACAATCTGTGCCCTTCTTGAAATCCGCGGCAATCGTATTCCCAGCCTGCACAGAGCGTCAACGTAAGCCTTATGAACGGCTGCTGCGTAAGTGATTGATTGTAATATATTTACACTACGTTAGAACTCCTAACAGTTGCAACCCTGTTAGCCGGATGGCCTTTTATTGTGATTGAGCTGCTAAAATTGGGCCGCTGGCAGTGGATAAAAACCGATGGACTCGATCACTTCGCGAGAAGCGGAAATTGCAAAGATAGCCAAATCGGCGGATAGGATGGCTGCGCTTCAAAGGCACCTTAAGGAAATCACTCAGGGAAAGGCATTTAAGGGCAGCCTTCGCAGCGCGCAGTTTCTCACATATATCGTGGAGCAGGCGATTGCCGGCAACTTCGAGTCACTAAAAGAGCGCGTGATCGGTGCGGAGCTCTTTCAGCGGTCCCCCTCGTATGACACGGGCGAGGATGCGATCGTTCGCGTTACGGCCAGCGACGTAAGAAAGCGCCTGCTGCAGCATTACGACCGATATGGGGCGACATCCGGCATTCGCATTAGCCTCCCCCTGGGATCCTATGCCCCCGAGATTAGATGGGATCATGCTATCGAGCTGGACCCGCTCGATTTCGCAGTGAGGCACAAAGATTCGCCAGCGCTCCCCCCTATTTCCGCATCAGATCAAGACCCAGCGCTGGTTCCAAAAACCGTAAAGGCGGCGGCTGTCGATGCCCCGGCCACTGCCGATCTCGAAACGTCGCGATTCGCCCTCCGCTCTCGGCGCCGATGGCTATCCGTCACTGTTTCGCTTGCCTTATTGAACCTTGTCCTGCTTGGCGCTCTTTGGAACCAATTCTTGCGCGCCAAAGTCTCATCGGTCTCCGTACTCCCATGGTCGGTGTTTTTCCGTTCGCCGCATCCCATTCGTCTGATCACAAGTGATCCCACGATTGCCCCCCTGGAACGAATGACCGGAAGCCGAATCCCGCTCATCGACTACGAGAATCATAACTACCCGGCCGAACGCTACCCCATGACGCCGGAGTCGAGGGAATTTCTCGTGTGGGGCGATTGGACCGGGCCGGGTGATTTGCAAACCGCAGTGAATATAGCGGAATTGGCGCAGAGCCACTCAAGGCAAATCATCGTACAACCGGCTTCCAAGACTCGACTCCAGGACCTGAAGACCGATGACAACTTCATTTTCCTGGGAAGTCCAAGGTCAGATCCCTGGGTTTCTCTTTTTAATGACTGGTTGGATTTCCAGTTTGTTCCGGTCGATACTCCGCAAAAAGAAGTGATTCGCAACGTTCGCCCAAGGCCGAACGAACAATCGATCTATGCCCAGGATTGGAAAGCAGGCCCCCCCGGCGAAACGTTTGCGATTGTCGCATTTGTTCAGAATCCCGATCAAGACGGGCAAGTCCTCATTCTGGCAGGCGAGTCTGGCCTGGCAACTGACGTTGCAGGGAGACTTGTTACCGATCTGCCCCGCCTCTCGTTAGCGTTGCAGAAATGCGGCACTCCACCTTCTGGACCACTCAAGCATTTTGAGTTGTTGCTGCGTGTGAGTGCCATGGCGGGTTCTTCACGTGGATTTGAAGTGATGGCCTGTCACATCCTGCCGGATACCTCTGCACATTAGCGGTCTCGCAACTCGCCAGAGTTGCAATCTGTGGGCAGAACCACCGGCGAACGGCGCAGGAGCCAAGCCAGCGCGAGCGGAACCAGCCTTCCACCATTCGCGGGAACAGTGCTTCGATGAAATATGCTACACTGCGCAACCGATCTCTGAAACTCTAACAAATGTTGATGGCTCTATGCCTTAATTGCTTGCAATCAGTTGCGAGACCGGTCTCTTGACATCTCAGTTATGCTCTGTCTATACTCTCGCCGAGTCAGACTCAACCGCTTTTTGAGATGTCAATTCACACCATTGGAGAATCACAATGCCCCAAGCGAAGTTCTCCTCAGCTTTGTTCGGTCCGCGCGCTTCCAACGCTTCTCGTTTCATAGCCGGATTCGCAAGGTCAACCGTAATCCTGTGCATAGCGGCCGGCATTCTGTCGAGTGCCGCATCCGCACAGACCAACATCACACAGACAATCAATGCGACTTACAGCAATCTCACCTCGGGCTATGCCATTCCCAACGACTTCGCGGGCGTGAGCTTTGAGACCAACAGCCTTGGCAGCGGCAATTACAACGTTTCGGGCTACCTCTTCTCTTCCTCGAATACGCAGCTGGTCACGCTTTTCCAGCAAATGGGAATCAGGAATCTGCGCATTGGAGGCGGCACGCTCAGTTCCCTCATCTACCGGCCATCCGATAGCGACGTCGCTTCCCTGTTCGGTTTTGCGCAGGTCGCCGGAATCAGGGTCATCTACTCGGTACCCGTCACCGACGCTTCCACCGGGAGCTTGAGCACGGATACCGAAGGGTATGATGCCTCGATTGTTAGTTATATATGGGGAAAGTCGAGTTATGTGCCGCTCCTGCACTCGTTCGCCATCGGCAACGAAGAAGATGCGGCCACCACGCTTCCGACTTATATCGGCACGTACTGGTCACCCATTCAAAGCTATATCGCGAGCAACGGCGGCTCTGGGGCGCCGTTCTCCGGCCCGGATTCCGGATCCTACAACGGAGTACGGAGCTACAACGGGACGCTGTGCGGAGGTTCTCCAGGAACGGTCTTCTGGGCGTACGGCTTCGCCTATTGCGCCAAGAATACGCCCTGGTCATTTTTCACGACCTCCACGCAGCACTATTATCCCGGCGGCGGAGCATGCAACGGCAGCAGTACTTGCACGACGCAAGCCCAGGCCACATCGGAAATGTTGTCATCAGCATGGATAACCGGTACGAACAACACCAGCACGGAGGCCTGCGGGACCTCAACATGTTCTTACTATCCCTACGGTTATCTCTACAACAATATGCTGTCACCGATCGTCTCAAGCACGAGTTATCCATATCGCTTAACGGAGCTGAATGAGTACGACCTTGGAACCGTAGGAGCGAGCAATGCCTTCACTGCCGCTCTGTGGGCTTTGGACGTTATGCATTGGTTTGCTGGAAACCATGCCGCGGGCACGAATTTCCATAACAATCCGTGGATTCCGACCGACACTATCATTCCGGGAGACCTTACGCAGTACACATTGAATGTCCCAGCACAAAATTTTGCCTGCACAGGCAATGTATGCAACAACTGGACAATCGTTCCCAAGGGATATGGCATCAAGGCGTTCGATCTGGGCGGCCATGGATACACTGTGAGCGTAACCGCTCTGGAGAGCAGCATGCCGGACAGCGGCAGCGTCGATACGTATGCGGCCGGCTCCGGCCAGGACCTTTACGTCACGCTGGTCAATAAGACCGATGCCACCAATAGCGGCGATACGGCCAAGGTCACCATCGACATCGGCACCAGCGACGCGCCATTTGTTGCGGCCAGTGTAGCTACAATCCAACTCTGGAACAACGATTCTAGCGCACCTTCCGACCCGACCCAGACTACGGCCGCGTTGGGAGGCGGTTCTATCGTGAACACCGGAACGCAATGGGCCGGTTACTGGACGGCGCAATCTGCCATGACATCAGGCAGCGAAACGGTCTCGGTGCCGCCCGCACAGGCGCTCATTGTTCACTTCCATGCTCCGAGTAACTATGTGGGGCCAATCCAGATGGATCAGAACGGCGCGCTGGAAATGTGCATGTCCAATAGTTCCGGAGATCTTTATCACCAATGGCAGAAGGCCGCCGATCTGAATACCGAGCCCAATAGCGCCGTGGCCGATTGGAGCAGCGTCACGGAGGGCTTCTCCGGGGAGAACGAGATTAACAGTCCTGCCGGCGATATAGCCATGGCAAAGAATCTGGATAACACGGTTCAGGTCTTCGTTCCAACCTCGGGTGATGTTTTTTATACTCGGCAGTTGACGCCGGGCGGCGCATGGGGAGCCTGGACCGATATGGGGAGCACCAGCGCCGGGCTTAGCCATCTGAAAGCCGGACAGAATGCCGACGGCGGTTTGACAGTGTTTGGGCTCGATAGCTCTGGCGATCTCTGGTACGCGACGGAGAATGCGCCGGGAGTGTCTTGGTCCAACTGGACGGAGCTGAGCGGCGAAACGATCAACGGCGGATACGTAGTTGGAGACAACATCAACGGGCGCCTGGAGGTCTTCGGCGAGAATGGTGGAAATGTCTACCACATCTGGCAAACGCTGAGTAACGGCTGGTCCAGTTGGGGCGAGATCGCGGCTAACTCCGGGCAGACGCTGAACGGATGGCTGCAAGTTGCCAGGAATGTATCGGGCGACTTGTATCTTTTTGCACTCGATTCCAGCGGCAATGTGTGGAGCAACAACCAGTCCACGCCCAGCGGCGCATGGCAATCCTCGTGGAGTGAGTTGCCCGTGCCGTCAACGGCCATTCAGCCGGGGTTTGTGGCCGGCCAGAATGCAAACGGCCGCTTCGAACTGTTTGGTGTGGGAGCTGACAGCAACGTGTACCACATGTGGATCACCTCAGGCGGCACGTGGACCACAAGCTGGGGAGGAATCACCAGCGGCACTCCCAGTGGCGGCTTCGATCCACATTTGATGGTAAGCAATACGAATGACGGGCGGCTGCAGGTCTTCGCAGTTGCTAAAAGCAGCCCATACGATATCTTCACCAACTGGCAGGGGTCAATCAGCGGTGCGTGGACTAGCTGGGCCGACTTCGGCAGCAGCACCAGCGGGTTGATTTTTTATCCCGGACAGCTGTAGGCCTTAAAGAAATGACCGGCGAGGGAGAAGCTGCCTCTTCTTGCCGGTCATTACCAGCCTGGAGACAAATTCCCGATCGTCGATTTCAGGCCCACACCCAGTAAGGTCCCGGCGTCACGACGGCGAGTTCGGCAAACTCCGCATCGCTCAGCCGGAAATCCGCGGCGCTCACGTTCTCTTCGAGGTGCTTCAGGTTGCTGGTGCCGGAGATGGGCAGAACCACCGGCGAACGGCTCGGCAGCCAGGCCAGAGAAACAACGGCCTTAGAGACATGACGCGCGGCAGCAACCTTTCCATCACTTCGTTCGCTTTCCGCCCTTGCGCCATGGGCCGTCACGGCAGGAAAGCGATCCTGTTGGCCTCGCAATAGTCAAGCACGAAATCCCACTCGCGATCAGAGAAGCTCTAGCGGTTCTGCACGCTGACGATAGGAACCATCTTCTATGCGCATTGTATGTTCTCGAGGGTGACGCCGGAGAGCGTCACGTGGGGGATCTTGGCCTGTTCCCGGAGCTGCGCCAGGACACAGTTTTTGCTCCCGCCACCACCTCCTCTTAGTTTCCCAGGCAATAGCCCGACGATTGAGAATACTAGCTTTTCAATTTTTCCTCTGTATATGGACCAAATGGAGTACAAATGGAGCACACGGATCTTCGTGTCCCCCTTTCCGATTATGGGTGCAAAAGGAATTTCGTTGTCAGCGATGCTTCGGATGAGCCTCCAACCCAGATGGTAAAGTTGCCCGGCTCAACGACCCATTTACCGTCAGCATTCCAGATTTCAAGCTGATCCAGGGGAATACGGAACGAGACGGTTTTGGTCTCTTGCGGCTTGAGGTGAATCCGGGAAAAACCCTTGAGCGCGCGGCGCGGTGTCTCGACACTAGTGACGTCTTCGCGCAGATAAAGCTGGGCAACTTCGTCTCCCTCCCTGGTTCCGGTATTTGTAACATCGACAGTTACCTGAACGTCGACGTGGTCGCCTGCAGCGGGAGGCGTCGTAACAAGATGATCGTAGTAGAAGGTGGTGTAGCTAAGACCGAAGCCAAACGGGAAGAGAGGCTTGCCGTCATCGTCAACGTACTTCTCGCCTCTTGATGGATCGGAGTTATAGAAGTCCGGAAGTTGCCCCGTGCTCTTGGGAAACGTAATCGTCAGCCGCCCCGCGGGATTGTTGGCGCCAAAAAGAGTTTCTGCGATGGCTGTGCCGCCAAATTCTCCCGGGTACCAGGCTTCGAGAATGGCGGGCACATGTTCCTTAGCCCAGCCAATGGCCAAGGGCCTACCGTTCTCGAGCACAAGAACCACGGGTTTGCCGATAGCAACAACGGCTTCGAGAAGCTGCTCCTGGTTACCCGGCAAATCGAGATTGGCACGGTCGTGTCCCTCGCCGGAAGTTACACCATCTTCTCCGAGTCCAAGGATGACCACGTCTGCCGCTTTTGCCGCTGCTACTGCCAATGGAATGTCATTGCCCTCATCGAAGTTCACGGCCGCTTGCGGGACCATGGCGCGGATGCCCTGGAGCAAACTGATGTTTTCACCCCACTTTTGATTCGCGTAGTCGCCATAGCGCGCCACGTTGGCATTGGGACCAATGACAGCGATGCGCTGAATGGATTTCGGAAGCGGCAGCAGGTTGCCCTCGTTCTTGAGCAGCGTCATGGATTCGCGCGCAGACGCAAGCGAGACTGCCAGATGAGCCGGCGATCGATGAACCTTCGCGTTCAGCATGGGATCGACAAAGGGATGGTCGAATAGGCCGAGTTCGAACTTTACGCGCAGCACGGAGCGCACGGCGCGGTCCAGATCGGCCTGCGCCAATGAGCCTTCATGCACGCAATCGATAAGAGCCTGTTGAAACACGCTGTGGTCGAAGTCGAAGAACTGCATGTCTACGCCGGACCGGATGGCCATGCAGGCCGCGTCCTTCGGCGTGGCGGCAACGTAGTGCGCGTCGTACAAGCGGCGGATTGCGCCCAGGTCGGAAAGCACAAATCCCTGAAAGCCCCACTCCTGGCGCAGGAGGGTCTTCAGCACCAGTGGATCGGCAGTGACCGGGATTCCATCGATCTCGTGGTAGGCCGCCATCACGCCCATGGCGTGCCCATCGCGGATAGCAGGCTCGAACGATTTCAGCATCACCGAACGCAACTCGCGTTCCCCAATGTGCACAGGCGAAGTATTGGTGCCGCCCTCAGGGGAACCGTGGCCGACAAAGTGCTTTGGTTCGGCTATCACCGTGTGATCGGTTGCGAGACTGTCGCCCTGCGCACCAAGCACGTACGCGAGACCAAGCTGTCCGGTCAGATAAGGGTCTTCGCCGAAATCTTCCTCGACGCGGCCCCAGCGGGGGTCGCGGGCAAGGTCGAGCACGGGCGCCAGAATCATGTCGACGCCGGTCGCACGCGTTTCGGCTGCGATTGCGGCTCCCGTCTGCCGCGCGATCTCCGGATTCCATGTGGCTGCAAGATTGATGGGCGCCGGAAACACCGTGGCCTCGTAACTGTAGAAACCATGCAGGCCCTCCCCGGTGAAAAGGGCCGGGATGCCGAGCCGGTCGTGCGCGATCACCCATTTCTGGATGGCGTTCGATTGCTCCGCTGATGGATAGAGGTCGTGGATGCCGCCTACGCCGAGGTTTCCCCAAAGCGCCTGCGCCTTCTCCGGCAAAAACACCGCATCCACTGCGGCATGCGTGGGATCTCTTTGCTTGTCCACCAGTGCCTTGGCTCCGGAATACAAGTCCAGTTGCCGCACCTTCTCTTCAAGGGTCATGCGGCCCAACAGGTCGTCAATGCGAGCCTCGACGGGGGCATTTGCCTGGCGATATAGGGCTCCAGCGGCCGTCGGCGCCTGCTGTGCCCGGCCTGACACGACCGAGAGCGAAAGAACCACGCTTCCCACGAGGAGCGCGATCCTGAGTGACAGGATTCTGTCTGTCAAGGCAGATCTCAATACGGTTAGCTGGCCTATTACCATTCTCACATCATCCCCCCTGCTTTCATTTACTCGGTTCACTTGCGCAGCCGAAGTGCCTTTAATATCCGTGATTCGGACGTCGGTTCTTCGCACTCGTCATCACGGAATTAGCCGTACGGTCAGAACTTCATGAGGGCTAAATTTCAGGTCGAATTTGTGATTCCCGACGTCCAGAGCCCGCAGGTTCTCCTCAACGGAATTGCACAGGCTGGCGGCATGGATCTCCCCGTGCGGAAGCTGGACAATGGCCTCTTGACTTTGCCCCGCGACTTCTTCGAGCCGCAAGATCGTCCCCTTCCCGTCCTCGGCCAGCTTCCAAGTGACAAGAGCTACGTTTGGATTGTCGATTTGGAGAAAGCTCGCCCCCTCCGGCGGGAGAGGCTCATTGGGGTTGCCAACCTTATCTTGATTGGCCACTGTGTCCACGAGCGGAGCCTCCATGCTTTCCCAGCCGAGCCGGCTCAGGGCTGCCGGATCGAAGTGTTCTGCACTCGTGATCACGTATCGAAACGTGAACGATCCGCCCTGCCCGGCGCGATAGTTGGTA
>Ga0224555_1004059_pt1 | contig 13939 bp, 14 predicted proteins | sample 714S23034metaG_FD_180687 | JGI IMG/M metagenome (GOLD analysis project Ga0224555, IMG submission 180687) | Peat soil microbial communities from Stordalen Mire, Sweden - 717 S2 30-34 | ecosystem: Environmental > Terrestrial > Soil > Wetlands > Peat | place: Sweden: Norrbotten County, Stordalen...
CCGCGGGATGAACCACGGGCTGGTGTCATTCATGCTGCCAATACACTGATAACCAAGGCCTGTGACCTGGACTTGTCCGAGTGGAGGTGAGCGGACTCGAACCGCCGACTTCCACGTTGCGAACGTGATTTTGCCGTACTTGGGCGAACTAGGGCGGAGGATCGTGGCAGGTCATCGAGTTATCTGCACGCCGACGAACAGCGATGAACGGCGGCGTCCGCGGGATGGCCGCGGGATGAAGCAGCCGGAATGAATAAGTCAACGAAGCAGAGTTGGTGCGACCAGCGGGCAGGGGTTTGACTCGGGAGCACGGGCTTCCGATCATTACGGCTGACCGACACGGCCGAGTTTGAAGCCGCCTTCGATGAGTTCCTCCTCGGTGTAATCCATGCCCCGCTTGGCAGACCTGATCGCCTCGGAGTACTCGAACGCCTGAGCGGAGGTGAGCACACCCTGCCTGATCCAGAGATGGAGCAACTTGTGCACGCTCATTGGCCGGACCCCGTTGCCTTGCGCCGCAACACGGGCGTCGTAGTCCTCGATGATGGCCTGAGCGCCAATTGGCCGGCCGACGACGATCAGGGCAGCCTCGGCGTAGTGCTGGAGGTCATGCGTGAGCGGTCGACCTGCAGCGATGATATTCCGTAGGCGTTCGGCCTGCTTCCGCCCCGCGTCCTCATCGAGCACGATTGGATCTCCGAGCCATACGAGGTCGGCAAGTGCGGTGGTGGCGAGGCCTCCGACGTTGGCGTCTTTACGCAGATGCTCGAGCTCTTTGACGACCGCTACGACCGTCCTTGCGGTTCCGCCAAACCTGGAGACAGCTAGGTTCCAAAGCCCGGCGTCGACAGCCAGAGTTAGTAAACCGCCGGTGTCGAACAAGGTCGTGGATGGGCGGTGCGATGGCGGTGGTGTCCGCCGTCGGGCGGGAAATATCAAGCTCACACGATGAAGTCCTGGTCAGCGCTGGCGTCCGTCTCGTTGATCAGCATGGCCAGCTCGCTGTACAGCTCGTCGTCGTCGGAGCGCTCGAGCAGTCCAGCTATCGGAGCAAGGCCGACGCGGCGCTCACCGAAGGCGTTCAGAGCGACCCGATGAAGACGTGTCGGCGGTCGAACGCGCTCGGGGGAGTTCAGCACCACCCGCGCTGCGTCTGCCTCAGCGTAGGCGCGTACCAGGTTGTTAACGCCTTGAGCCCGCAACGCCTGACCTTCGTCGAATCCAAGGAGCCGCACCTCGTTCAGCTGGTAGACGAGCGCTGCAAGGCTCACTTGGAAGTGGATCATCAGAGCAATGACACCCGAAGGCGACACTGGCGTGGTCTCTTGACGGAAGCGGAGCAGTGCCTGGATACCCCGCTCGGGCATGAGGAAATGCGCGGCGAACGCGTTGGCCCGCCACTCCACCACGTTGTCCGCGAACATGGCGGCCTCATCCTCGCCGATGACCTCGCGGGTGTCGCCAAGTAGGTGGTGAGCAAGCTCGTGCGCCAAGGTGAACCGCACATGCCCAGCAGGGAAGTCAGAGCTGGCCAGGATCAGATTCACACCGCCGCCGTGCACGCATAGGCCGTCCGCCTCGGTTCCCAGCGGGGATAGAGCCACATCGACGCCGAATTGCGCCTCGATGAGGTCGGGGAGGTTCCCTAGGGCGTCGGAGCCCAAGTCAAGCCCAGCACGAGCAGCTTCAGCCAGCTCACGGCCTTGTCGTTTCGCGGTCGCCTTCGACGTGATTGCCCGAGCGCCGGTGGCTCGACCCTCGGCGAGCAGAGCCTCGGCCGCTGCGGTCGGGACGCCAGAGGCCAAGCCCGCGACCTCCGTGAGGGTATCGTCGATCTCCACAAGCTGGCGGGCGCGGCGGTAGGCGCCCCGTAGAGCATCATCGTGGGCGTCAGTCGCCAGGCGGCCCGCAAAGGCGAGCTTGGTGCGCTCCGGCATGCCGAGCAGCGCTCTGGTGCTCAAACCGAGTGCTGCGGCAGCCAGAGCCACCTCGCTGATGTCCAGTCGTCGCCGTCCGGATTCGATCTTCGACACCTTCGTCTTGTCGAGACCGCCGAGCGCCGCGCCGAGCTGCTCTTGGGTCATCCTTGCGCGCCGTCGTGCGTCCGCGATCCGGCGGCCTACCTCATCGAATTCTGCATCTCCAGTCACAGCAACTAGTGTACTCAATAGTTGCGATAGTCGCAACGCTAGTGAACCGCCGACCGGAGACCTCGGCGCACCGGTTAACCAACCTGAAGAACCGGCGGAGGGCGCCGATCCGATCGCGCATGGGGCAAGCTTCAGTTCATCCTCGTGAGATGGCGAATACGCCGAATGCAAGCACAGCGAGGGCTAGGACGGTGCTGAAGTAATGGACATCCTTACATAACGTGAGAACAAGTGACCTGGTCAGCCGGGTAGGCGGTTGATAATTTGCGCAACAAGGTCAATAGGACTGCAATCTCCTAGAGCCCCAGCCGCTCCCTGGTTCCCTGCCTGCATCCTCGCGGCCAGCTTGAGTGCATCGACGAGCAGCTCCTCGTCCTGACGATAGAACGGCGGGCCCACTGCCTCGACCGCCGCGGTGAAGCAAATCAGCGTTCGATCATCTTCATCTGCTCTTCGTTGTGGTGGTCGCCAGCAGCGGGCGTGAGGTTGTTGAGCCTGTTGATCTGCTCGGGACTCAGCTGGATGCCGTCGGCGGCGGTGTTCTCCTCGACGCGGGAGACCCGTTTGGTTCCGGGGATCGCGGCGGTGTCGTCTCCGCGAGCCAGGACTCACGCCAGGGCAGTCTGAGCCGGGGTGGCGCCGGCCTCGACGGCGATCGCCTTGACCTCGTCGACGGCACGCAGGTTGCGCTGGAAGTTCTCGCCAACAAAACGGGGGTTGGTCTCACGCGCATCGTCGTCCGCGAAGTCGTCGGTTGAACAGATCTCTCCGGTGAGGAACAGGCGGCCGGGCGAGCAGGCGACGAATCCGATGCCGAGTTCGCGCAGCACGGGCAGGATCTTCGGTTCCAGGTCCCGTGTCCATAAGGAGGATGTCGAACGGAGCGGGGTCCCTCGAGAGGAGCCGCACTCGTATGTTTCAAGGATCGATGCGACCGCTAAGTTTGCTGGAAGCTTCTGCCACTTCACGAGCGAACTCTCGAAGGAACGGTACAAGAGCCCCTGGCTGATTCGTCTCACGCCAGTAGACGCGATACTCGCCGCCAAGATCTCTTACTGTCCCGTCCCTCTTCTCCGCAGGGGACGTTACAACGGGCCAGTGCGGTCTCCACTCCACGAACGAGTCGCTTGCGATTAATGGAACGCGATCACTGCTCGACCCCAACGCAATCAGGGATGCTGGCTCGTCGGACGTCGTTTCCACGCGGAACTGTCGACGGGCTGTCTGGTAGCGGTCCAGCGCTTCACGTGACAAGTGCCCTTTTCGAGACGTTACGAGTGAGTACTCGCCTCGATCGGAGTTCCATGCCAACATCCGAACATCGAGGCGGTTTCGACCGTCGACCTGTTCTAAGAGCGGGTGCTTCTGCCGGACGGCCGCCACGAGAGCCCAGCGGTAGGCGTGAAGTGACCGGAGGCCCTGTGGTGAGCTCACCTCCCCAAACGGATCGGACGCTACATCGTCCGGCTCATCACTCGGTGCAACGACAAGGTCGACCTTGCCCATTTCGAGATCTGCCACCAAGCCCGCCCCACCGACATCCCTGCGCCACCCGAACCCCGGCGCGAACTCGATCTGGAGGTCGGGGTGAGATCCCTCGAACTGCCCGAGCAGTCGTCCGAGAAAGTGCTCGACGTGGCTGGGGAAGGAATCTACCCGAAGAATCACTCCGGCGCGGTGTGCCTTCCGCTCGATATGGCGGTACTTCTCAAGTAGATCTCGAACGTCGTCGACCAAACTGATGAACTCGTTGGGGACCTTGGGTCGTCCATCTTGCTCCACGAGTAGGGGGCGGTCGGTACCGAGCTTCTCTGCCAATCGCTTGATGATCCGATCGACGACGTACTTGTTAAGCCCTAACTCCGACTCTGCCTCTACCCAGGTTCTGCTTCGCGCGACAACCTCGAGCACCTTCATCTGCCAGAGGGTCGCAGTGGCCGACTCGCGCTCGTTGCGGGGCATCAGCTAATCATGACCGGTTCGTCGCTGTAGGTCAATAATAACTGCTTATCAGTCATAATCAATCACGACTGCAAAAATATCAGATTCCTTGCCGGAATGGATGGATGGTGGTATCGTTGTAGCAGGCGCATTTGAGGCTCTCTCCGAGCAAAGCGTGGTGATGCGAGGCTGGGACACGGCTTCGCCCGAGGAACTGTGTCCCAGCCGCGTACCAGCACTCCAGCTCGGAGGGGACGAAATGCGAGGAACGTGCAGTGATTTGGCCGCCACAGCAGACCCAGAGGCGGCCTCGGTAGCGTTGCCTCAGACGTCCCAAGTGGCCCCTCAAACTGGCCCGGCTTCACCGGAAGATTCTCCTAAGCCTCGGGACAGGCCGCCACGTGTTCGCCCTAGCTTGAAGATCACCGCCCTGCTCGCGGGGGTGGCGGGTTTCGCCACCTGGGATCACTTGAGTCCTCAAGATCTTGGTCTGCTGTGCGAGCTCGGGCTCTTGTCTGCGATCACTTCTGATGGCGTGTTCCAGCTTGGTCAGCTCGCTTGTCTCGCCCGAGAATCGGCCACGAGATGCCAAGTGCTCGCTCACTCAAGAGCTGCGACAGCCTTCATCGGCGCCAACACGGCATTTGCCGTCGCTCCGGTTGGTATCGCCTGGTTCGCGTTCCGGCACCCTCGCTCCTTCGGAGGTGGCCTGGGCCTGTTCCTCCTGAGCGTCGAAAGCCTCTCTTGCGTTTGGGTCTGGTTCAAGAGCCGGCCCGCCCTCAATCGCATCAAGAGCGATCAGCTGAATCTCCCACCTCTGGTCGCGGCCTCATCGCCGCTTCGGGTCTACCTCGACCGAGCAGCTGACTTCCTGGGTCTGCCTATCTTGGGAGAGCTACTGAACCGAGTTGGCGACCTGGAGCAAAGCAACTCGATGATCTTGATCACTGTCGTACAGTTCTTCAGCACGTTCTTGCTCGTAGTCGGCGTGGCCACGCCGGTGGTGGCTCAATTGTTCGAACCGGGGGCGCAGCGCCCTTCCTTACCGCGGCGTGAACGTTTCATAGCTCCACCGGTGTCCGTGCTTCCGCGATCTGTCAGATCTCCGGCTCAGTGTGGCGGGCTACCGGCAGTCCTCGCCGCGATAAGTGAAGGCGTGCCCTCCCAAGTCGGTAACGAACTATACGAGGAGTGGTATGCGTTTGGTGCAGCTCAAGTCGGTTGCCCGAATGGCCCGCCTCGGCGCGTCGACGGACTGTATCTCGAATTCCTTCAGGGTGGAATCTCCACGCCTTCGATCGACGTCGCTCCTGACGCCGGACAGGCGGCTCTGGTCTTCTCCGAACTTGCGCCATGGCTTGTAGCCCACGTGGACGAGATTCAATTGGTCTTTAGGCGCGAATCTTTCGGGTTCGGTGACATGCAGGCTATGCAGACGAGCCGTGGCTGCCAGCTGTTCATTCGCCGTTTTGGAGATGGCAGCTACCTTCAATTGCCCGTTTCCGCCCTTCCGTCTGTCGCTACGATGGCGAGAAGCCTACGAGCACTACCTTTCTTGGCTGCGAACCCCGTCACACGAGCGTCCGGGACCACCACTCTACGTATCGGATTTCTCCGACCACTGAGTAACGGAACTGGTGTCGAGCTCTACGAGCCGCATGAGTTCGTAGTTGATAGCCTCCACCCCACTTTGACGTGCGCTCAACTCTTGCCGCCGTTGAGCTCTACGGCATCTTCTCTCCAGAAGATCGTCGAGTTGCTCGGCCTTGCCACGCCGGTCATCGTTGCGGGTCGACCGCCGGTTTGAACGCCTGTGAGTGCCGAGAACGCCATCCATGGGCCGTGAACTGGACTTTGACGTCAACGCCTAATGCGGCAAACATCCGGCGGTGGCCCTCTCGTTCCTGTACCGGGTGTTCTGTCGCGTCCTCCAGCTGATCCGGCTCTGCTGTCGCAAGGGCACGGCCGTCGCGATCAAGATCGTCATACTGCGCCATGAGGTGACGGCGCTCCGACGCCAGATCCACCGCCCAGTACTGCAGCCGACCGACCGGGCTGTCCTCTCCAGCCTGTGGCGACTCGTTGCTCGCAGCGACCAGGAGGAACGATCCTCACCGAGGATCGTCGTCGCCTACCTCGACCTTCGTCGGGAAACGCTGCCAGCCACCCTCCAGAGACCAGCGAAGACCTGATCCGAGGGCCCACGTCGAAGCGATCCACACGTCGGTGATCTCAGGAGGTAGCTGCAGGGGCGGTAGTCCGTGGGGCTCATCATTGTGAAGAAGGACGGTCACCAAACTGGCTGGGGCAGTCGAGAACGCCGACACGAGGATGAATACATGCCGCCGGGTTGCTCCAGAGCGATCGAGTTTCGTTCGAACGTCGGACCGTTCAGGGGCACCGAGGAAGGCCGAGATCCACGACGCGACTGACCGTGGTGACCCCGAGGCCACCGCGGGGTAGTTCCGGGTCTCCTGATCGATCAAAACGTAGATTGAGCCGGGGTACTGAGTGTCTCCTTGCGAAGCGGCAACGATGCCGAGGGCACGGGCCATCTCGCCTTGCGCGCTCATGGCGTGCTCGGTCTCCAGCCGGTCCACCCGCTGTCGTTCGAGCTCGGCGAGCAGCGAGGGCAGATCACGGCGAAGCTTCTTGGCATTGGCTGTCGGAACGAGCTCGACTCTCCAGCCGCCACGGAGACCGGGTTCGATCCAGCGCTCGTCGGTTCCGTTGACCAGCTTCCACAGTTGGATCGAATCCGGATCGGCCGCGGCCGTCACCTCGAGGGCCTCGTCCGCGTTGCCGCGGAGGATCCGCAGATCGTGCATCCCGGGAAGCGACCCGTCGTCGTACTGTTCGACCGGGACTCGGAGGACTGCAGAAACTAGAGTCCGCGCCCACTCCTCTTCGTCGCGAAGTTGCGCCATGCCAATAGTTATCCACACACTGGCGTACAGTCGTGAACGGCGACGTCCGCGGGATATTCGCGGGATGGAACCCTGTCGAACCTCCAACAACTAGGCGGACGAGTCGTCATAAAGCTCATCCAGTGCGGCGATAACTCGCTCGGCAGCGTCCGGCCGGGAAAAGAGCGATTGCGCCTGTAAAGAGGGGCGCTTTCGCCAACCACTGTTCTGGGCTTGGTCGATTTGGGGGGCTACGCCCGGAAGAGTTCGAAGCCGATCAGCGAAGCGGTGCACCGCGTCGTCCGTGAATCCGGACCCACGCCGATGAATCCAGTCGAAGTTAAGCGCCAGCACCTCCTTGCCAGCCTCATCGGCAAAGATTGTCCAGGGCTGCGTATATCCGCCCGGGCTTGTCATCCACGGAGTCACCGAAGGCGCCCTACCATCGCCCCAGTACCAGTGATCGAACTTGGGGTGGGTACGCGCGTGCTGAAAGATGCGATCGAAGCCAGCCCGAACATGTTCAGACATGCCGTTGATCGCCTCGAAGAGCTCCTCCTCCGTCCAGCAGTGCCTCGCACCGATGCTCTTCGACTTGCGCGCCGCTGTCTCCTCCCCATAGAGGTTGGGAACAAGTATCTCCACTCCTTCGTCCGCTACGTATTCCAGCTCAAGCCCAAGAACCTGGACGTCTCCCACGGTTTGGGTGTTGAGATACTCGATGATCGATCGAAGCTCGCCGGTGATGTGATCGACCGCTATCACGAGACGGAACCGCCCAGACGCCAGGCTCCCGGCGATGGAGCGTCGAACCGAGCTCGAAGCGGGTTCGGAGTCTTCGACTACATGGGATTGGCGATCCAGATCGGACAGTTGGGCGTGGCTGGCTGACATCGTTGCATCGAAATCGTCATACGAGAGGTGCCAGAGGCCGGCCGCGTAGGCCAGCAACTGACCGACGACGCTGCGCCGAATCTCGGGATTGGCCCGCAGCTTGCACTCGACGATTGTGATCACGCCGTCCGCGTCCACCGCGACTAGGTCCGCATATCCCTCACCGAGATGTACCTCTCGAGCCACAACACATCGCTCGGGATCGACTCCAGGAATTAGGCCCGGCGCTTCGGCCAAGAGAGCCTGCAGCGCTGCCTCCTTCGTGTAACTTTGCGTGACCGGCTCTCGCCAACTCTCCTCGCCTGGGCGTCGGATCAGTAGTGGCATGTCAAGTCTCTTTCGCTACCAGAAAAGCGAGTAATAAGGCTACCGCGATCGGGACAAAGCAGCATTGGCCCTCGAACAGAACTCGCTCTGAAACTTGGGAACCGCAACGTCAGCGCAGGACAGCTGGTGTGAACGCTGGTCGAAAAGGGAGCGCGCGCGGGGTGTGCAGGCGTACGCTTCGGGCGCGTTCGAGTACCCCGTACTCCGGGTAGGGGGGCGGCAGAACGGACGCAGAGGAAGAAGGGCCTCGGAAAGTTCCTGAAGCGTTTGATACCTGCCATCGTTGTGCTCGTAGCCTTCGCTGGCATCGGCACCGCTAAGTGGGGCGTCCGCGGTCGCCGTGCCAGGCGTTCTTCTCTCCAGCGTCTCGTGCTCGTCAACTCGCACATCTCGGTGCTCATCGGAGCCGCATGTCACGGCACAAGCGGTCGCTCGTCAACGTGGAGCGACCCGGATCTGGCGGACACATCCGGTCGGTGCTCATGCAGCATTGTCTGCGGTGACTCGCCGGCTCCTGCCCAACCCGCGAAGAGGGCTGCCAGGACCGGCTAGCGTTGGAACACGTCAGCTAGTGAGACATAAGAGCGCGTCAGATGGCGAAGCAGGCAGGTCGTTCGGCCCGAGCTGAGTACGAACGACGGAGCGCCCGAGATAGAGCCAACAGGCCCCGGTTCTCGCTTGCGATCTTGAGAGTTCTCTTTTTGGCTTGCGGCACCTATGTCGCTGTGCGCTTGTTCGTGGCCGTTCTCAACCACTCCTTGGAGGGTCTTGAGAAGAAGACGGCGTTGAAGGAAGCCGTGACGCCACCATTCAGCGGTGGCCTGGCTAATGAGTTCGGTCTGCTCTTCGCAGCGTTAGTCGTCGTCTTCGCTGCCATTCGTATCTGGGGGCCCCGGCAAAGCACGGTGGCTTGGCGTCAGGGAGCCGAAGGGGAGGAAAGGCTCGGGCACCATCTCGACCAACTCACGGGCGAAGGCTTCGTGATCCTTCACGACCGACGAGTACCTGGGTCCCCGGCAAATATCGACCATCTGGTGATCGGACCGACCGGCGTGTTCGTCGTCGATGCGAAGAACTTCAGTCACCAGCTCTCCTTGGCCAAGGGCACTCTGTGGACGGGCAAGTACCCTGTGAAGCTTTCAAGTACGCGGAATCAGGCACAGAGAGCCGGGACGGCTATTGCTTCGCTGCCTCTCGGCCGTACGGTTGAGGTCTTGCCTCTCGTGTGCGCGGTGGGTAGTGCACGTCTCCCACGCCGGACAGTGGACCTCGACGGCGTGCGTGTGGTGTCAGATTGGCAGACGCTGATGGCCGAGATTCGCAAACGCCCCACCGTGCTCACTGACGCGGAGATAGAGAGGTTGTCGATGCGAGCCGAGGACAAGTTGCCACCTCGTTAACAGCGGACCCTTCAGATACACGACGCAGTCTGGCTGCGGTGGTCTACGGCGCGGCCCACGTATCCCACGGCGGCGGCGTGTCCGGCTCCAGGCGGGCTGTGACCTCGGCGTAGAAACTGAGGGCTCGATCAATAGGGATGAGGATCCTGGCTTGCTCGTTGTCGAGGGGGTTCCGGTTCAGGTTCGTTTGGCTAGTGTCCGCGAGGGCCGCGATTGGTCACAGGTTACGGCAACCGTCGAGTCATGAGTCCTCTTCGAGCCTTCTCTGGGGTCTGTTGGCGTCACGTTCCGTCATCCATTCAGTCTCGCGTTGCACCGATGCAACTACGCGATCAGCGTTCGACAAGCCTCCCTGTCCACGCACCGCAAGAGCGTTCGTGACTTTGACATGCCGCTCGCACAAGCCCGTATTGGCTGGGCTATGACTTCGCCTCGGTGATAGTGCTGGCGAGCCACCCTCTCTCAGGATGCCAGCACCAACAGAGGTGTCCAAGTGCGATCCAGATCGCGGTAATCATGGGCGGAAGGACCGGCGGGCGCGAGGGGACGACCGACTCGCCCCAGTCGTGAGACGTCCACCACTCGGGTTCGGTCGAGTCAAGAACCAGAAAGGCGTGACGCTCGGCGTACGAGCCACAGGCCGCCAGCTGGAGGCGGAGACTCTCTCCGCGCGCACCATGCATGAATTCTTCGACACGAGCAAGGAACCGGTTCGCATCTCCGGTTGCAGGGGCACCGCTACTGACCGCTAGCTCGATCCCAGCGGGCCGACCGCTATGGGTAAGCGGCTCATGGGCCATGGCGATCCCGCCGTTTGTGAGCCGCTCGACTTGAAAGACCAATCGCCACGAGTCAATGTCCCTGTGACTCCCGCGAGTACACCTCACTTCGCGTTCCTCAAGCTGGCTGAGTAGCGGTTCGAGGCGTTGGCACAGCCTCCTTGGATCTGGCGCATGAAGGATTGCGGGGGTCGTCGGCGGTACGTCATCGACGACGATGAGTCCTTCGGCAGCGAGAGCACTCCGACACTCTTCAGTGACCGTAGGGCGAGGTTGGTATGACGACTGCGGGAGCAGGTCGTCCAACATGGGGACCATCAGGGCAACTGTCCACCATTTCGACAACACCGACGATTCGAAGTAAGACACGCGCCGCCAGGCCTCGATGAGCCGACGTGTTTCCTCGACGGTCACCTCCTTCACCTCGACGGCAATCATGGGCGGTCCGGAAGTCCGAAGATCAGGAACGTCGTTGTCGGGGACGGCCGGCTGCAACTCTCTGCCGGTCAACTTCTCAAAGCAGCCCTTGGCTAGGAGTTCGCTCTTCCTCATTCCTGTCCCTAATGAAGCGTGCGGGTTGGCCTGAGACACCCCACCGGGCGATCCTCTCTTCCCATCTTTTCCAATGCCTACGGCGCCGGCGTGGCAACCCTCAATGAACAAGTCCCAACGTCTTACTGACACGGCTCTTCGGGGACGCTAGTTCTGAAACACCTCGCTCTACCGGGTGACTGAGCCACACATTGCGATCTCGGTAGTGCTCACTCAGTTGGCTCCGAGGGTTGGGGGCGAGGGTCGAGTTCAGGATGCGGACCGCTTGTCGACTCAATACGTTCCAGAGCCGCCGTGATACGCCTGGACGTATCACGAGAACGGAGCGACTGAACGAACATCACGATGGCTAAGAGACCTCCTACGAATCCCACGAAGCCCACGGAATCACCAAACGCAACATGGTTGTGCTCGTACAGGTGCATCCCCAGTGCAGCGAGAGAAACAGTTGCGTGCTGAACGGCGATTCCAGCAGTAGATCCCGCTACGACGATTAGGTGGACCAGGTAGCTGAGAATGGCTAGAACGATGAGAACACGGACTATTAGGGTTACGAGTTCCGGGGAGGCGCTAACCGGGACGCCATCGGCAGACTTATATGCGGAAGCCTCGTCTGTTGACACTGCCGTGTTGCGCTCGCCTGAGAAGGTGCGGTGATCGATACCCACCTGCGCCGCCAACTCGACGATACGGAGACCAGCGAACTCGGCCAAATTGGCACTCACCTGCTCTGCCAGACCGGTGAGGGAAAGCTTCGTCAGCTCGGCGAACTCGGCACCCAGCTTGTCTGCCATGCCGGGCCCAGGGATGTTGGCGATCTGGGCGAGATTGGCCTGAACCTGTTCGGCTAGGCCGACGAACGGCATCTTCGTCAGCTCGGCGATTTCGGCACCCAGCTTGTCTGCCATGCCGGATACAGTGATCTTTGCCAACTCGGCGAACTCGGCACCCAGCTTGTCTGCCAAGCCGGGCACAGGGAGCTTGGCGAACTGGGCGAGATTGGCCTGGACCTGTTCGGCTAGGCCGACGAACGGCATCTTCGTCAGCTCGGCGAACTCGGCACCCAGCTTGTCTGTGAAGCCGGTCACAGGAATCTTCTGCAGCTCGGCGAACTCGGCAGCTAGCTTGTCTGCCATGCCGGACACAGGGAGGTTGGCGAACTGGGCGAGATTGGCCTGGACCTGTTCGGCTAGGCCGACGAACGGCATCTTCGTCAGCTCGGCGATTTCGCCACCCAGCTTGTCTGTGAAGCCAGCCATCGGCATCTCGACGAGCAGCTCCAAGTCTGCGAGCGCCTGCTCCACCGACTCTCGGTTGGGCATCCGGTAGTAGGCGCGCCTGCCCCCGTCTGCTGAGTCCGTCTTCTGGATCAGTCCGTAGCTGGAAAGGAGCCGAAGTCCCGGTCGCCACTCAGGATGGCCAGTTTCCTTGGCGAGTTCCTGCAAGACCCACCTGCCAGCGAACTCGCCGCAAGTTGGCTCAGTTTGGCGAGCTTGGGTACAGGCGGCCCGGAGAACAGGGAGCCAGTCACGATGCTCGTGGGCGAGTCGGAAGACAGCCTGCCTTGTGTCGTCGGCGTTCATGTCGATAAGGATACTCGAAATACTCGGATGTCGCGTATCACTCGGGTCTTGTTGCTTTACTCGTTACCGGTAAGTTGAGGAAAGTCCTCACAACTTCCTGAGCAGCACTCTGGGCAGTCCTGCGCAAGGAGTGACGACCCCTGCGATGTCGCGCGAGCGTCGGCCATCGGCGGCTGGGCCTCGGCTTGGGAAGGATCCCGAGCCGAACATCGGTGAACTACAGCGGTGTCTTACGGCAGGTCAGGGCGTTATCCACACGTCGGTGAATAACCACGAACGGCGGCGTCCGCAGCGCACCGCCTGGGCCACGGCACGGTGCAGGACAACGTGGGCACATCTGACCCTCGACTGGCCGAGCCCGGCGGCCTTCATGCGGGCATAGAGCTGATCGCAGTCACGCGAGGTGAGTTTCCAGAGCGGCATCTCGCCGAGGGCGGGCTTCAGGTGGCGTTCGGTCACGCTCACCCAGTCGGCTCGGGTGGTGGGTCCGAGCGTCGCCGAGGCCAGAAACTGGTCCAGCAGGTCCCCGAGCGTGACACGGCCACCTCCGTAAAGGCCGCCGCCCGCGTCCACGACCATACGCTGCAGGGCGTCCTTGGCCTCCGATCTCGTGCCGTGAACGGTGCGTGACAAGCGTCGTCGTTCCCCCGAAACCGGGTCCGGATCGACTGCCACCTGCAGTCTCCACCGTCGGCCGCCCCGGTTGGTCATGGTGCCTATGCGTGGTTTGCTCATTGTCAACGATGCACCACCGCCAATGGCACCCGAATGGCACCCGGATCCGAACGAGTTTCACCTGGTGGAGCCGCCCTCAGCCGCCGACACCGTTCGCGAATGGCACCAAATGGCACCCACAGTTGGCGTGCCTACTGTCACAGCCAGTGAAGAGCAGCCGCTCTACCTGGACTTTCTTCCCGGAGTATGTGGAGCGGGCGACGAGAATCGAACTCGCGTTCTCAGCTTGGGAAGGGCGGTCAGGCGTACGAGGACGGATCAGGGCGACCCATTAGGGCAGGTCATCGCGTTAGCCGCACGTTGAGGAACGTCCACGGACGGCGACGTCCGCGGGATATTCGCGGGATGCGAGTTTCCCGCTAAATCAGACTTCTCAAGGGCTTTGCAGGCTAGGTGACCTGGGCTCTTGTGCTGCACTTTCTGAACATAAGTGCACGTCACAGACATTGACGGACTCCGGCGCCCTATGGCGGTGACGGGATGGAGACGGGATGGAGGCGGCGCGAGCTCAATCTCTACAGCGGGCGATGATGACCTCGGCGTGGATCTACCCGACTCGTTCTTGTGGTTCACGCCGTTTGGGCGCGACAGGTGGCGGATCATCGAGTCGTCGAAGCCAGACAGAATTGCAGTGGCGGCCGATCGTGGGCTCTGGTCGTGCACGCACGAACA
>Ga0224555_1004062_pt1 | contig 13927 bp, 17 predicted proteins | sample 714S23034metaG_FD_180687 | JGI IMG/M metagenome (GOLD analysis project Ga0224555, IMG submission 180687) | Peat soil microbial communities from Stordalen Mire, Sweden - 717 S2 30-34 | ecosystem: Environmental > Terrestrial > Soil > Wetlands > Peat | place: Sweden: Norrbotten County, Stordalen...
TTGACGATTGAGAGAAGAAAGGCGTATAATCAAGGCAAGAATTTAGGGAGAACAGAACGATGAGGACAACCGAGAACCATCAAGATAAAACGGACTCAAAACTCTATAATGTGCTGACTACGTACAGTTTCAGTTTGTTGTTGAACGAACCATGTTTAGGCCAAGAGATATTTTATATTTTTGCACAACAATATTAGAAGAATTGAATCGTAGAAATAAGACAATTGTTGATAAAGAAATATTATTAGAAGCGGAAAAATTTCATTCCGATTATTTATTACGGAGTTTGTCACAAGAATATAAAGTTGGATATCCAGATATTGAAGAAATATGTTTGGATATTTTTATGAGTAAAGCTGAGACTGTCTATGAATCACAATTAAAGAAACGTATAGCTACATATCCGGATCTTCTTATTAAATATGATATAGATGAAATAATAAGATTTTGTTTTGAATCAGGCACTGTTGGAATTAAAATTGCTAAAACAGAATATTTTTCATATAAAGGGTACGAATATGACACAATTATTAACACGGCAAAAAAATATGGTGCAATTCAATTTATTGTACATCCAGGCTTAAACAAAATTTTAGATATTAAGACGTCTTAATATATGGTGGGGTTATAAAAAATTAATGACTATAGATGGAGTCTTAGACAGTAGGGGGTCTGCGCAGAATTCGGAGGAAATAGTACGCTAAGGCTTAAAAGCCAATGATTGTGCATGGTTTTGGGGGTAAAAAGTCGGTATTTTGACCCAATTTGCGCCTTTTCAAATCCCAAATTTAGCATAATAAGAATCCCCTTTCCGCCCCGGAATTAGTACCTTTGACTATTATGATATGCTAAATTTTGGCTTTTGTCAAAAGTTTATTGATCCCTTATTGTACTTATTGACACAGTAATAAAAAGATAATAGACTTTGAAGGTGCCATGAACCATTCCAGTAAGAAAATTCAATAACAATATTTAAGAAAGGACGACCACCCATGCCGCGACGCTCGCTATTATCGATCATAGAACAATCAAAACTGTTTTCCCTTCCCGAAAACGAGGAGGACCTAATTCGCTACTACACATTAAATGAACCAGATTTATCGTTGGTTCGACAACGGCGAGGTGATGGCAACCGTCTTGGTTTTGCCGTTCAGCTTTGTCTGTTACGTTATCCCGGATATATGTTGTACAGTGATATGGTGGTTACGGAAACGGTTATCCGCTGGATAGCTGATCAAATTCAAGTAGAGGCAACGGCCTGGTCCAAATATGGCGGGTACAACAAGCGCGATGAAACGCGACGCGAACACTACCAGGAAATTATCACATATCTCGGATTATCAACTTTTGGTTTATCTGACACACGCTTCCTTGTGAAAAGCCTAACCGACCTTGCCATGCAGACCGATAATGGCGTGGCGCTTGTCGCGCACGCATTAGAAACGTTGCGGCAACGGAAGGTTGTTATACCTACACTGAAAGTTATCGAGGAAATCTGTGCGGAAGCTATTACCCGCGCCAATCGACATATTTACCAGGAGTTAATTAAGCCACTCACAAAACTTCACTGGCGCCGGCTCGATGGTCTGCTGAAGATGAAGCCGGGCAGCAATATTACCCGGCTTGTTTGGTTAAACCAGTCGCCGTTAAAACCAAATTCCAGATATATGCTGGAGCATATTGAACGCATTAGAGAATTGAAAGCACTTGCCTTGCCGGAAGGCATCGGACGTAATATACACCAGAACCGCATGTTGAAGTTGGCACGTGAAGGCAGAAAAATGACAACACAGGACCTTTCTAAATTTGAAAAAGCACGCCTATATGCCACCCTAGTGGCCTTGGTAGTCGAACGCACGGCCACGGTTACAGACGAAATAATCGACTTGCACGATCGCATTATGGGAAAAATGTTTAATAATGCCAAAAACAAACATGAACAGCAGTTTCAAAATCAAGGCAAAGAAATAAATAATAAAGTCCGGTTGTATTCACAGATTGGACATGCCCTCTTGGAGGCCAAGCAATCTGGTGAAGATCCGTTCGCCGCTATAGAGGCAATTATACCCTGGGATGACTTCACACATAGCGTTAAGGAAGCCGATCAGCTTGCCAAGCCTGAATCGTTTGATTCCCTGTATTTAGTCCGTGAACAATTTGGTACATTGCGCCGTTACACGCCGGAATTTCTGGAAACACTTAAACTTCGCGCTGAGCCTGCCGCACAGTGCGTGCTCGATGCTATTAAACTAATACGCAACATGAATGCAGACGGTTTAAATACGGTACCGGCAAATGCGCCCACGGTTTTTGTAAAACAACGCTGGAAATCGCTGGTGTTTACAGATGCAGGAATAGACCGTCGTTATTATGAAATCTGTGCTTTATCTGAACTGAAAAACTCAATCCGGGCTGGTGATATCTGGGTACAAGACTCCAGACTGTTCCGTAATTTTGATGAATACCTGTTGCCAGTCAAAGAATTTATGGCACTCAAAAAATCAAATTCCCTATCTATTGCGGTCAACCCTGACAGCAGTCAATACTTGAGCGAACGGCTGAATCTGTTGGAAGAAAGGCTTGCTACGGTAAACAGCCTGGCACAAGCGAATGAGCTGCCGGATGCTATTATTACAGAATCCGGACTCAAAATTACGCCGCTGGATGCCGCAGTGCCTGATGAGGCTCAACAGTTGATAAACCAAACCGTCTTATTGTTGCCGCGTATCAAAATTACTGAGTTATTAATGGATGTAGATGACTGGACTGGATTCACTCGTCATTTTACTCACTTTAAAACCTGTGAGCCGGCAAAGGACAGAGCAATGTTGCTGTCCGTAATTTTGTCCGATGCCATCAATCTTGGTTTATCCAAAATGGCTGATTCCTGTCCAATCACAACGTACGCAAAACTAACCTGGCTGCAGGGTTGGCATATTCGGGACGAAACCTATTCGGCCGGGTTAGCAGAACTGGTTAATGCGCAGTCTAAACATGCCTTCGCCGAAAACTGGGGCGATGGAACTACTTCATCCTCTGATGGACAACGATTCCGTGCAGGTGGAAAAGCCGAGAACAGCGGTCACATCAATCCAAAATATGGAGACAAACCAGGCAAGCTTTTTTATACACATATCTCTGACCAATATGCTCCATTCAGCTCTAAGGTCATCAATGTCGGCGTACGTGATTCTACGTATGTCCTCGATGGTCTACTGTACCATGAGTCTGATTTACGGATTGAGGAGCATTACACAGACACGGCAGGATTTACTGATCACGTTTTTGCCCTGATGCACTTATTGGGTTTTCGTTTTATGCCGCGCATCCGTGATTTGAAAGATACAAAACTTTATGTGCCGAAAAATAAACAAAAGTATGAGGCACTCAATGTCATGACAGGCGGTAACCTGAACATCAAACTTATAAGCACTAATTGGGATGAAATTCTGCGTCTTGCGGCGTCAATCAAACATGGTACAGTTACAGCTTCCATGATGTTACGCAAACTCGGCAGTTATCCGCGTCAGAACAGCTTAGCTGTTGCCCTACGAGAGTTGGGCCGTATAGAACGCACGTTGTTCATGTTGGATTGGTTGCAATATGACGAGTTGCGTCGCCGGGTTAACACGGGTTTAAACAAAGGCGAGGCACGGAATGCTCTGGCACGAGCGGTGTTTTTTAATAGGTTAGGCGAAATTCGAGATCGTAGTTTTGAACAGCAGCAATATCGCGCCAGTGGTCTTACCCTAGTTACGGCCGCCATCATATTGTGGAATACAGTCTACCTTGAGCACATCATACAAAAATTAAAAGAAAAGGGAAAATTTGTAGACGATAAACTGCTTCAATATCTGTCCCCTCTTGGATGGGAACATATTAACCTGACGGGTGACTATATTTGGCCACAAAAACAAAAAGAAAGTAAGGGAAAATTACGTCCTTTACGAATTATTGATGGTATTTAAGGGTAGGAATGAGCTAAAAACAGCCGTTTTTACCCCTTTTAGGGGTCAAAAACGATCACTTTTATTGGCTTTTAAGCCTTAGCGTACTATTTCCTCCGAATTCTGCGGTGACCCCTAAATACCTTTATTTACAGGATATTTTTTATGAGGTGATGCCGTATCCCTTAAATCAATTAAATTTTCATTGTCGCTTGTATTAACTTCCTGTGTAAAAGAATGTTTGCAATCTGGGTCAGGACACCGTTCTGTCATTGTATCAACAATATGCTCTAACTTTGTTTTACCACATACCGGGCAAATATGATTTGTGTTTTCAAATTGCGGTTCTTTAATGTCCATTGTTTATCCCCCCTAATTTTTTATATTGTCCTTGCATTACTTTTGTTTAATTCCTTTTGCAGTTTAGCAATTTCAGATTTACACCACTTAATTGATGCTTGTAATTGTTTCGGTGTCATTTCAGTTCTTTTGACTTTTCTGCCACACCTTCTATACATTTCTGCCATAAGCATCACCCCTCATTTTTTATCTATTTTACGTTGTCAGTTCGAATTGCTTTACGGTGCAAAAACTATTTTTTTACCTATTGGCAAGTAATTTTTAATCAAATCATTCAGGATTGTTTTTGAATCTTTTGACATCCTGCCTTCAATAAAAATATCAGCATCAATATCAATGCTCGGCTCACTAATAACACGCCCGTCCAACACTTTCGTGCTATCACCAAGTGTGCTTTTTATGTATTGCAATATTTGTTTTCTCTGGTTTGCTGTTATTGGCGGTCTTACCCTTAAAGTAATTTTAATTTCTGTCATTTTATCATCTCCTTTTTTAACTTTTTCTATAACAACTTCTTACCACTTATCTTCTTTATAAAAATCGTCCATCGTGAACAACGATGATGATAAACCATCAATTATTCGTGCATTTTGTTCTTTTTGTGTCTGTTCTATTTCCTGTATATATGCGTGAAGGGATTTTTCTTCCAATTCCGTTAAACGTTTTCCACGATTTGACTTATCTGTTATTTTTGTTATATCGCCCATAGTGGCTTCCCCATCCCTTAATCTGCGTTCAAACGCCCTAATTTCTTTAATATTTGAAATCAACTTTTGCATTATAAAGAAACAGAATTTAATAATTTTGATTATACTGGCAAACAAAAATTTATATACCACTGAAACGATTAGGACAATTAAAGCTACAACTATAGCATCTCTATTAGTAATGTTTTTATTGTTTAAAAAACTTGCTATTGCCTGTAAGTTTGCACTCATAACCGCACCTACAATTCCTTTGCCGTTTTTGCTTTAATATCGTCTAATCTTTTCAGTTCGAGTTGCTTTTCTTTGTCCGTTAATTCTCTCGCATACGATAACATTATATCTCTAAACTTCGGATATTCATCATCACGAAAATTTAAACCAATTTCTAAATCAGAAAATTTCCAATCACACTCGGTTGTGTCATTGGTCTTTTTCGTTGTAAATTCATTTCCATATTTTTTCTTTAATCCATCAAAAATTTCTCTATAGCATCCATACGCATCAAAACTTTTATTAAAATCATAATTAAACGAAACAATTATGTCAGTCAATATTTTTGTGTTTTCATTGAAATAGTAATTTACTTCAACGTCATATTTCAATAGTTTCTGGTCACAATCCACAATTACAATCTCATTTGGATTTAGACTCATCATATCCTGTTTTATCCTTTCATTATATTGTTTTTGCGTTTCCATCTTTTCTTTAATGCCTTTATCCTTTAATATTTGATACACTTGGTCTGCCGTCATTGAAAAATCAACGCCTTGAAACGAAAATTTATCATGCTTTTTTTCAAAGATGTTCCACCCTGCATAGGCATAACATACAGCCAGCACCAGCAAAATGGTAATGATTATTTTTTTCATTTGCCTACCTCTGTTTATCCTTCTAATTTTAAAATCCAAAAATTGTTTTGGCTACTTGGGGTCAACTGAGAATTCGGAGATTTCCGTACGCTAAGCACTAAAACCCAAGGATTGTGTATGGTTTTAGGTGGAAAAAAGTTAATTTTTGGCACAAAAAGCGCCTTAGCGTACCCCGAATTTTGCACAGTAAAGAATCCCCTTTCCCGGTTCAAAATCAAGTACTCCACTTATTATGATATGCTAAATTTTGATTTTTGTCAAAAACTTATTGTATTTATTGGTTCTTTTGAACCGGAAAATCTATTCCTCGTATTTTAAATAGTCTGGTCCTTTTGCTCCGGAATTTGTATCAATGATTTTAAATGAAAACAATCTGCGCAAAAATCCGCTGTATTTACCCTTTTTAGAGGTTAAAAACAATCACTTTTATTGGCATTTAACCCTTAGCGTACTATTTCCTCCGAATTCTCAGTTGACCCCCAATAGTAGTGGCCTGTACCGGTATCCAGAACACATCGCATGCGTCAGCGCCGTTTTCCAGGACAACTATGGCGTTATCCGAAGTCGTAAAAGCTCCTGTCGATTTGAATATATAAGTCCCTTTTCCGTCAAGCGTTATGGTCCCTCCGCCGTCTATGCTCATGGCACCTGTCACACAATAAACACCGGGCAAAAAATGGCCCGGTATTGCATCATGCGTGGTATCTCCGACAAGGTCCACAGCGCCGGACGCGAAATTAAAGGAACATATCTGGTTGTTTAAAGAAGATAGCGCAGCATTCTCGTCTATGCCGGATTGCGACGGCGCCGGGGCGTTCGTTATCCCGTTGTCAGTGAGAGAGCTTCCGCCTGTCAGCGTAGTATAACCGATATCTCCGGTAATAGTGGACGGGCCGCTGTTTGCAAAGGTACTGGAAAGCACCCCATAAGACGCGGATGTTCCAAGGTTCACAACCAAAGTATCGCTAAACACGGCCTGCGGCAGCATTATTGCCGCAAAAAGCGTCGTTATAAACATGTACCTAACTAAAGACTTATTCATTTTTCCCCAATTATCCGGCTTTAAGCCGGTATTTTTTCTATCTGCGCCCAAAAAACAGCCAGACAAGAATAAATATCACAACAAGTACAAGTAAAATATGTATGCCGTCACCCAATGTATAACAATAATTTTTTCATGTCCCTCAATTTTATATGCCATGCCACGGTTAAAGCCGCGGCATGGCATTACTTTAAAGGTTTTCAATTATATTTCTGATCTGTTCCTTTGTTTTTCCGAGTTTTTTCTGGAGCCTTCCCGACAATTCATCTTCCTTTCCTTCAGCGAAAAGAAGATCGTCATCTGTGAGCCCTGCAAACTTCTGTTTCAACTTTCCCGACATTTCCTTCCAGTTTCCTTTGATGATAAGCGAATTCATGTGTTTCCTCCTTCCATTTTGTAATCCCGCCTCAGGCAGGAAGAACGATAAGAACTTTTGCAGACATAATTTGCGCATTTAAAGGCTCGTTAAAATTTTACAATCGTGGTGTGGTCCAGGGAAACCTGCCCCACGGACTTTCGCTTTTACTTACTGCGTATGACAATACCGATATTTTGCGTCAATTCCAGTCCTTGAGCTGTTTCAAAAACCTTTCGACATAAATATTCCTGTTCTCCATCGTTTAATTCCTTTTTTTTGGGAAATCCACTTAAATTAACCAATGAGAGTCAAAACATAGCCAGCATCATATGGATTTATATGCATATATGTATAGCATTTACCGTGCCAGGATAATGTAACGTAAGTAAGGATGATATTAACTGATGTTATAAAAGGCATAATACGGTTTATGATGTTTTTATCAGGGATGGACCGTTGATGGTTTGTTTTTGAGGATGTTCGTGTTAAATACAATATGTATTATAAACATAATGCGTGCGAATACGGTCGGATGCAAACAATTTCAGTCTCACGACCGTTTTAATTTAATTTGTTTTTGTTATGTTTATATAATCAGCGCCGTCGGCTTTTGCCATTAACGCCTCGTGCATACTGTGCGTTGATACGCCGACGATAAGACCCGGCGATATTTTTTTTGCTTCAATGCACGGCAGGTCATCCTGCCCGAGACCCTAGGGGCATTATACTACGTTTTGGAATGGTTTCAAGAATTAAAGTGCCCGGGGCTTATGCTGTCAACCATTGTGTTTTCGTTCGTTTTAATCTTTAAAATGGCGTATCTGGATTAAAAACCCTTTAGCGAGAGAAAAAAAAGAATTATGGAAGCTGCTATGCAATAAAATCCGAATATTTTCCATTGTCCCTGACTCAACCACCGGGATAACCAACGCAATGCAAAAAGTCCCACGACAAAACTTATTACCATTCCTGTAAGACAGGGGTTAATATAATGAATATAGTTAATGGGGGTTGTAGTTTTAAATAGCCTTAGTGTTTCGCGGATGATAACTGGCGGAGTAAGGACAACAGCCAAAACAAAACTAAAAGCTTCATTTGTATGTTTTTCGATTTTAAGCATGATTCCTGTTGATATTGTCGCGCCAGAGCGGGAAAAACCGCGAAAAGGAAGGCATAGGCCTTGTATTGCTCCTATCCATATTGATTCTTTAACCCCCAATTCCCTGTTTTCCGGTATCTTTTTTTCCTGCGTGCCAGCAATAAGAATTAGAATGCCCACGGTTGCAAGGGCAATGGAAATAAAGGTTGTATTGCCAAATATCATCTCAACTTCCGCATGAGCAACATGATGTAAAAGAACTTTTTCAACAAATAACATCAACGATACGCCAACAATAGCCGTGAACACAGTGGCTAAGCATACATTTATTAGAAACTTAAAAAACACCTGTCTTGAACTAAAAAATGTATTTTTCCAGGCTTTCCAGAAGTAAACAATGACAGCCAGCATTGTACCTGTATGCAACATAACCAAGAGCAGTGTCATTTCCGGAGAAACTGGGTTTAATCTCATTAACTTTTCTGCCACAATCACGTGAGCCGAACTTGAAACAGGAAGCAGTTCGGTAAGTCCCTGTACAATAGCAAGTATGACAATTTTAATTAAGTTGATATTTTTCACCATGCTTTCATGTATTTAATTATTTTTTTTAAAAATAAACCTTAAAATTTGATGAGCCGTCTGCCATTTCAAATGATTTGATGAGCTTTTTTTCTTCAAAAGATTTAAGGGCTTCCTTAATACTTCTTCTGCGTTCACGTATTTCATTTGTGTAAATGCCTATGTGATTGGCTACTTCATTGATATCGAGCAAATGAGTGTGGTTTTTGTCTTTGCCTTTACGCTTTATTAAAAAATCATACAAAAACATTTCAACGGCGCCAGTGAGCTTTTTACCCGGGCCCGCAGTCAAAAAGTAGTAATTTTCCTTTACGTTCTGGGCCATGATAGGATTTAACGATATTTTAATTTTTTTAATAGGCTTTGTGGCGTCTTTCTCGTTGAAAAAGTCATAACCGGCTATCATGTTAAAGGCCGTTGTCCTGGGTATTTCCTTGATAACACCTTTTTCCTTGTACTTATAAACACCTTCCGAGTGGATTTGCGTATTAAGTAAAGTTTCAAGATGTTCTTTGAGATCGTCGTAACTCTGCCCGGATGCGGGCCAGCCAAGACGTGTCAATAAGTCTGCTGCGGATATTTCTATTATGGCACTGTTGGGGCATGATTTGTCCGCGTATATGCGTTCAACTTCATAATAGAGCTGCATGGTCTTTTTAACGGGGTTTATGTCGTTCTTTACGTTCTGTATGGTTACGGTGTAATTCCCGTCCTCATTATTGATTATTACGGTCCTTTTGCCCTTAATCGGCCTCTCTAGCGCCCATGCGGGGTTTACCTCCGCATAATTTGCGTTAATAAGCTTCATACCGTTAGATTTGGCCGAAGAACTGTTCTTTTCAATACCTAGGCCGTTTCTCATGGCGGAATTAATATAGGCACCGCGGTTCCTGGCTTTCGACATCTTACAATCGCCGATTATTGTTTTTAATTCTTCAAGTTTTCCTTTTTCCTTATACAGTGTCAAAAGCTGTTCGTAGTTCTTTTGGCTTTTTTTCCAGTCTGTATCGCCGACGTAATTTTTTATGAGTTCAACGATATATGATAATTCCGGGTCAAACGGTTTGCTCTTTTCTTTTTCCGCTACCGTGTTAAGTAGAGTCTTGGCCAGATCCGAAATGTTCTCCATAGCCATTATTTTCCCCCTTTTTTTGCTGCCGGCAATCTCCGGACAGGCTTTTTAACCGCTTTACGGCCACTTTTGACTTTGCCATAGGCTTTATACGGGTCAACAGGCCCGTCGAGCATGTTATCTGTAATGTCCTGTCTGGATATTTTATAGTCTGCTTTCTTTGTCATACTTCCCCTTATTTTTTTAGTGATGAATGGTAAAGAAGCGCAGTCCACCCGTAAAAATGAGTATTATTCCGACTATAATAAAAGCAATTGAATATAAAGCTGGCTTCCAAAAGCCTGATTTCTTTTTTTCAACTTTTTTGATCAATGGTAGTGTCATTTTTTGCTTTTTATCTCCATTTCGTGTTTGTCTATATATTCTTCCAGGGCCATGCAGACAATTGAGCTTTCTGACAGATATTTATATTCCCTGCTATTATTAAATTTGACGACTTTTTCTTTGAGTTCTTTGGGGATCCTTGCTTGAATTGCTGCGTCGCGTTTCTGTTCTGTCTTTGGCATTGTATTACCTCCTTGATGTAGTTAATTGTATTACATTATAATACAGATGAAAACAAAGTCAACGATTATCGATGATTTTCGAGGTTTTTATTTTTTAGATATTCCTATTAGGCGCGTTCTAAGTGCAAAATTCGGAGCATGAGGACCAGGTATTTCGGAGCAAAAGGACCAGCCGTTAGGCCCCTTCTTGTGAAATATTCTCTAATCGCCATGCAAGGGTTTTTTGATTGAATGAAATTTCATATTCACCGCCGGTACAGGAAGCGGAAAAATGAAGGATAATATCTGTGTTGTCCTTTACTGGCCATGTTTTAGTAACTTGAATTATGTCGATTTTTTGACCTTTCCAACGGAACCAGACAGGAACGGCCCGGTTCATTGAAAAGATTGCGCCTACGTCGATTGCTTCGCCTATTTCGGTTATGGCCATGGTGAGGCTCCTTTTATTGAATCATTGAATCTTTTAATACCTCAATAAGCTCTTTACCGGGTTTGAATTTGACCACCTTTTTGGCAGGGACTTGCACGGATGCCCCGGTTTTCGGGTTCCTGGCGGTCCTGGCGGCTTTTTCCTTACAAATAAAGGATCCAAGGCCGGTTAAAGATACCTTTTCTCCTGCTTTTAGTGTGTCCTGACTAATTCTTACAAATTCATCTATAACTTTTTCAATGTCATTTTTAGGCTGCCCGATTTTTTTGCGACAGTGTCAGTAAAGAGCACATAGGAGTTGTGTACAACCCAGCCTCCTGATAAAATGATACTATAGGAGGCTTCAAAATGGAAGAAAATGTTAAGCGGAATGGAAAGAAGAAGCTCAGTGTAGAGGAAAAGTGGCGTATTTATCAGGAAGCCTCGTCACCCGGGGCACAGGTTGGAGAAATACTAAGAAAGAACGGCATGTACCCTGCTGAACTGTCAAAGATAAGGCAACTGGTGGAAAAAGCCGCAAAAGAGGAACTGGGAAGAAACAAATACCGGAAGCGGCCGGTCAAAGTCGACTACGACGAATATGAAAAACTCAAATTCGAACTTGCGGCAAACCAAAAAGCACTGGCGGAAATGAGCCAGGAATACTTAATACTCAAAAAAAAAGTGAACTTGGAATAACCGGGCCAATGAAAGGCAAAAAGATACCCAAAGAGGCGCGGGAAGCTCTTTTAAAAGCCATAGACGAGTCAGGAGCAAGCATAAAGACATGCTGTAAGATACTTTTGCTCAGTGATAGACGTTATTACCGCTGGAAAAAGTGGAGAGAACCAAAAAAACGAACAGCGTGGAACAAAACAAGACCTGAAGAAATACTGGCAATACTGAAAGTGGCAAAGAGCGAGGAACAGGCGGATTTAAGAGCGGCCGGGCTTATGGTTTACGGGCATGAAACTGGCAAGTACTATTGCAGCCCTTCAACGGTACAAAAAACGCTGAAAAACAACGAATTAGCAGCTCCTTACGAACCGCCAAGAAAGAAAAAAAATTGTAAAAAACCCGAAGTCAGAGATTTAATCACTGCGCCAAACCAGATTTACTGTTACGACGGAAAGGATTTTTTTCTAACAAATGGATTGAAGGTTATAGTTGTGCCAATCCTTGACATAGGATCCAGAAAGAACTTAAAAAATGGCGTATATGTAAAAAGCTTTGACGGCAAAGATATAGTTGAGTTATGGGATACAACACTCTTTGAACAAGGCATCGACACAAGTAAACTGGCTATATTAAGCGACCGCGGCAGCCAGATGAAATGCGAGTTGGTAAAAAATCATCTGACGGAAAAATGGTCGGTTACATTGATTTTTGCGCGGCCATATACGCCAGATGACAACCCATGGATTGAGGCTTATAACAAGAGTCTGGAATACCATCCTGCCCGGCCTGAACGCTTTGAAACTGTTCAGGATGTCGTAGATTGGGCGGATTTACACGGTCGGTTGCATAACGACTACCCTCACTCATCTTTGGATTATGTCAGACCGAACGATGAGCATGCCGGTCTTGGCAATGCCATCAGGCAGCAGCGCAAAGAGAACTTAAAACTTGCAAGAAAGGAGCGGTTGGCGTATTATTACGACTGTAAGGCAAGGGCAAAGGAGCAAGAATCAGGCAAACGGCTGGAAATTGTACACAACTCCTTCGCACTTTGCTGACAAAATCGAAAAAAAATTCCGGGCTGCGAGATAGTCTCTGAAATTTTGTTAACGATTTCAAGTTTGGTCATGTCATAACCCCCATTAACGTTTTTCAAATATGGTTATATTCTAACAGCTTTTTATATAATTGTCCCGAAAAAGGCGATTTTTATTTTTTATTAAATAAATCAGCCTGACACGGCGTTAGCTTTAATACTTTCCCTCCGAATTTTACAGCCAACAGGACAAGCCCTTCACTTCCCTCAATTCCGATACTCTTTACTTCGTTATATCCGCCACAGTGATAAACTTCGTTCCATCTCAATGGTGTTTTTATCCCGTCACCGGTCTCGTTATATACCCCGTACCAGCTGTTGGAAGAAGATGAAAATGATACATATATTTTTCCGCTATACACTGTTATTCCCACCGGGATGTTTCCGGAAGGCCACGGCCCGATCTGAACATTTGTAAGTTCCGATAACGTGGCAGAATCAAAAACCCTGATCAGTGAATCATGCCCGCTGTTAAACCCGACGTAAACACGCCCGTTAATTACAGCCACTGCCTCGTTTCCTACTCCGCCAAGATTTTTGATAGGCCCGACTACATGACCGTTTTGACCAGGAATGTATTTTACAAGATTTGTGCCCGCAACGCCGTATACGTTACTTGATGAGTCCACAGCCACATCGTGAGGATATGGCTGTCCTGCATCACGGGCAATATTCAACGTCTCTACCGGTGTGTTAGGTGTTCCTGATACATTGAAACGTTCCAGAAGCCCGCTCAAAGAGGATGCAACCCAGATGTATTGCATATTATCTTCCAACGCCAGTCCATACGCGTCTTTCAACCCGCTTGCAAAAGTACCGCAGAGGCTTCCATCAAAGTTATAGCATTGCAGCACGCTTGAACTGCTTCCATTGGCCATATAGATTTTATTATGTGACTGGTCCACCGCCAGGCCGGTTACAACATTATCGCCGTTGCCTGCCGTGATTTCAGACACCGGCCGGCAGCAATCCATTTGTGCATGAACCACCGCTTTTAATGCCGCTATATGAACAGGACGCAGCGCCACAAATACAGCAATTAATGCGGTTGCAGTGCTAATAAAGACTGTAACAGCTGATATCAGGGCTAATATCCAGAGTTTTGATTCGCGTGCCGCCCTTTCCGCATCTATTACACGCCT
>Ga0224555_1004064_pt1 | contig 13923 bp, 15 predicted proteins | sample 714S23034metaG_FD_180687 | JGI IMG/M metagenome (GOLD analysis project Ga0224555, IMG submission 180687) | Peat soil microbial communities from Stordalen Mire, Sweden - 717 S2 30-34 | ecosystem: Environmental > Terrestrial > Soil > Wetlands > Peat | place: Sweden: Norrbotten County, Stordalen...
CCAGCAATAGCCTGCGTGCTTGTACTCATGCACTCCCTTTCGCACGGACAGCCTGTACTGCCCTGCAATCAAGAATGCTCGCCCGCCTTCAGTCTCGTCCAGACGGCCATACGTAGACGCTTACCATTGTATCGCCTGCTATGCGCGGATTGATCGCCTACGCTCTTTAGCTTGGGCAATGCCTGCTTGGTATTTCTACCTAAGTTCCAACTTGGCTCCTGAAGAGCTTTATCAATAAGGTCCTTGAGGTAAAAGAAATCTCCTGTTCGTGGGTCCTTTATCTTGTCGGCAATCTTTGCCGTCTCGAAGCACTCAATTATGAGGGTCTCGATAAGCCTACGCATCATAACAGCGCAGCCATCGAACCATCCTTTCTCATAGCAACCGTTAATCTGATTGACAACCCGCTCAATATATATTCGTGTTCCGCGTACGTGTGAAAATGCAAGAACGTGTTCGCCGGTCGGTTTAGTTCCCTCCGACGGCGGAAGAACGTCCCGGGGAGCCGCTGCCGCCAGACCCTTAACAAGTGTGATGATTGCTTGAGAATCCGTACGAAGGTCTATCATTCCTTACTCTTGTACAGATGCTTCGACATGCTGGCAAAAATTTGGTCGATTTGATCCGATGAAGCATCGGCTGAAATATGAATTTGGAGGTTGATGTTAAGTTCGGGGCCTCGATCGATCGACTTGCCTCTAGTCTGAGAACCGTTGTTCGAAGATGTAGTAGTTTTCAGTGCATCGTTTGGAGATTGACTAGCAGAGTTAGAATCGACAACTGCCTTTTTGCGAATCACGGGATTCTTAGAAGCGCTGGCCTTACTCGGCGTCGATTTCTTGTCTTGCCCTGGCTGCTTAGTAATATCAGCTTCGGCGAGAACACTATATACGGAGACCATTTTCCCTACGGCATTCGCGCCAGCCCCAGTATGGTGTGCAAACCACCTGTTTGCTTTGTCTCGTTCGGCGGCTGGATCAGGCACAGCATCTCGCAACTCACCAGGGTAGACGGACTCCACAATGGCTTTGCATACTTCCTGATAATGTTCATCGTCTCGCCATAGTTTTGCTCTTTCAGTAGGTTTTCCCTCTGAATCAATGATCCCAAGAGCTTTGAGGTAGGGAAGAACATTGTTGCGGGCAGATGTGACTCCCATACTGAGCGCGGCTGATAGGTATGTGTCAGTCACAACTCCGGGAATACTCTGTTTAAACTTCTTACGGAGAGCCCACCATTGCGATACGGGCAAAATTGGATAGCTCTTCCGGGCTTCGTTCTCGGCCATTGCTTGCTCCTTGCAACCGTTCGTCTTACGACATAGCAACGCGTGCTACGCTGATTTTTCCAATCGGTCGCGGATTGTAAAGCAACTTCTCGATTAAGTCAAGTCGCTGATTTCCAATGCTAAATAGGTTAGCAAAGAAGCAGCGAAAGTTCAAGTTGATTCCGCCGACTCTGTCGGATAACGGCGCGGATCAGCTTCCCATATAAAAACGAGGTGTCTGTTCTAAAGATCATTTGCCTGATCTAGGCTCAGGCTAAAGGCTAAACTTGGCACATTGCTCTTCGCTCAATTGCAGACCCCGTGACCCAAAATAGGCATCCTTGGCAAGTCCGGTGAGCACCTCTGCGGTGCGATGGTCTGACATGCCTAAATCAGCCAGGGCCTTTTTAAGTTCAGCTTGTGTAAGGAAGCGCGGTGGGTATGCTCCGTGGAGTCTCCGTGGGCAAGATTCTGCTTCAGAGCTTTGAGGTATTCCTGATAGGGCTGCGTCGCGGTCAACATGGGCCACTCCTTTTGGTTGTTTGCGGTTCCACACACATGCTATGCGCCCATGGGGTCCACGCGGAAGTGAGCAGCACCATAGGCGCGACCAAGGACACGTAAGCGGGGGCAGTTGGACGGGCGGGAGCTTCGAGCAGGCACTAAAAGCCGTTGCGAAATTTGAGTACTCGCGCTAGGATTCTCGTTACGGAGGAAAATCGCGTAACTGATTGATTCTAATAATGGTCGGGACGGGCAGATTTGAACTGCCGACCCCTCGCACCCCAAGCGAGTGCTCTACCAGGCTGAGCCACGTCCCGACACAATCGAGCCGGCTCATGGGGAGCCGGCTTTGGAGTCGTACTTAGTTTACACGAGGCAAGCCTTGTGCGCTTGCCCCCGAAGAGAGAATCGTATCGATTGTTTCTTCTTGCTGTCGCCAACTCAGTGCGTTGGCGGAACGAACTCCTGGGGCAGAGCCGAGCCTTCGCTGAAGAAAAACTGCTCCATCTGCTCGACCAGAAACTGCTGTGCCTGCGGGGTCCAAGGCTGCAAGCGGTACTCGTTCAGCAGCATCTTCTGCCGGTCGATCCACTCGCCCCAGGCCGCCTTCGAGACGTTCTTGTAGATTTTCTGGCCGAACTCCGAGTCAAATGGAGGCTCTTCCAGGCCCTCCATCTCCTTCTTGTTGCGAACGCAAAATACCATGTGTGCCATCCATCATGCTCCTGGCTCCATTGTATTGGATCGGGTGCATCCCCTTCCGGTCGGCCTTCTTTAGCAACGACTTGAGCTATTCTGACCTTACGGATTCTGTTGAGCCAGCGCACAATCTCTTTGGCGCTTTATCGGTTTAGCCAACTGCCGTCAATCCCTGATCAAGTAGCCTTACGCCAAAGGAGCCACCGTGCCCGATTCAAACCCGTCTGGTCTGTCTGACAACGCCGCTGCCGGCATTGCCTACATTACCCTCATTCCGGCAGTCCTCTTTCTGATCCTTGAACCCTTCAAGAAAAGTGCCTACGTGCGTTTCCATGCATGGCAGTCGATTTTCTTCTTTGTTGCCTGGGCGGCGATCGATATTCTTGTTGGAGTTGTGCAAAATCTCGTTCCATCCACCGTCTTCCTCACATTGACGGTATTGCAATTGGTGGGCCTGGTCATCTTCGTCGTCTGGATATTCGTATTCGTCAGCGCCTTCAATGGCAAGCTCTTCAAGCTGCCCTTCATTGGCGGGCTGGCCGAGCGGCAGGCCAACCGGTAACGAGACCCACCAACCGCCCCGCACACAAGAACGGCCTCCATGGGAGGCCGTTCTTGCGTTTGCCCCTTCTGCCAGGGCATTTCCTCGCTAAAGACAACAGTCTGTCCTCCCAATCAGGAATATTTCTTGACAAGCCTGCTGAATAGCAGGTCTGCTGGAGATATTCCAGGTGAAGGCCAACTCCCGAGTTCCATACGAAAGGAACCCCATGTCCCAACCGAATCAGCCTGGCATCCCTGACAATGCCGCCGGCGCAATTGCCTACATCACATTCGTCCCGGCGATTGTTTTTCTGGTGCTCCCACCTTACTGCAAAAGTTCCTTTGTCCGCTTCCACGCCTGGCAGTCCATCTTCCTCACCATCGTGGCGATTGTCGTCAGCTTCGCGCTAAGTGTGATATTGCCATTCAGCCTGATCTTTGCTGAGTTCCTATTTGTGGCCTGCACATGGCTCGTTTGGCTTGTCTGGATACTTTTGTGGGTTATTTGCGGAGTCGAGGCCATGAACGGCAAGCGATTCAAACTGCCTATCATCGGCGCTCTCGCCGAGAGACGGGCTGCGGCCTAAGCCAAACAGAATATTTTCATCACATGGCGCCGCGGAATCTCGCCTCAAGATACAGCGCGGAAACCAACACAGCAGCCGAGTGTGCTGGAGACTTCGTGACTATGTAGATTGTGCTTGACAATGGCGAGGGCCAGCATTTTTTCTTATCTCAGTTTCAAGCTGTCCTCCCTCGAAAATCGTTGTCCGGATTTCCCCTGGTTCCCATAACCAGGCCGGGGCTTGGAGTACCTACACTCACAAATTGGATTCAGTCCAAAAGGAGCTAACGTGCCTGACGAAACTCCGCAAACCGGTCTCTCCGACACCGCAGCCGGGGGACTTGCTTACATCACTATCATCCCGGCGATCATCTTCCTGATCGTTGCGCCCTACAACCAGAAGCCCCTGATTCGATTCCACTCGTGGCAATCCATCTTCCTGGCCATTGCCTGGTTTATAGTCCATATTGGGCTTTTCATTGTCGGCAGGATGCCGTTTGCCGGCTGGTTCATGTTTTTCCTGAGCCCGCTGGTGAGTCTGGGGTTCTTCATCCTCTGGATTATTGTGCTGATCAAGGCATTCAACGGTCAGCGCTTCAAGATTCCGGTTATCGGCGATTTCGCCGAAAGGCAGGCCAACAGCTAACAGGCGTATTGACGTTCGATCTCACCCCCAAGGAGCTACCATGCCCGAACCAAATCAGTCTGGCCTCTCCGACAACGCTGCAGGCGCGCTGGCATACGTCACCATTATCCCGGCGATCATTTTCCTGATTGTCGAGCCCTTCAACAAGAACCCCTACGTGCGCTTTCACTCCTGGCAGTCCATCTTTCTCGGCATTGCCGCCTTCGCAGTCAATATCGTGCTCAGCATCGTTCCGGTTGTCGGATGGGTTATTATGCCGTTCGTCAACCTGGTTTTTCTTGTGATTTGGGTGTATGTGCTGCTCAAGGCCTTGAACGGCCAGCGCTTCAAGCTGCCGCTCATTGGCGATCTTGCCGAGAAGCAAGCCAACGCCTAAGGCATCCGGCAAACGCTTGCGCCTGGGACCGCGCCATTCTTGTCTTTGGGCCGCGCTGTTGAGGCGCACCGTCGTCAACGGCGCTTGCCTTTCTTGCCGAACTTCTTCCTGGTCTTGGAGGCCGGAGCAGCCGCGTTCCTGCGTTTGCTCTTCTTCGGCTTGGACGAAGCCGCCTTTCTGCCAGTCAGCGGCAAACCCTCCTCCACAATCGAGAACTGCAGCTTTCGTTCCTGAGCCAGGATGCGGTCCAGAATCACCTGGACGCGGTCGCCTGCACGGAAGCGACGGCCTGTGCGCTCGCCGATAATTTCATGCGTGTTCTCGCGCCACGTGTAGCGGTCGTCGCGCAGTGAATCGATGGGCACCAGCCCTTCGACAAACAGATCGGTCAGCTCGACAAAGAGCCCGTATTTGGCCGGGTTCAGCACCAGCGCGGCAAACTCCTCGCCGACCTTGTCCTGCATGAAGCGAACCTTCTTCCACTCGACCAGCTCGCGCTCGGCCTCTGCGGCGCGGCGCTCGGTCTGGCTGGTCTCCTCGGCAATCTGCGCCAGTTCGACTTCGGGGATGGGCGGCTCGCCGGAGAACATTGCTTCCGCATGAGTCGCTGGGTGCCCCATCCCTGGCGCGTCCTTGTTTTTGCGCCAAGGGTGGGAAACCACGACACTCGATCGGACTCCTTCGTTCGGATGCGTCCATGGCGAGCTGTGGCGACCTTCGGCCACTGCGCCTTTGCCGCTCACGCCTTCACAGAGCAGTGCCTTGACGATTCGATGAACAATCAAATCGGGATAGCGGCGGATGGGCGAGGTGAAGTGAGTGTACGTCGGCGCAGCTAGCGCAAAGTGGCCTTCATTTGTCTCCGAGTAGCGCGCCTGCATGAGCGAGCGCAGCATCAGATAGCTCAGAATCCGCTCTTCCGGCTTGCCTTCGATTTTGGCGGCGAGCTTTTGATACATGCGCGGCGTCACGGGAATGTCTTCCGGCACCTCGTGAGTGCGAGCGTTGCGTCCCGTGCGTTGGGCGTCGCGGCGATCACTTTTCATTTGCAGGCGCCTGACCGGCAGCGCTCCGAGGCCCAGCGTATAACCGAAGGCGGCAGCCAGCTCTTCAAACTGCACCACGCGGCGCGGCTCCGGCTTCTCGTGAATGCGATAGAGCGAAGGCACGCCCATGTCTTCAAGCCAGGTGGCGACACATTCGTTGGCGGCCAGCATGAACTCCTCGATCAGCCGGTTGGCCCAGGTACGCTCGGATTTGGTCACGCCGCGCATCTGCCCCTGCTCGTCAAACTCGATCACCGGCTCGGGAAGATCGAAATCGATGCTGCCCCGCTCTTCGCGCCGCTTGTTCATCAGGACCGCAAGCCGATGCATTCGCTCGAAGTCGGGAACAAGTGCGGCGTAGCGCGCGCGCGTCTCCACATTGGCTTCGAGGATTGCGTGGACCTCGATGTACGTCATTCGCGCAGCCGAGCGGATCACGCCTTCAACAATTTCATAGCTCTCGATGCGGCCTGCTGAATCGAGCTGCATGATGCAGCTCAACACCAGCCGGTCTTCGCCGGGGCGCAGGCTACATATGTTGGTGGAAAGCTCCTGCGGCAGCATGGGAATCGCGCGATCCGGGAAGTAGACGCTGGTTCCGCGCAGACGCGCTTCCAGATCGAGATCCGTCGCGGCGCGCACATACTCTGCCACATCGGCGATATGCACTTGCAGCTCATAGCCGCCACCCTCGCGCTCGACGACCAGTACCGCGTCGTCAAAATCGCGGGCCGTCTCGCCGTCGATGGTGACAATCGGCAGGCCGCGAAAATCGCGGCGAGCTGCAATTTCCTCCTCGTCGAGATGCGCCACGGCGCGCGCCTCGGCCAAGACATTTTCCGGAAAGACCCGCGGCAACTGGTGCTTGCGGATCATCATCTCCACGTCCACGCCGAAGTCGTCAGGCGAGCCCAGCACCTCGATCACACGGCCCACCGGTGGGCGAGTCGGCGTCGGCCAACTGGTGATCTCCACATCCACCACCAGGCCTTCCAGGCTTTCGTGAACGGCGGCCGGCGCAGCCTCCTTGCCAAGGACGCGATGCGGCGTGGCGGACTCGCTCGCAACGGGAAGCTCCTGCCCGGCGAGAATGAGAATGTGCTGCGTCATGCGCTCGTCGAAGGGAACAACCGTGTGCCCAGCCGCACGGTCGCTTCGCGCGTAATGAAAGACCCCGACCACGGTGGGGTTGCGCCGTTCCAGAATGCGTAGAATGCGGCCCATCCGGCGTCCATCCGCCTTGGGAGGTTCCACCTCGACCAGCACCTGGTCGCCCTGCATGGCGCTATTAATCTCGTTCGGCGGGATAAAAATATCTTCCTTCACCGAGTTGGACTTGTCAGCCTGCCGCGCATTGGGCCTGACAAAACCGTAGCCGTCGCGGTGCAGATCCAGCCGCCCAGCCGCCAGATTATCGTGCGTTCCAAGTGGTCTGGGGATGCTCCAGTGCTCGCGGTCCAGCTTGACGAGCGCGCCGCGCACGGTCAGCCGGACGAGTTGTTCCAAAAGCAGCCGCCGTTCCCGTCCGCCGCCGAGGCTTAGCTCGCGCACCAGTTGCTTGTATCCGGCTTTGCCGCCGGCAGAGCGAGCAACGCGGGTGAGCAACTCCCTGTCAGTCATAACTCAAGAGTAGGGTATTTGCATATCTTTTGCGACACTGGTTGCGTTATATAGGAGGTGCGACTTTGCGGAGCTTGCTTGCCCTTTTCATCGGCCCATAGACCGTCACAGAGATGTACGCATCGATTTCTGAGGCTGCTTTGATCACCGTTGGAGCAATTGAAAACCAGTAATATTGCATTCGTTCTGGCGCCTCTATGCCCACGTCGAATTCGCGAGATCTGGCAGTATTCCATAATTTTCTTACTTCAGCCGGGAGTTCCTGAATTAACTTGCAATACCCACGTATTGCCGATTCTGGACTCTTTGGGTTTCCAACCGCTAACTCAAGCTGCGCTTTGTACATTCGCCTCTCGCGTCCTACATAGAGCGCAATGATCTTTTTACCCATTGCATCGACCAAAGGCTGCAGGTCCAACTTCGAGTAAATGCGAAGGTCGACATTCAGGAACTTCGTTTTGTCCAGAACACTTTGAATCATCGTCATCTGCTCTTGGAAGACGAATATACCATCCGAGCCTTTCCCCTCACCGATGACGAAGCGCGGCCCCCCGTCGGCCGCAACCGGCCCGGCGGGACGCAAATGAGTGTTTCTCAACTCTCAAGATGTTGCCCAATTAGGCTACAGTCACTCAAATTTCCGGCGCACTCGCTAACGCACAGCGGATTGTCTTAGAATGGCGGCAACGCTATTTTCCGGGCGGACCGCGGGCGAGACCATCCTGCACGCAGCCGCCAACGGGGCTGCCAAGGGCGTATACTTCGGCTGTCCACTCATTTAGACTTTGGGCGCACGGCAAAGGCCCATGCCTTGGCAAGCCCGTCCTGTCAGGACAGAAAAGGAACCATCTTGAGCGCTATGTGGAAACCCAGCCCATCCGGACCTGCAACACCTAACTATTCACCTGAGCCCTCCCGCACTGTGCCGCCCGCTCCTGCGGCTGAACCCGCCAATCGCGCCCCGGTTGCGGCCGGCGGCGAGCAGGCCACCATTGGCAAGGGCCTGTTCATAAAGGGAGAGATCACCGGCTCCGAGTCGCTGTTTATCGACGGCAAGATCGAAGGCAGCATCAATCTTCCCGGCAACCGCGTCACCGTGGGACGCAACGGCCAGGTAGCATCCACCATCACCGCCCGCGAAATCGTCATTTTGGGCAAGGTGCGTGGCAATGTCACCGCCTCCGACCGGGTTGACATTCGCGCCGAGGGCGCTCTGACTGGTGATGTAACCGCGGCACGCATCAGCATCGAGGATGGCGCCTTCTTCAAGGGCGGCATCGACATCAAGAAAGCCGATGCCAAGCCGGCAGCCGGAGTGACGCCGGAGGCGCCCAAGTCCGTTCAGTTATAGCCGAGTTCCAGGCCAGGCACCAGACACGCGCGCCCCTCCCGACGCTGGGGCGCGTGCGTCTTTGCGCGGAGGATGATTCCCCGGATCTGGCGTCGAGAATCTGCAGAATAAAGCGGGAATGAAATGAAAAATATGTTGCGTAAATTAAACTATATAAAATAGTTAGCAACATATGAACCGGAGATGACCGGAGAAATTCTACTCCAGGCCCAGCCGTTGCATAGCGACCCGGGGCAGCGCCGATCCGCTCTTTTCCAGCATCCATTTCGCGACGGCAACCCAGAGGGCAGTACCGGCCAGCAGCACGGTGATGTCGGTAAGGTAAATCCGCCCCGGCGCAATTTTGTGCAACACCACTCCCAGAGTTCCCCACAGTATCCAAACCGCAGCGCCGCTCCCCAATCCGGCCAGCAAGCACCGGCCCAGCTCCGAATAATCGAGGCTGGCCAGCGAGACCAGGCGCCTCTGGTGCAACAGCACAGCCAGCGTCACGGTCTGCACTGTGATTCCCAGATCGGAGGCAATCGCCAAACCCATCACTCCAAACAGGCGATAGAGCACGGCATAGACGGGCCACGAAGCCAGCGTGATGATCGTTCCCGCCGCCATGGGAATGAAAGTGTTTCCCGCGGCAAAAAAAGCGCGTGAATAAATCGCCTGCGCCGACCACAGAAACACGCTGATGGAGAAGACCGCGAAGTAGGCGGCGCACTCCCGGGAGTCATTCAGCGAGAAGCGGCCGCGCATATACAGCAGTTCGACCAGCGGGACGGCAAGAGCCGCCATAGCCGATCCGACCAGCAATCCCAGCGCCACCACGCGCGAGACTGAGTCGGCCACGCCGGTGGCAAATTCGTAGCGGCGCTGCTGGCTCCACAAGCTGGCGAAAAAGGGCATGGAGGCCGCGCCGGCCGCCTGGGCCAGAATGGAGACAGGAGCGGTGAAGAGCTGCTTGGCATAGGTCATCAGCGAGACCGCGCCGGCAGTCCTGGAGGCAAAGTGGGCGATGATCCAGCCGTCGGCGCTCACCAGCGAAATGCCCACCATCAGTGGAATCGAGAGCCGCACCCACTCGCGCAACCCCGGATCGCGCCAGTCGAGCAAAACGCGGTAGCGCGTGCCCATCCGCCGGGCGAAGTACGCGTTAAGCAGAAACGGCCCCAGAAACGCCCCGCCCAAAGTGCCGATGGCCAGCGACGTCACGCCCAGGCGGCGCACCAGAAGCAGGCCGCCAACGATAGTGCCGAGGCTGTAGATCAGCGGAGCCACGGCCTGCACGCTGAACTGCTTGCGCACCAGCAGAACCGCGCCAAAGACCCCGCCGGCAAAGAAGAATAACTGCGCGGGCAGCAGGATGCGCGTCAGCTTCACGCAAAGCGCGGCCTTTTCGGAGTCAAACCATGGGAACCACCAGTGGATGTACCACGGGGCAAAAATTTCGGCCAGCACAATGGCCCCGCCGAGCACCAGGTACATGGTGGTGAGAATCACCGAAAGCGATCGCTGCCCGTCCTCCTCTCGCCCGGCTTCCCGATAACGGGTGAGAATGCTGACAAATGTGATGGAGGCCGCACCGCCCACCAGAAAATACGAGATCATGTCAGGCAGCACGAAAGCGGCGTTGAAAGCGTCAGCTTCCATCGCCTTGCCAAAGAGCCAGGCGATGTAAGAGACCTTGACGAGCCCGATGATGCGCGAGAGAAAGCTCGAGGCCATCAGCACCAGCGTTGCCGTGAAAGCCGTGTGCGTGTGCGACGGGTGCAGCAGTCTCACGCCACGCGCCCATTTGGATCGCGCCGCCGGTGAAGGTTTGGTTGTGGGCGATTCTGCCACTGGACTTGATTCTACCGGGGTTGCCCCTCTTCCAAGTGCAAAACCAGAATTGTCGCCGGTTTCGCCCGGAAGACGGCCTGCCTTCTTCAAATAATGCTTGCCAGCGGCCATTGCGACTTTCAGCGTGCCTTCCTTTGGACGGAAACGGAACATTCTGATTCCGTGAATTAGTGCCTCATGTGCGGGATTGGTACTCACCACCGAAAGACCTGAGGTAATCTCGCGCACCTGCGCTTCTCTTCCGATAAGGGAGATGCGGCGCCTTTGCGGCAGGGTTTATCGGGAACCATTCAATCGCCGCAGCCGCAATCGCTCAATGCAGGAACCGGATCAACAGCCTTTGGCCGTTCGTGAAACAAGCGGACGCGCTGAGGTTAGCGGTCTCCAGCCGGAGCCAGGCTGTTACGGGCGCCACAGGGCCAGGAGTCAAGATGCTACAAGCAGAATTCGAGATTGGGACGGTGGATCGCGAGAAGGAAGACGCACGGCTGGCTGCGCTGATGGCCGCCGGGATTCTCGACACTGCGCCCGAACCCGCTTACGACACCATTACACGCCTGGCTGCCGAGTATTTCCACGCCGATTCGGCCAGGCTTGGCTTTGCCGATGAGAGCCGCGTCTGGATCAAGTCGTACTGGGGTCAGGTGGTTCGCGAATTGCCGCGCAAGGATTCCATCTTCGACCTCGTGCTTGCCGAGAACGGCCCGGTGGTCGTTCCGGACATCTCGCGTCATCCTTATCGCGAAAAGCTAACCGCGCGTCTCAAGCTCTACCGTGAGACTTCTTTCGCCAGTGTGCCTGTGCGCTCCTTCGACGGGCGGATTCTCGGGGCTTTGTCCGTCTTCAGCAGAAAGCCCAGCCAGACGATGCAGCCGGAAGCCATTCGCTCGCTCGAGGGCCTGGCCGACATGGTATCGAGCCAGTTGGAACTGCGCAGGCTGCGCAACACCCTTATGGAGGGCAAAAAAGGTCCGCGGCGCGCTCATCACGCCGCCGCCGTCAACCAGGACTGGCCGAGACCGGCCGATCTGCGTCACGCGCTCGACCATCGCCAATTCGTGCTCTATTACCAGCCAGAGGTTGACCTCGTCACGCGTAAGATTGTCGGCCTTGAAGCCCTCATCCGCTGGGTCCATCCCGAACGGGGACTGGTCCCGCCTATGGACTTCATTCCGCTCGCCGAAGAAAGCGGGATGATTCTGCCCATCGGCGATTGGGGGATTGAAGAGGCGTGCAACCAGATTCAGAAATGGTGCCACGAGGACCCGCTCCACACCTCCATGCGAGTTGGCGTCAACCTTTCCGCCAGTCAATTCTCGCGTGAAGGACTGGCCGATCACGTCGAGTCCCTCCTTGTGCAATCCGGCATCTCCAGCCGTCAGCTCGGTCTGGAAATGACTGAGTCCAGCATCATCCCAAATATGGGTACCGCCATGGGAGTCCTAGGCAGCCTGCGCAGGCTGGGCGTTTCCCTGTTGATGGACGACTTCGGCACCGGCTACAGTTCCCTCAGTTACCTCCATTCGTTTCCCTTCGACGTACTCAAGATCGACCGCTCTTTCGTCTCTCGCATGACCGAGGGTGATCAGCCGCTGCAGATTGTGCGCACCATCATCGAACTGGCCCGCGTGCTGGGCATGGACGTAGTAGCCGAGGGCATTGAAACCCACGAGCAATATCGCCTTTTGCGCGAGATGGGCTGCCGCTTTGGCCAGGGCTTTCTCTTCGCCCGACCCATGAGCGCCGAAGCTGTTACTCAATTGTTGAGGCTTCCCGGCCGCGTGCTACCTGAACCCGCGCCCGCGCAGCTCGCCTGCGCCTGACTGTGCAACGTCTCCGGCCGCCCCGGCGATACAGGCAGCGGAAAAACTTGATCCGGAGGGAGGACGGGGTCCCCAGCGACGGGTCCTTGTCGCTGGGGTGGAAGACGGGGGTTTCAACTTCCGCATAAAGCCAGCAGAGCCAATGCGGGCTTCAGCCCCGGAGGGATGCATTCCGCCAATCTCGCCCGAAATCCTGAGCATTCCCGCAGCCTCTTTAGTCGCGCCGTAAGTCCGAGCGTCTCATTTCAGAACAGCCAACCGGCCAGTCCCCTTCTGGAATCCGTTTGTCTTACGAATGGGAAATCCCTCACACTTGCCGAACTGCCTCGCGGTATGCTCCAGGCCATGCAGCAACCAACTGAACAAGGGGCACCCAATGGCGAGTCTGCGCCGTCTGTGCAGGAATCCGCGCCCTCCCCCAGCTTTGCGGGTCTGCTGGCCGCGCTGGCCTCGCCCGCGCAAACCACAGGCGACTTCAGCGGCAAGCCTTCGTCGATTAGGCGGAAATCTACCTCCGCCTGGAACGATGACGATCTGGCCGACGACGTGGCAACCCTCAGCTACGAGAGCGCGCTGAAGGTTCACGCGCGCTACCGCCCCACGGATCAGTCGCCCACCCAGCTCCCCGATCCAGTGCCATTCTGTTTCGACGAGGTCCCGGCCTCAACTCCGCAACCGGCGCCTCGCATCGCTGCGTACCCCACACCTCGCGCTACCGCAAATCCGCAACCGGAATTCAACCGTCTTCCGCCAGTGCAAGCTGAGCGCGATCTGAAGGACTCGAGCATCACCATCCGCATGAGCAAGGCGGAGTGCGCACAGCTCCACAGCCGCGCCGCCGAAGCCGGCCTGACCATCTCGGCTTATTTCCGCTCCTGCACCTTCGAGGCCGAGTCCCTGCGGGCGATGGTCAAAGACACCATGGCCCAGTTGCGCTCTGCCGCAGCTGAGGACAAGCCCGCCAACCCCGCGCCGCAGCCCCGTCGTACGCACTTCGGCAGGTTCGCAGGCAAGCTGGCCCGCCTGTTCACTTGGTGACGCGGCAGCCGGCACGCCGCCAGCGCCTGACGTCACGCCCGGCTTGTCAGTAGGTGGAAAAACTCCATCCGGAGGGAGGCGGTGACGGAGAGACGCGGAGACGGAGGGAGGCGGGGGTTTCAACCCCCGCATAAAGCCAGCAACTTCACCGCGGGCTTCAGCCCCGGAGGGACGGCTATTCGATCTGCGCGGCTGCCCGTTCGTGGTTCAAAGCCAGCAGTCGCGCCAGAATCTCCTCTTTCGTCAGGTCGGAGGGCCAGCCATAAGCTGCAAATACGGCCTCATCCAGAGCGCGATGCACATTCGCCAGCCACTCGGGACGCTGATTGTAGAGGTTGGTCAGCGTGCGCTTCTTCAACTCCTCCGGCTCAATCTTCGGCGGGTTCAGCCACGCATCCCGTAACCGAACAAGCTCCCGCGCCGCACTGCACGCACCCCTCCCTGAACGAAAGGAATTCCGCAAAGATCTGGAATCCCGGCGGCATCGGCGTTTGAACTAAGTCGCTGGCGCGACGGACGCTGCGGCATGGGCGTTCCCCGGGCATTGTTGGCTGTGTAAGCCTCTGGTCACAGGAGGTTTACCATGACCCATCTTCGGCAGCGCATGCTGGA
>Ga0224555_1004066_pt1 | contig 13916 bp, 11 predicted proteins | sample 714S23034metaG_FD_180687 | JGI IMG/M metagenome (GOLD analysis project Ga0224555, IMG submission 180687) | Peat soil microbial communities from Stordalen Mire, Sweden - 717 S2 30-34 | ecosystem: Environmental > Terrestrial > Soil > Wetlands > Peat | place: Sweden: Norrbotten County, Stordalen...
TCCAATCATTCCTGTCAAGCCCCGATAATCGCTCGACCTGCCGCTGCAATCGAGTCCCTGTGTTGTCATCCTCTTTGCGACGCGGCAAACAAATACTTATAATGTTACGGGCCAACCTAAAGACCTGCTGGACGTATTGCGGGGGCACCGGGCCAAGTCATTCACGATTCCGCGGCAAGGAATGCGGGTTTCGCGCCTCGGCGTGGACGTTAATCCCGTCCTCCGTTCGCGTCACGTCGAAGTCCCCGATCCGTCGCTCATCATCGGCAAACAGCCCGCGCTTACGGGCGATAAGTTGTTCCACGAGCACCGCCGCCTCGGGTGTGCCGCCGATGAGGCGCCGAACCTCATCGAGGTGCCGGCGATCATTGAGCACATCCGCGAAAACCACGGCGTTCCAGACCGTACAGGCCGCCGCTAATGCTTCCCTGGCTCTGCGCTCAGGCGCTTCGCTCGGGAGGGCCCGAGGTGTGAGCCTTGCGAAGTCCAGAATCGTCTCGGAGATTTTGCGGTCGGGAAATCTTGCCGTCCGTTTGGCCATCTTGCCCTCAGCGCCGAAATCCTATTTTAGGCCCGACCGATTAAGCTTGGCTAATCAAGCGCGCCGGATCGACGCGCTATCGCCTCACGCCGGGCAGTAGGGCTAGCGCTTCGCTGAGCCGGACGCCGGCGGCCGGTTCCAGCGCCATGCGGCGCGTGGTCCGGCGCCGCGACCGCCGGCGCGCGGATGGGGATGCGATGGGCGATGAGCGTTGGGCAAGACCATCCGCCGTGAGGGCGTACGCCGCTCGCAGCGATGACCACGCCTGAGCGCCTGGCGCTGGGGCGTCAGAGCTGTCGGCCGCGCGCGATACCCCGCGCCACGCAGGTCTGACGCAGCGAACCGGCAGCAGTTAAGTGTCGTCGGATTCCGGGGAAGCGACTTCGGTTCTCCAATCCGACTCGCTGAAATCGTATTCCGCGTTGAATTGCCTCAACACGGCAACCTGCCGCTCGGTCGGGGTCGCATGCCTGCCCAGACCAGTGATGGTTTGGCGTTCCCAATCCTGCACGGGATCGAATTCAACTTCCCAATGGCGGGTAATCCAGAAGAGTTTGACAACACGGATTTTGGGCAATTCGAGCGGCATGTCATTATCTTATCGCTGGGAGCCTGAGCCAAATTGTTCCTGACTTGGCCTCTGTGGTGGTGCTCTGGCAAAACCGCGACCGTCCGGGCAAATTATCGCGGCGACTGGGCAACCTTGTTCTTGACCACCGCCCGAGCAACTGGCGCTATCTGCAAACCGTTGGCCGCACGTGACACGTCCGCCCGCGCTGGCGGCCGTGCCCCTTCCACGATGCACCGCCGGCCATTCCGCAACTCGACGCGGCCCATCGTGAGCGCCGCGGCGTCGGACTGGCGCAGCCCGCAAGCTCAGGGCACGGCTCGCAGCTTCGCGTAGCCCGATGCCGGCGGCCCGTCGCCCGTCGTCCGTCGCCGCGACCGCCGGCGTGCGGATGGGGATGCGCGCGGAGAGCGGAGGGCGCTGCATCCATGATCTGCGCAGAGCCGGTCGAGGACGGCGTGCCATTTGCCAGTACCCATGATCCAGGAGGTCGGCGCGCGGGCATTTCACCCGAATGGCGCCGCGCAGCCCGCACGCCCGTGGCGCGGGTGCCCGGCTTGGGTGGCATAACGCGCATCGGGTCGCCCGATGCCCGCGGCCCGTTCCGTCGCCGCGACCGCCGGCTTGCGGATGGGGATGCGCGGCGGGCGGCAGGCGCAGCGTCCGTGCACGTCACCGCGCCGCCTGGCGTCTTCGGCCCGTGCGCCCAGGCGTCCCGCCGGATCGCCGCGCCAGCAGACGCCAGGCGGGATGGCAATGAAGGTATCGACGGGGGTCAGTCAACCGGAAAACTGTTCGAGGCGGTGCTTCAGCTTCTGCAAGTTGTCCTCGATGGTCTGCCGTTCAGCGGCAGAGAGTGCTGGGAGGCATCGTGGCAAGAATCGTAGAACCGCATGATACGCCGCACGCGCATTCTTTTGATTGCGCCGAACGGTCTCGGTGACCGATGAAGTACGTGCAATTTCCAGGAACGTGAAAGCTAATTTGAGGTCCGCAATTATGAACTCAGCTCCGACTCGCCGCCAATCGACGACTGGCGGGGCATCGGCCATGATGTCAGTTCGGCCCAAAATGTGCCAGGCAATCTCTTCAAGTGGGAGTACGGAATCTGCTGAGCAAACTGACCAGTTGCGCAACTGGATGGCATGATGCGCAGGTACGGCAAGACCGGCCATAAGCATCTGCAATACGGCTCGGGCTAATTCTTTTTGGGCGAACATGTCGCGTAACCTGCCCTGTTCGGTGGCATGATCTGCGGTATGGCCGCCACCTTTGGCTAAGGATCTCTCCGTTGCAGGCGGAAGCGGGCAGTGTAGCGCCCGGCTCCGTTCCTCGAAGAGATGAAAGCTAAGCTTTCACTGCGGTTTCAGCTTTTTGAGGTGGTCTTGGTTTTCTTGGCGGTGGGCTCTTTTGCAGCCTTAAAGCCGGCCTGCTTGGCTTCGTCCTCAGTCATGAACTTGCCGTGCTTGGTGGTGCCGTAGAACTGGCCGTTTTTGTGATAGACCTTGGCGGTCGTGTTAGCCCACACCATGCCCTTGGCCTTGGCGTCGGCAATTTCCTGCGCTGTCGGCGCGTGAGCAGTTTTGGCGACTTTCGTTTTTGTGCCGGCCTTGGTTTGAGCGGGGGTAGCTGTGGCGGGCGCTTGTGCCATCCCAAGCCCAGCCATCGAAAGAACCGCGGCGAACGCGGTCATCAGAATCCATTTCGACTTCATTCGCGTGTGCTCCTTGAGGCGGAATGCCTCCACTGCCTCAGACGGCAGGCGGACAGTCGCGTTTCCTTTGTGAACCTGAGTTAATGATAAGAGCTGTTAATGTAGTGCCGACAGCTACCCGCCTCGATGTGGCCGGTGGCGCGGGGGCGATCATATACCATCGGACGTTCGGCCTCACGAACATCATCGTTGTCCATTCATGAGTCTCTTGCAAAGCTAAAGACGATGCACCTGCGCCGAATGCCGCGTTAGGACCTTTATCGTTGGATTGGGCTATACTTGCGGCGGGCGCCGGATGGTCCAATCACAGATTGGCAGGGCCTTAACTCGTCTATCGCTAGAATCCCCCACGCACGACCTGTGTGGCCGGCCATCGCTCGTAACGTTCCGACAAGGGTCAAGTAGCGGCAATCGAGCTTAGCTTGTATACTGAGCAGCAGGGAGCATTTCGCAAGATGACTCCAGAGCATCCCGCCAGTGGCGGGACTAATCAACCTTTCCATCTCCCGGACCTCCGATCTTGGGGGGTACACAATAAGCGTTAACTTAAAACATTTATGGCACAAAATGTTGGCAACTCGACTTATGCGACTACCATTCAGTGTGGAGGGTTCTGGACGGCCGATCCTAAAGTTAACGCCTATTGGGGTCCGCCCCGGGGTCCGCCCCACAAGTTATTCAGCATTCCGGATTCTGGGAAAACTATGCGGCATTAAGCTGAGAGCCTGCCCCACGAGGTCCTACTCCCACTCTATAGTGGCCGGCGGCTTGTTAGTCAGGTCGTAGAATACTCCACTAATACCCTCGACCGCGAGTAACTCGGTCGAGATAGAGTCTAGTAAGTCGTTGGGCATGGCTACCGACTGAGCGGTCATGCCGTCCACGGAATCTACGGGACGGAGCACCACGGAGTCGGGGGCTTCGGAGGTGCCGAGCGGAATGAGCACGACCGGGAATTGCCAGATGCGGCGGTCGAAACCGCTCGAGTGCGAGAGGCGGCGCACGACGGCGTCGGCATGGCGGAGGCGCGCCAGGCGCTCGGGCGTGAGGGCGCTGACTCGCACGCGCAGGTCCGCGAGCGGGGCGGCGGTGCGCACGCGCGCGATAACGCGGTTGACGCCGGAGATGCGATTGATTAGCTCGGTGGCGCGGGCGTGGTCCAACTCGTCGATCGACAACACGGGCGCGTAACTGCGGCTATCGCCCTGCACGCCGACGGAGTGGAGCGGCAGGATGCAACCTTCGGGAGTGGCCTGGACGCCGGCTTCGATTTCCGAACAGAGGCAGCGGATGGCCAGACCCGGTCCGGGAAACGGATGGCGGTCGAGGACATCGGCGGGAAGCCCGAGTTCCCGGCCGATCTCGCGCACTTCATCCTTATAGTACGAACGCAGAGGCTCTACGATGCGGCCAGCTTCGATGAGCCTTTGAATGCCGGGCACGCGGTTGTGATGCGTCTTGATCACGGCGGCCTTTTCGGTGCCGCCGGATTCGATGGTATCCGGGTAGATGGTGCCCTGGCCGAGAATCCAGTGGCCATCCAGCAGATGGCGGGATTCGACGATGCGCTCCTGCACCCGCACGAATTCTTCGCCGATGATGTGGCGCTTCTGCTCGGGGTCGCGCACGCCGGCTAGCGCGCCGAGGAACTGCGCTTCGGCCGATTCGATCGATAGGCCGGGCATCGACCGCATGGCGTCGGTTTCGCCTTCGCGCATGAGGCCGGTATCGACATAAACTCCCTGAACGCGCCCTGCGCCGAGAGCGCGTTGGCAGAGCGCGCAGGCGACCGTGGAATCGACCCCTCCGCTGACGAAGAAGAAAACATTGCGGCCGCCGACGGCCTGGCGGATTTCGTCCTCGATCTGGGGCACGCGATGGCGCGGGTCCCAATCGCGGCGGCAACCGCAAATGCCGAACAGGAAGTTGGAAAGGATCTCGCGGCCGCGCGAGGTATGCACGACTTCGGGATGGAATTGCACCGCGTAGAGGCCGCGGGCGGGCGCTTCGATGGCGGCGATGGAGCAAGTGGCGGTGCCGCCCAACACGGAAAATCCGGGCGGCGCGGCGGTGACCAGATCGCGGTGGCTCATCCAGATTTGCTGCGGGCCGGAGATGCCGTGGAACAGCGGGCTGGCCGAGCCGGCTTCGTCGGCAAGCAAGTGGAGTGTGGCCAAGCCATACTCGCCCTTGTCGCCCAACTGGACGGTTCCACCCAACAAGTGGGCCATGAGCTGCTGGCCGTAACAGATGCCCAGCACGCACGCGCCGCTCGCGAAAATGGCGGGATCGACGGTGGGGCTGGACGGATCGTAAACGCTATTCGGGCCGCCGGAGATGATCAGACCGGTGGCGCCGGCGAGATCGGCTGCGGGAGTTTCGCTGGGGCGGACCTCGGAATAGACTCCCAGGTCGCGAACTTTACGGGCGATCAGGTGACAGTATTGGCCTCCGGCATCCAGTACGACGATCTGGGCGGCGCTCTTCACCTGGCGCGTAAGGGATTTTCCGGCTGCGCGCGCTGAACGAGAATCTTGCGGGCCGAATCCAGCAGCGCCTTGGCCTTGGGCATGGCGTCGATGGCCCGTTCCACTTCGGGATCGGTTTCCATGGCGACGCGGTCGCTTTCATCGATGTCGAAGGCGGTGATGTACATTTCGCGCTTGAGGAGGCGCTTGATCCAGTCGGAATCCTGGGTGAATTCGGCTTCGGTGAAATCGTAGCTCTGTTTCAACAGATAGTCGTGGAATTCGTTCAGGGTGGTGGCGTCCGGCGACCAGCCCTTGGGCAACTTGGCGTCGTGCTGGCCGAAGTAGTAGCGCGTGAAGTTGAAGAACGCCGACTTGACGTAAAGCTCGGTTTGCAGATGATCGATCTTGGGCGGAGCGTATTTCTCGTCGGGAGTGATGCCGCCGCCGCCATAGACGGTGCGGCCGCCGTCGGTCATCTTTACGTCCTGCATGTCCTTGGGTTCGTCCTTGTGATAGTAGTAATCGAAGAACGACTTATTGGTGTAATCGCGCTGGATGAGGCGGCCGCTGGGTGTATAGAAGTGGGCTGTGGTGAGGGCCAGGCCGGTGTTTTCGGATAGGGGATAGACGGTCTGCACCAGCCCTTTGCCGAAAGTGGTTTCGCCCAGGATCCAGCCGCGATCGTGATCCTGAAGGGCGCCGGCGACAATCTCGGCGGCGGAAGCCGAAGAGCGGTTCACCAGTACGACGATGGGATACTCATGCCCGTGGTTGCCGTTGCGGGCGGTGTAAGTCTTTTCCGGCGAGGAACGGCCGTGGTGGGAAACGATGGTCTGCCCTTTTTGCAGGAACTTGTCGGCCACCGCGACGCCCTCGTTGAGCAGGCCGCCGGGGTTGGCGCGCAGATCGAGGACCAGGCCGTGGATGTTATTCTCGCCGAGCTTTTTCAGCGCATCCTCAAGTTCCTTGCTGGTGGTTTCGTTGAACTGTTCGATGAAGACGTAGGCGATGCCGGGCTTTAGCCAGAAGGCGTTTTTCACGCTATCGCGCGAGATTTCGTCGCGGATGACGGTGAAGGTGAGGGGTTGGTCGTTGCCTTCGCGGGAAACCACGATGGCGACCTGCGTGCCGCGTGGACCCTTCAGCAGGTCGGCCACCTCGGTGGTGGTGAGGTTGTCGGTGGGCTTGTCGTTCACCTTCATGATGATGTCGCCCGGCCGGATGCCCGCGCGATAGGCCGGTGAACCGGGGAACGGCGCAACCACGATGGTCTTTCCGTTGAAAGGCTGCACCTTCATGCCGACGCCGAAGTAGTGGCCCTTCTGGTCCTCACGGAGGAGTTGGTAGTCGCGGGGATCGAAGAAATTGGTGTGCGGGTCGAGGGTGCGGAGTGCGCCCGGGATGGCACCCTTATAGATGGCTTTGTCGGGATCCACTTTGTCAGCGAAGTTTTGTTCCACCAGGCCGTAGATGGCGGTGAAGGATTTGAGGCTGGCGCCGATGTCGTCGGCATCGGCCACGGTGGCGGCCGCCTGGACTTGGGGTCCGAAGATGCCGCCGAGCAGCGAGCATAAAATGATGAGGCCGAGGTACAGAAAGAACGAGCGCCGCTTTTGAGGCATCCGGGAAACCATCCTTGTTTTGAGTATACCTGATTGATTGGACGCGCGAGGCGGGCGGTTGGTGGCAGGGTTGCGGGTTGGCACGGGACGGGGGCTTCGCGGCTGAGCGGGCGAGGGGGCGAGGGGGCGAGGGGGCGAGTCCTCACCTGGGGACCTGGCTCTTGGGGCGGAGGCGAATTGGGCGGGGGCGGCTGGCTCGGTTTTTTTTGGCCGAGCAATGCCAATTTCGTATAAGGTTATTGTTTCTATTGAGTTGGGGGCCATTCATCGGGTTTCCGATCTGGTTTGGGGTTTTTTTGAAAGGGGCCGGTTCGGTGAATCGCTGCCGGCGAGCATTGCGCCTCCTTACCTACAGTGCAGCACGCGTGCGGGCGGGGAGGGCGGGGCTAGGGCGGCAAGCGCTTGATTGGCAGGGAGATGTTTCTTGGCGAATCTGGTCACCGGGGACCATTCTGTTTCTCGCAAAGACGCAAAGCACCCGCCAAGCGCGCCAAGAGAACAGACGGATTTGAGGGCGGCCTTCCGGTTTCGGGCTTGGGCCGAGTGCGTGTAAATGCGCCAGAGTCGCGGAACCGATTACTGGCGGGATGAGGCGGACAGGGAAGTTCGTTCGAGTAGCGCTTCGACTCTTGCCAGCCGGTCTTCGAGGGAGCGAATCTGGTCCTTTTGGGCGGCAATCGTTAGGTTCTGCTTCTGTAGTTCGTTGAGCAGCATGGAGTCCAGGACCTGGTACTTTACCGTCTCGATTTGGCCGTCGGCTGAGTGCGCCACCAGGTCCGGGTAGACTTCGGCCACTTCCTCGGCGATCAGGCCGTATTGGATCGGCTGCGACCCGTCGGCGTATGGCTTCTTGTAGCGGAATGTGACCGGGCGCAGACGGAGCAAGCCGCTGCTGGTGTCGCCCATGTCTTGGATGTCCTCCTTGTAGCGGCGGGAGGAGGAGACGACGCCGAGGTTCCCGTTGGAATCGACCAGGACCTGCACAGCGCCGCTGCTCTGGGTGGTGGCACCCCAGATGCCCGCGATGAAAGCGGAGGTTTGAGAGCCTGGAGTTCCGATCCGGGTGATGCCGCTGTCGGTGTCGTAGCCCACGTTGCCGATGTGGATGTTGTTGCTGGTGGTTGTGATGTTGTACCCGGCGGCGTACCCGATGGCGATGTTGTGGCTTCCGGTGCTTCCCAACCCCGCTTGATAGCCGATGGCCGTGTTGTAGTTCCCCGTGGTGTTGTAGTACAACGCTGAGGAACCGCTGGCCGTGTTGTTCCACCCGGTGGTGTTGAAGGCCAGCGCAAGGGAGCCGCTGGCCGTGTTGTCTGCCCCGGCACCGTTGGAGACCAGCGCCGAGATACCGCTTGCCGTGTTGTAGCTCCCGGTCGTGTTGAACCCCAGCGCCAGGGTACCGATCGCCGTGTTGTCGTGTCCAGTGGTATTGAGGGACAGCGCATCTGAACCGATGGCTGTGTTGTCGGCCCCATTAGTGTTGTTTTGCAGGGATCCGTCCCCAACAGCCGTGTCGTTGTTCCCGGTCGTAGTCGGTGGCAACGCTCCCAAGCCCGCGCTGAAGTTGCCAGACCCATTGGTGGGAGCCTGGATTACTGGAATGCCGCTGGTTGGCGACAAGATGCTCCCGCTGAGCGTGAGATTGCCGTCCACCTGAGCGTTGCCATTGACCTCCAGGGGTGCTACTGGGGTTGTGGTTCCGATGCCCACGTTGCCCGTCCCGCCCTTTACTGTCAGCCGGGCGATGAGGGGCTGGTTCCTCTGGTTCAAGTTGCCGGCGGTGTAAAGCGTCTGGTCGGCTGTAAATCCTCCGATGTCCTTCGCCTGCCATTGCGCCGAGGGGACCGTTTGCCCAGGGTAGGTGTAGAAGTTTACCGATCCGGTGCCGAATCCTGTGGGCGGAGTGTTTCTCCACGTCGCCGGTTGTGTCGGTGAATTTGGCGATGTAGTTGGGCGATCCGCCGCTGGTAAAGGATGGCGCTACGGCTGGCACTGTCTCGACCGACACCGCGGCCGTCGGCTTCGCAGATTCTACTGGCTGTACGGACAAGCCAGAGCCGGCCAATTGGTAAGCCGAGGCGGGCTTGCCGCCCAGCGTGTCGGCATCGCCGGCTTTCAGCGCGTACGGCACGCTCACCAACAATACTCGCGGCAGGTCCACTTCGGCCGGCACGTAGAATTTCACTTGGAGCCAGCGCGCTTCGGCGGCGGTGAATAACTCTACCGGCACGCCTTCGTTGCGTGCCGATCCCAGCAGAGCCGTGTAGTTGCCGTTGGCGTCCAGCTCCACGTTTTGGTCTTCGGTCCACAGAGGCGTGCCGCCTTCCTGCTGGTTGTATATCGCGAACGTGGCGCCTACGGGTCCGGCCGGCTGATTTACGGGAGGATGGAAGGACCCGGCGAAACGCACGAGTCTGGGGACGGCCGTGACGGCGGCGGTGCCCTGGTTTTGCTGCGCGGTGGCGGCGGCGATGCATAGGAGACAAGCGGCGAGGGAGCGGGTCTTGTAGAGTGGGCGCATGTGACCTCCAGGTCGGGGTTAGTTTATCACGTGACGCCCGCCGCGCTTTAGCCCACGCACTCACTCCTTACTTCTATTCTATGCTTCGCTGGCGACGGCTGCGCTCAAGAGGAGGCATGGTATCCGCAAGAACGCGTTGCTCGGAGGAGGGAATAGGGGATTGTCAGGCGCTGGAATGCGCTCACGCAAACAGCAGTTCGCAGAGCGCGCCGGGCGGGTCTGGAGACCCGCCGCAGGCGTGGACGCCCGCCCCCCACGTACTGCCCCACAGAGCGGCGCAGCCGCAACCAAAAAGAGGCGGCCTGAGAGGCCGCCGCAGGCCGAGGGCCTGCCCCACACTAAATTGGGGCGGTGGCCATGCGCTTGTCGATGGAGGCCTTGAACTCTTCCGGCGACTTGCCGCGCGCGAAAGAAGACGCGTTGGGCAGGAAGGCGACTAACTCGGCATAGGTCCACGCCTTGTCCGGCGGGAATGCCACATAGCCGAGCGCGTCGGCGAGACGCCAACTCACCTTCACTACGTTGTCGAGGCTGACCTCGCCGGCGACGGGATCTTCGTGGTGAACGGCGATGGCGGCGGCTAATTCATCGGGAAAGTCCCAGTCCTGGGCGAGGTAGCATCCGGCCAGGCAATGATCGATATCGAATAGGTCGTGCTCGGTTTGCAGCAGATCGAATCCGAAATCCTGAGTGACTTCCAACATCCGCGAGTATTCCTCGGGATAAGCGGACATCAGGCCGAGGGTGCCCAGGTTATGCAGCAGGCCGGCGGTGTACGCGGCGTCGGCAGCCACGCCGGTAACACGGGCGGCATCTTCGGAGATCAGCGCGGTGGCCAGGCTGTGGAGCCACACTTTGCGCAGCGCCGCTACGCGCATCGAGGAACGAACCAATCGATTGACAGCCACCAGCGTCGCCATGGTCTTGATGCGATCGAGGCCCAGCATGACGATGGCCTGGGAGACGCTCTTGACCTCATGGCGGGCGCCAAAGAGAGCGGAGTTGGCGAAGCGGAGCAATTCCGCGGAGAAGGATGGGTCCATCTTGACCAGATCGCCGAGTTCCCGGATGGCCACATCTTCGTTGCTGACGAGGGCGAGGACGCGCTGGGCGACCGCGGGAAAGGGCGGCAATAGGCGCAGAGCCCAGGGCGCTTGCGGACGGGCGAGCAGTTGGGACATAACGTTTCCTGCAATGTTTATCGGCGGGGAGCGGCAGGGAGATTAGCTGCAATACTGTTCACTTTGGTGGGGCAGACCATCGCACTTTGTGGTCTGCCGCCTTCGGGGGGCGCCGGCAGACGACATAAAACGATCGTCTGCCCCACCGGGAGCTTCAGAACCGGAAGCTGACATCGCCGGTGAGCACGAACCAGCGGTCTCGCACGCCATCCGATCCGTTGACCAGCAACAATTGTGGAGTGGCTCCCAGCCAGAAGTGGCGTCCAGGGTCCAATGCGACGGCCGCTTCAGGTTTGAAATAGCCGCCCCATCCGTTGTAAGAGGATCCATAGCCCGCTGGAGTTGTATTCCCGCCGCTGTATCTTTCATATACGCCGCCGGCGCCGACGGAAAGCTCGAACCGGTCATGCCGCAGGGGAAGGATGAATCGAACACCGAACGGTACCCAGGTGAAACGGTCATGGATATTGAAGTATCCATATTCACTGTTGATCAGTCCAGTCGGGTTGATGGCCGTCAGCACGCCCCCTTCAAGCGCCAGCCAGGGGCGGAGGCGGAAGCCGTATGTGCCACCCAGGGACACAGCGCTGAGTCTGGGCGACCCATTTGGAACGGCAGCCTGCCATCCGTAGCCGCCGTTGAAAGTGATCTCATTCCGCTGAAAGGACTGTCCCTGTGCGAGAAATGGAAGGAAGCAAGCGAGGAGTGCGATTCGTGTCATAGGCGGAAATGGGGCACGCCGAAGTCCAACGCGAACTGTGTCCGATTGCGGCGGCACAACTGCCCCGCCAGAGGTCCCCCTTGCGGAGAAGCGTGCGCTGCTGTATTGTCGTGGTCGTGACGATTACCCGACGCACCATCCTGGCCGCTTTGCCGGCCGCTGCCGCCGCGCAGGCCATGCGCGCCCGCACCCAGAACTGGAAGCCCAAGCTGGGCGTTCTGTGCGATTATTCCGATGCGAACCTGGAGTTCGTGAAGGCCGAGGGCTTCACCAGCATGCAATTGGGGCTCAATCCGGACAAGCTGGACGACGCCGCGATTGCGGCCCTGAAAGACAAGATCCAGCGGGCGGGGATCTACGTTTCATCGCTGGGGGTGAACGGAAACCACATCGACCCGGACCCCGCTCTGCGCGCCCGGCAGAACCAGTACGCCGCCAAGTGCATCGAGCTGTGCGGCAAGCTGGGAATCCCGAACATCGGCGGGCAATCCGGCACGATCAAGGGGCGGCCGCTGGGCGAGCAGGTGGACGAGATCGTGCGGGTGTATACGGAAAAATATTTTCCGCTGTGCGAGAAGCACAACGTGCGCGTGCTGTGGGAGCCTTGGGCCGGGGGCCCTAATATCGCCACGGGGCCGGTGGCTTGGGAGGCGCTGTTCAAGGCATTTGGGAACAGCCCGCACGTGGGACTGCAGTTCGACCCTTCGCACCTGATCTGGCAGTTCATGGACCCGGTGGCGGCGGCGCGCGAGTTCGCGGACAAGATTTACGACGTGCATTTAAAGGATACGGAGATTCTTTGGCACGTGGTGCGGCGGGCGGGCATCCAGCCGGTGAATCGCGCGAGCTGGTGGCGCTTCCGGGTGCCGGGCTACGGCTCGATGGATTGGAAGGGCTTCTTCTCGGTGCTGGCGGAGGTGGGCTACAACGGGGCGATGAACATCGAGAACGAGGACGAATTCTTTTATCCGCCTTATGTCGGGCGGGATTTCACGGAGCAGTTCAAGCGCGGCTTCAGGGTGGCACATGAATTTCTGAAGACGCTGGTGCCGCCGGTTACGGCATAGGGGGGTGGCATGACCCGTTGCGTTCTTTGTCGCAACATCGAGAGCCGTCATCCGCCGTGTTGATTGGCCTGCTTTCCGTCGTTGAACTGCTTGCATAGCAGCCTGAAAGGACGCTCCCGAAATGAAACACATGCCGAGATCCTTGTTAATATCCCTGCTGATTTCGGCGACACTTTGTCTAGCACTTGCCTCGCTGACTTACGGTACCAATGACGTGCTCTTCTTTCAATCCTATGTGGTGAAAGCTGCCCATGATGGAACAGCCGCACTGTATCGAGACGGAGCGAACCTTGTCGCCTATCATCCAAACTATATTGAGCCGATGGCACATCCACCGGCAATGCTGACTCTTTGGGCAGCAGTACAGTCTTTGGAACAAGTGACTGGTGTGCCGTTTCGATTTTGGTTCCGACTCCTGACGACTATAGCGTACCTAACGTCCGTTGTCCTTGTCTGGCAACTTTCAACTGCGAAAGCAGCGATGTATTATGCCTTATGTCCAGCGGCAATCATGATTTCTGGTTTTCATGGTAACTCCGATCCCTTAATCGTTGCCATGTTGCTGGCGTCTGTTTATGCCGTTGAATGCAAGGATCGTCCAAAGTTGGCAGGAGTTCTGTACGGGATTGCGCTCTCGATAAAGGTGTGGCCGCTTTTTCTCGTCCTGGCCTTCATGCTTGGCCTGAAGACTTGGCGTACCAGACTTTATTTCGGCGGCTTAGCGCTGGCAACCGTTGTGGTACTTGCATTGCCACACATCCTCGCTGATCCCCGGTTGATTATTACAACTGTGATGGGTTATCGGAGCCGTGTGATCTGTGATTGGGGATTGTCACGATGGTCGTCATACGTTCGGATCGGAGTTCCAGTGACGTTTGCCGCCATTGCCATCGCCGTCGTGTATCTTCGAAAACGACAAGCGAGTTTGACATGCATGATCGGCAGTTCGATTCTTGTGTTCCTGGTGTTGACGCCCGGTTTCGGAGTTCAGTATCTTGCGTGGATACTGCCGTTTTGTTTTATTTTTGGCGGTCACATTATGAGTGCCGTGTATGCTACGACCAGTGTTTTCGTAGGTATCATTTACACATATTGGAGCGGTGGTATCCCCTGGTACTTTGCCGATGCGTTAAGAGAACGATCCGGTTCCCAGATCGTTATGTACTTTGCAGCGCTGTGTTGGCTGGTACTAGCGATTTCAGCCGTAAGGTTTCTTGTGGTAGGGACGCCCCTGAAGAGCCGTAACTAGATGTATCTGTAGCGGAGTTGACAGAATTGGGAAGCGTGGTGGAATTGGTGGAATAGAAGTAAATAGAAGTACAGACCGGCAGCTTAGAGCGCGGGAGGTTGTGATGATTGAAACGAGAGTCAAGAGACACTTTTAGTATTTGTTTGCCGCGTCGCAAAGAGGATGACAACACAGGGACTCGATTGCAGCGGCAGGTCGAGCGATTATCGGGGCTTGACAGGAATGATTGGATCCGGGGTCCGAGGGATTTGGTGAGTTAAG
>Ga0224555_1004069_pt1 | contig 13914 bp, 17 predicted proteins | sample 714S23034metaG_FD_180687 | JGI IMG/M metagenome (GOLD analysis project Ga0224555, IMG submission 180687) | Peat soil microbial communities from Stordalen Mire, Sweden - 717 S2 30-34 | ecosystem: Environmental > Terrestrial > Soil > Wetlands > Peat | place: Sweden: Norrbotten County, Stordalen...
GCCTTGCGTATCGCGCTTCTCCAAATCAACCCCACCGCGGGCGATCTGAAAGGAAACTCCGCGTTGATTGCCCGCGGCGTGCGCGCCGCGCAGTCCCAGGGCGCCGATCTGGCCGTAACCCCCGAGTTGGCCTTGATGGGATACCTCCCGCGCGACCTCCTCATGAATCGCGGTTTCGTGCGCCGCGCCGGCCGGACGCTCAATGCCCTGGCCACGGAATTGAAAGACGGCCCCCCCTTGCTGGTGGGCATCGCGACTCCCAATCCCGCCGACAGCGGCCGCCCTTTGTTCAACAGCGCCGTGCTCTTGAAAGATGGCGCCGCCGGCCCGGTTTTTCATAAAACCCTCCTGCCCACTTACGACGTCTTCGATGAAGACCGCTACTTCGAACCGGCTACCGGCCCCCAAATTCTCGAACTGAACGGCTGGCGCCTGGGCATCAGCATCTGCGAAGACGTCTGGAACGACCGCGATTTTTGGAGCCGCCGACGCTATCACCAGGATCCCATCGAGGGTCTTGCCCAGGCCGGCGCCCAGGCCATCGTCAACCTCTCCGCCTCTCCCTTCACCGCCGAAAAGCAGATCCTGCGCGAACGCATGCTCGGCCATCTGGCCCGCAAATATTCCTTGCCCCTGGTTTACGTGAACCAGGTGGGCGGCGATGACGACCTCATCTTCGATGGCCGCAGCGCCGCGTTCGACGCCCAGGGCCGCATGTTCGCCCGCGCCAAAGGCTTCGAGGAAGACACCCTCACCGTGGACCTCGCCGCTGGGACCGGCGCCATCGCCGCGGACGATTTCGAACCCGAGGCCGAGATCTGGCATGCTCTGGCGCTCGGCGTCCGCGATTACGCCCGTAAAACCGGCTTCCGCAAAGCCCTGTTGGGCCTTTCGGGCGGCGTCGATTCGGCGCTCACCGCGGCCCTCGCAGCCGACGCTCTCGGCCGTGAAAATGTGCTCGGCGTGATGATGCCCTCGCCCTATTCCAGCCCCGGCAGCCTGGACGATTCCGTCGCTCTCGCGCGTAACCTCGGAATCGAAACCCTCACCCTGCCCATCGCGCCCATGATGAGCGCCTATGACGCGGCCCTGGCCGGCGCTTTCCGTGCGCTCCCGCCGGACGTCACCGAAGAGAACATCCAGTCGCGCATCCGCGGCAATCTCTTGATGGCGCTTTCCAACAAGTTCGGCTCGCTCCTGCTCACCACCGGAAACAAATCGGAAATGTCCGTGGGGTATTGCACCCTGTACGGCGATATGAACGGCGGTCTCGCGGTGATCGCCGATCTGCCGAAAATGATGGTGTACCGCGTCTCGCGGTGGCGCAACCGCCGCCGTGCGGACATCCCCGAAACCATTCTCACCAAGGCGCCATCCGCCGAACTCCGGCCCAACCAGACCGACCAGGACAGCCTCCCGCCGTACGATCTCCTCGACCGGATTCTGGAACTGCATATCGAGCAGTGCCAGTCGGCCGAAGACATCATCGCCCAGGGCTTCGACGAACCCACCGTGCGCCGGGTCCTGAAGCTGGTCCGCGCCGCCGAGTTCAAGCGCAAGCAGGCCGCTCCCGCTCTCAAAGTCACTTCCCGCGCCTTCGGTACCGGCTGGCGCATGCCCGTTGTCCGGCAGGAGTAGATCGGTCCTAAGAAACCATCGCCCAATGTCGAAAAACCTCCCAACTACCACCCCGTCACCCGTACCCTTGGAACTGGTTGAGCGCCGGATCTACCCGATCCGCGGGCAAAAGGTCATGCTCGATGCCGATTTGGCCGAGCTTTATCAAGTGCTCACGAAAAACCTCAACCTCGCTGTGCGCCGCAATATTGACCGCTTTCCGCCGGATTTCATGTTTCAACTCACCCAGGAAGAAACCGAAGCTTTGAGGTTGCAATTTGCAACCTCAAACGCCGGTCGCGGCGGCAGACGCTACTTGCCCTACGCCTTCACCGAACACGGCGTAGCGATGCTTTCTTCTGTGCTCTCCAGCAAGCGCGCCGTCCAGATGAACATCGTGATCATCCGCGCCTTCATTAAGCTTCGTGAAGTCGTGACCAGCAGCAAGGAACTGGCCCACCGGTTCGAACAGGTTGAGACCAAACTGCAGCGTCACGGCGCCGCTATTGGTGTCCTGGTGGACGAAATTAAGAAGCTAAAGCAGCCGATTGCCTCTCCGAAACGCCGCATTGGCTTCATGGCCGAAGACTAACAGCCGTTGCCCTCCCGCCCCTCTTCATCCATAAAGTAATAGCAGATCATGTGCGTCACAATCATGTGGGCGTCTTCGATCCGTCCCATGTGAGGATGCGAGACCTGCAGATTGAGTTGGGCCATGCGCCCGAGCTCGCCCCCGTCGCGGCCGGTCAGCGCGATCGTCTGGCATCCGATCGAGTTGCCGTATTCCACCGCGCGAAGCACGTTGGGCGAGTTTCCCGAACCGCTGATCGCCATCACCACGTCTCCCGGCTCAGCGAAATTCTTCAACTGCTCCACAAACACGCATTCGTAGCCGACGTCGTTGGAATACGCCGTGATCGTCGGCAGGGAATCCGTCAGCGCCATGATTCGGAAGCGCGACGGCCGCCCATGGCTCGCCCCTTTTACCATGTCGCAAACGAAATGCGACGCAGTGGCCGCGCTGCCCCCGTTCCCGCACACGAAAATCCGCCGCCCTTCCTCCCGCGCCTTACGCAGCGTCTCGATCGCCTGCCCCACCTTCTCCAGGTCGATCGTCTCGATCGCTTGCAAAAGCTCGGATTTATACGAATAGGAAAATGCATCCGCCATGAGGAGCGGTCTCTGTCGCATGTTTTACCATAGCCGTCCGGCTGTGCCCGCCACTCCTATCTTAATCCAGCGGCGCTTTGAAACTGCCTGGCTGAGGGTCCGCGCGAAGCACGCGCAGGCGGCTCCAGATAAAATGCACGAGGACGGCCCAGGCCGCCACGGCCAACGCGCTGGCGGGGAATGGATAATTACCGAAAAGGAACGACTGCGGCGGCATCCACGAGACTAAAAACGTCGAGTAGACGGCGGCAAGGAAAATACCGGAAGCGCACCCCCACCACACCGCATGCTGCAAATCGACCATGCACAGCAGCGGCGCTGCGAACATGACGTATTGCACGCCGAAGCCCGGCGCCAGCACGAGGAAGAGCGCGGAGCCGAGAGCAGCCTGTTCCGTCATGGGCATGCGGCGGCGGAATCTCGATAGCAGCGCCACCGTGACGACGGTGAGAAGAATCGCGTACCGTCCGATCGCCAGCCACATATCTCGCGCCGGCTCGACCGCCCGGCGCAAGCTGGGAATGGCGATGCCGCCGTTGAGCAACGCCATGAGGCCCCAGTTATCCGGCCTCGAGTTATAGGCAAGCATGTTGCGGCGCATGGCCTCGCCCGCAGACAGCGCGGGTGGAAGAAATGGCGTCGCGCCGATGGCAAGACCGGCGGCGAGTTGCATGAGCGCGCTCACGCTCGGCACACCCAGGAATACCATTGGGAGCAGCGCGAGGGGCAGCAGTTTTACATTCAGAGCCGCACTCCAGAGAACGCCCGACAGGAAGTATTTCCCTTTATCGAAGGCAATCGCGGCCACCAGGATAATCGCGGCGTAAAGGCAGTCCGTATTGCCGTGGAATCCGGAGACCAGAATCGCCGCCGGCAGCCATGCGTAAACCACAAACGCCCGGCGGCCGGAGAACCGCCACAGCGCCCAAAGCGTCAGGCCCTCGCCGGCCAAACCCGGCAGCTTAATAAGACGCGCAAAGGTCCAGAGGTCGCCGCCCGACCATGTCCATGCCCGGCTGGCATACAGGCCCATCAGCGGCGGGTGGTTAAAATCGCGGTAATTCCTGTATGTGGAGGCCACCCCTTCGGTAAATACATGCAGTCCGTGAAGCCTCCAAAGGAGAACGTCGTTGCTGCCGATGGAAAACCACCACAGCCACACGCGCACGGCGACTCCAGCCAGCCCGAGCGTCAGCACCCAAATCGTCTTCGGGCGTGCTGCTTCAGTGTTCTTTCCGGGGTTGAGCACCTCATTCGAGTCTAACGGTCCGTATGCCGTCCAAGTTGATAACAATCGGCAGCCCTTACCCGTCAACCATATTCAGCATTGAGCTTCCATGAAGCCCGGACCTATTCTTGTAAGTACGTGCCGGCAAAAGACTTCGCCTCGCCGAGAACCCCCTGGGCCCTCTCCGTCGGCCGCGTACGGGGGAAGCCGCGGGTGTTGGTCCTCATCGTCGCCTATAATGCGGAAACGACGATCTGCCAGGTGCTGGGCCGCATTCCCATCGAACTCTCGGAAGCCTACAATATCGAAATCCTCATCATCGATGACGCTTCCCACGATTCAACCTTTGCACTGAGTCATAGAGCGAGTAAAACCGGCCACTCCCCATTCCCGATTCGCGTGCTCTATAACCCGGTAAACCAGGGCTATGGCGGGAACCAGAAAATCGGATATCAGTACGCAATTGAAAAAGGTTACGACTTCGTGGCTCTGCTGCATGGAAACGGGCAGTACGCTCCCGAGTGCCTGCCCATGCTCCTTGAACCGCTGCGAAAGGGCGAAGCGGATGCGGTCTTCGGCTCGCGGATGCTCACGCCGAACGGCGCCCGCCAAGGCGGGATGCCCCTGTATAAGTTTGTGGGGAACAAGATCCTGACGTGGATCGAAAATAAACTTCTGCACGCGCATCTCAGCGAGTTTCACTCGGGATACCGCATCTACTCGGTTCAAGCGCTCGAGGCCATTCCTTTTGAACGGAATGCGAATGGTTTCCCTTTCGACGCCGAGATCGTCATCCAACTGCTGATTGCCGGACGGCGGATCGAGGAACTGCCGATTCCGACCTATTACAGCGACGAGATCAACCGTGTAAACGGCGTCAAGTACGCTGCCAATGTGGTCGGCGCGGCGCTGAAAGCCAGGCTGCAGGAGCTGAGCCTTTTCTACGACAGGCGTTTCGACTGCGCGCCGCCTGAAACCTACTCTCCGTATACCGTCAAGCTCGGCTATACAAGCCCTCACACGCTGGCCCGCGACCGCCTTCGCCCAGGGTGCAGAGTCCTGGATCTCGGCTGCGCCGGCGGCTATATGGGGCGGGTTCTAAAGACGCAGAAGAAATGCTTCGTTTCCGGCGTCGATGTGACCGCTGTTCCCGAGGGTTGTCTGGACGAGTTCCGACTTCACGATTTGAACGCCGGCGTTCCCCCTATCCGTCCGGATAGGTACGACGCTGTTCTCCTGCTGGACGTCATCGAGCATCTGAAAGCGCCCGAGGCTTTCCTCGAACAATTGTGGCGCGCCCTGGGACCCAACCCGTCGATAGAGGTGCTCATCAGCACGGGCAACGTCGGGTGCTTTATTACGCGCGCGATGCTCCTGCTCGGCCAGTTCAACTACGGCAAGCGGGGCATTCTGGACCTTACTCATACCCGCCTGTTCACCTTCGCATCCCTGCGGCGCGCCCTCTTGCAAGCTGGCTTCGAGATCCTGGAAACCAAGGGCATACCCACGCCGTTTCCGCTGGCGACTGGCGAAAACGTTTTCAGCGGGATGCTGGTCGCGGCCAACGGGTTTCTCATCCGGCTCTCGCGCGGCTTGTTCGCATATCAGATCTTCATGCGGGTCAGGCCGCGGCCATCGCTGCAATCCCTCCTGAATAGCGCCCGGCGGCAATCGGGCATCAGAACGGCGGCTTTGGAAACAGCGGGCAGCACTGCCGCATGAGCCTCAGCTTCCGCCGCCGGTGAACAGAAAAACCCCGACATTTCCGAAATCGCCGAGGCTCTTCGCCCGGAACCCGTCTTTCGCCAGCCGCTTCTGGAGCCACGGTTCGAAAGTCAGTCCTGCCCCTCTGCCGACGAACAAAAATCGGGTTTGATTCTCCAGCGCGTCCGGAAGGACGCGCTCTACATACGCACTGGACAGTCTGTCGAGGCGGAAGGGCAGCCGAACGATTCTTCCGGCGGGTGGGTACATGGTGAGAGGAGCGAACAGAACCTCCCGGAGTTTGGGGTCGTCCAGCGTGCTGGGATCCGTGGCTTCGACGAACCCGCTGGCCACCAGGACGGGCATGCCGGAGTCGCTCGCGACGGAGCGGACGGTCCGCATCGCGCCGGCCCAGTCCTCCCCGCAGTGAAATGGTCTGCCGAAGCTCAAGACGGCGGCTACGAATACCGCCGCGGCCGCCATCCGTCGCGCGGCGCCGGCTGTTGCCGAGCGGATCGCCCAACCCGCCACCAATGCCAGGCCGGGCGCAGCGGCGATGTAGTAGCGTGGCACAAACAGCTTGGTCTCGGTAAAGACCGAAACCAGGAAGCAGAACAGCGGCGGCAGCAGTGCCCAGGCGGCCGCCATCAGGACATTTGGCTTCTCCGAATCGCCGCGGCTCCGCGGGCCGTGAGAAAGAAACCACCCGGCCACCACGCTCAAGACCACGGGGCCTGCAAGAACTGGGGGTGCTATGCCGATGAGTAGGTCGCCGAATCCCGGCGTGCCCGCGAAAGAGTGGGCCGTGCGGTTCCGGTAGAACTGTTGAAACTGCGTCACTAGGGGCAGCATCAAAACGCCGCTCAGAATCCAAGCTGTCAGCAGCGTCCGGAGCTTCGTCCCGCCCTGGCCCCCCGCCACCCGGTACACGGCGTAAACGGCCAAGACGAGTAAGGCCGGAGCGAGAAGATAGTGGGTATAGATGGCCAGGGCCGAGAACAATGAGTAACCTGCTGCGTCTCGTATAAGGCCCGAGTCCAGCCATCGGACCAGCATGAGAGCTGCGCCTATCAAGAAGCACAGCCCCAGCGCATAGGGGCGCGCATCGGCTGCGGCGAAGGCCACCTGCTCGGAGCACACAAAAGCGAGAACGGTTGACATGGCGGCCGCCCGGCCGAAGAGGCGCGCCGCCAGCTTGAACAGAAACCAGGCGGCCGCAAGCATTGCCGCCAGAGAGGGTATCCGGAGGATCAACTCGTTGCGCCCGCCAACCAGAAAAGCGAGCCAGGCGGTCAGGTAATACAGGGGAGACTGCCCCGACCAGTACCTCGGGCGGGTAAGGGTGGACCTCAGTCCATCTTTGATCGCCCAGAAAGTGGCTGTCTCGTCCAGCCAGAAACTCGACCGCGCTGGTAGAAACCAGAGCACGAGCACTGCCGCTAAGAGCAGCACGGCGATCCAGTGGGCTTCCCCCCGGTCCGCCACTTCGCTTGCGGCCCGGAAGCCGGCTGGCTCGGATTCGGTTTTCTGCATTCTATAAACCGCGCGGCGTTGTACAAAGTCGCGGCAGTGAAGAGCACTGAGCTACCCGTCGGACGAGACGCGCCTCGCGGGCGCTCCTGCCATCATCGGTAGGGTACGTCCCCGGGCCGCTTCGAGGCAATGTTGTCATTGGTTTACGCGATGGCCTTAACCGCGGGAGAAGCCATGCGGAAAAACAAAAATGCGCCGGTGCCATCGTCTGAAGGAAAATAGGGCCATGACCGGAATCCAGTATGTGACCGACGAGAAGGGCCGCAAGGTGGGCGTCCTCATCGACCTGAAAAAACACAGGGCCGTTTGGGAGGACTTCTGGGACGGTCTCGTTTCCGAATCGCGCCGGAAGGGAAAAGGCATTCCTTACGAGCAGTACCGCGCCAACCGCCTGAAACGCGCACCGGCGTGAGGTCTACGAATAAGCCCAGTGAGGCGCGGGCGAGGAACCTGCACATGAAACGAATCCTGATCGTCTTCGGTACCCGGCCGGAAGCCATCAAGCTCTGCCCGTTGGTGCGCCAATTGCGTTTATCGCCGGATGCTTATACGGTAAAAGTTTGTGTTACCGCGCAACACCGCGAGATGCTCGACCACGCCCTCGAGGCATTCTCCATCCAGCCGGATTACGATCTCGACCTCATGCAGCCCCGCCAGACGCTCGCCGGTCTCACCGCGCGTATCCTGGCCGCGCTAGATCCGGTGCTGGAGGCCGAGCGTCCAGACCTGGTCATAGTCCAGGGCGATACCACCACAACCCTGGCCGGAGCGCTGGCGGCCTTCTACCGTGAAATCCCTGTGGCGCACGTCGAAGCCGGCCTGCGAACCGGAGACATGACGCAGCCCTTCCCGGAGGAAATGAACCGCGTCCTGACCTCCCGGCTCGCGGTATGGCATTTCGCCCCCACGGCGCGCGCGGCCGAGGCGCTCTTACGTGAAGGTACGGCGCGCGAAAGGATTTTTGTGACGGGCAACACCGGCATTGACGCCGTGCTGTATGTTCGCGATGCCCTGGATTCCGGCGCCTTGCCCGCCCCCAATTGGCCCTGGCTCGAACCGGACAAGCATCTCGTTCTGGTTACCAGCCATCGGCGCGAAAGTTTCGGGCCGAGGTTCGAAAACGTCATGCGGGCTCTGGCGCGCCTGGCTTCGCGCGGAGATGTGCAAATCGTCTACCCCGTTCACCGCAATCCCAACGTGACCGGCCCGGCGCACGCCCTTCTCGCCGGCCTCCCCCACGTGACGCTGCTCGACCCTTTACCCTACGTCCCCTTCGTCGACCTCATGCGCCGTTGCAAGCTGATGATTACCGATTCCGGCGGCATCCAGGAAGAAGCCCCCTCCCTCGGCAAGCCCGTGTTGGTCCTGCGCACCAAAACCGAACGCCCCGAAGCCGTCGAAGCCGGTACTGTGAAACTCGTGGGCGTCGACCAACACCGCATCGTCGCCGAAGCCGCCCGCCTCCTGGACGATCCCGCCGAATACGCCCGCTTGACCCGCATCCACAACCCCTATGGCGATGGCCACGCCTGCGAGCGCATCGCCGAAGCCCTTGCGAAGCAGTCAGCAGTGGACAGGGCATAAGGTTTGGCTTCGGAAGTGTTCCGCATTCAAAGCTCGTAGAGCGCAAGAGAATAGCCCATGGCGCGAGCCATGGGGATAGGCCATTTGCCGCAAAGCCCCTGAAAGGGGCGGAAGACGCCGACGCCGCGCGACGCCTTTTGCCCCGAGCGCGCTGTCAATCTCCGCGGTATTCAAGCGAGGCTCCGCGCCTGCCCGAGGCGCAGTATGCCCCTGCCCACGCTCGCGCCGGCCGGATGAAGCTACCACTTCTCCGGCGCTTGCCTGAAATGCCGGTTTTCGCGTACCTTGAAGGCATGGAAGTGCATTTCACGCCCGAGCAGGAAACGCAACTTTCCCAAATCGCCATCCACGCAGGCACAGACGCCGAGCGATTGGTGAAGGACGCAGCCTTGCGCCTGCTTCAGGAAGAGGCCCGCTTTCGCGCCGCCGTCCGGGAAGGCATCGCACAGGCCGACCGGGGCGAGTTCATTGAAGAAGAAGAAATGGACGCCCGCCTAGAGCAGATGTTGCGCTCATAGACATGCGTATCCGTTGGACGCCCGCCGCCGCCGCGACTTCGAGAGCATTAGCTACTACCTCAAAGAACACCATCCGCGCTACCGCGGCCCAACCATGCGGGAACTGTACGCCGCTATCCGCGAGTTGAAGGAATGGCCGGGGCGTGGCCGACCGGGGCGCGAGGAAGGCACCCGAGAGATTTTGTTTCCTCCCACGCCCTATGTCGCGGTTTACCGCGTGCGAGAGCAGACCATAGAAGTCATGCGGATTTATCACGGTGCGCAGGACCGGCCTTAATCGAGCAGCCCCCGCCTCGGCCAGTGCAGAACTGGACGCCGCGCGGGGTGTTGTAATTCGCCTAGACCCAGTACTGAATACCAGTGATGAGGTCTTGCACGAGCGTTCCCCGCGCGTCGGAAATCAGCACTTGGCATCCCTGCCCGCAAGCTGGCGACTGTGACATTTTGCCTAGCAGCCACAGCCCGCCGACGATCAGCGCCCCGTACCCGAGCAATTCACGATCACGCTTTTTCATAGCCTAAACCTCTTCCTGCCCCTTCGTGGGTATTGTACCAATTCACGCGCTACGACCGGGCGAACGCCCGCCGCGCTCTGGTGGGGAAAACATGCTAGCCTCACCGCATGAGACTTGCTCACCAATTGCCCGTTTTCGTGGCGGTCGCGGCTCTCTCAGCCTTCAGCGGAACCGCAAGCGCCCAACCTTCCCGAAAGTCGGCTATCCCGTCGTTTACCACGGCGGTAGCGAACGAGACGACGGCGCAGGCCTTCGGCTCATTCGTTGACAAGAGCCGGGGGAAGCTTGTTCACTTCAATGTGGAAATCGCCCCCCGGTTTTCGAGGATAGGCGGCAAGATCAAAGGCAAGGACGATCCATGGTTAGACTTCTTTGTTGCCACCAGTCCATGCGAGGAGCCGCAGGCCGTTCTCATGTGTGCCGGCGCTCACTACCTCCTGTCAGGGAATGATTTTGTTTTGGAGTTCTACAAGGGCAACAATCGGTTCAATGGGTACTTTGTGGTGGGCGAGAACGTTGAAAACCACCAAGGCCTCTACTACATGCTGAAATCCGTTCCAGCCGCACAGGTGATATTGCAAACGCAAGGGAAGTAACCCCTCGCCGTATCTCGGATGTGCTAACATCTTTTGCCGGAGGAAGAAAATGAGATCGTTTGCTCTCTTGGTTCTCGTGGCCTCTGGTTTGTTGGCTCAACCCGTCAAGATCACCCCCGAGGAGTTCGTCGTGAAGGCGCGGGTGGCGCGCTATTGGAAATTCACGGTTGCGGCGAACCTCGCAACACTCGCCGGTTCCTTCAGGGCCTCCGGCGGCGCGCATAACGATATCAGGGTCCTCATCACGGACAGCGACGAGTGCGAGAATTACATTAACGGAAACCGCGCGAACGTGTTTTATGATAGCGGCCAGAAGACCGTCGGCAAGTTCGATGTGAACCTGAGGCAAGGAGGTTACTGCCTCATTTTCGATAATCGGAACTCACTGGTTTCGGGAAAAGAGATCGACGCGCAGGTCTACCTGCAACGGCAATAAACCGAAAGGAGCGTTTTGAAAAATGGTACTTCCACTGCTACCGCTGGTCGCCGGAGCCTTCATCGGTAAATCCGCCTCGAAACCTGAAAAACGGGTCCCCGTGAGCGGAAGGGTCAGAAAGGACGGGACGAGAGGCAAAGCCTTCACGCGAAAAGCGCCAAAGAAACGATAGCGTGCAACACCGTGTCTCGAAAAGGGTAGGTTTTGCAACGTTGCCGGAAGGCCCGTAAACACGGCCTATTGCATGTTGCAAATGTGTCGCGTGCAGAATTGGGCATGGAGAATGAAGCCGTCGCGGGCCTCGGCCTTCTTCTAAGGTCACAGCTTGTGACCTTAAGGGCGGCGGCCTCCTCGCGCGTCTGAGTAGCCTATGGGGATCAAACCGAGGTCAGAGCTTTCGTGGCCATTGCCGGCGTCCATCGAACACGGCTAGCAATTCCAGCCGCTCGCGCCTGACCCGGTATGGAACGATGTACGGCGTGCCGGACACCACCAGTTCCCGGGTTCCAGCCAGACGGCCCGGGCGGCCCATTTGGGGTTGCGTCCGGAGAATCTCGATGGCCTCCAGTATCCGTCCGGCGATGAGCGCCGCGTTCCCGTCCGAGTCCCTTTCAATATATTCTCTGATCGCGACCAGATGACGGATTGCCCTCGGCGGCCAAACGGCATTCATTGTGGAGCGTTCTTCTCGCCTGCCGTCCCCCAGGATTTTAGCCAGGCTGCGGCTTCTTCATGGCTTACGGCCTGTCCCGCGTCCAACTCCCCGATAGCGGCATGAATCTCGCCAAGCTGCCACTCCTCCTGCTCGACATAAGCGGCGATGGCCTCGGCGGCCAGAAAGGACTTCGAACGTTTCGAGCGCTTGGACAACGCGTCCAAACGCTGCTTTGTCGCTGAATCGAGCCGGATGGAAAGGATTTCGGTCATCGCTTGTGCGCGCCTGTATACAGTCTAGCACAGCCAAACACGGAACGTCTCACATCCTGATCTCCGACGCTTGCCTTGAATGCCGGTTGTCGCGCACCTTGCGTTCGCCCGACGAAAACCCGCCGCGCTGTTTCGGCATTGCCCCCGCCCTGCCCTCATGCTACAAACAGAGGCATGGACGACGCGCCAATCACCATGCGCAAGTACACCGGCTTCGATGAAATGAAGGCGGACGAGTATCGATACTGGCAAAGTCGGCCCGCGCATGAGCGGCTGGACGCCCTTGAAGAAATGATCCCGGCCGCCTATGCCCTCAAAGGTTGGGAGATCGAACCGGATGTACCAAGACTACAAAGACCTTTTGTCCGCCTTCCGGTCCCATGGCGTTAAATACCTCGTCGTGGGCGGCTTCGCGGTGATCTATCACTCGCAGCCGCGCTTTACGAAGGACATGGACCTTTTCATAAAGGCGGACCCTGCTAACGCAAAAGCGACCTATGCCGCGCTTGCCGAGTTCGGCGCGCCGCTCCAGGGCATTCGCCCGGACGACTTCACCGACCCCAACAGCTTCTTTCGGTTTGGGCGCGAGCCGCAAGGCTTCGATATCCTTCCGGCCATCCCCGGCGTTGATTTTGACGCCGCATGGGAACGGCGCGTTGAAACCGTGGTTGATGCGGCCACGGGCTTGAAGGCGAATTTCATATCCGCCGAAGACCTCATAGCATCCAAGTTGGCGTCAGGACGACCGCAGGACCTTGCCGACGCGGACGCCATTCGCAAAGCGGCAGAGAGCCAAGGCCCGAAGCCCGCAAGAAAAAAACCTACCGAACCGACACCGGGAAGCGCTCCTAATCAGTAAACCGTGACCAGCGTCTCGCGGTTATAACTAGCAAGCTTTGCCAATTTTGATATACTCAACTTCAGAATGCCCACTCGCAATGTAAACTTGACCGACGAGCTTGACAGCTTCGTACTGGCAAAGGTTGAGAGTGGTCGCTACGAAAACGCCAGCGAGGTTGTCCGTGCGGCGCTACGCACTTTGGAGCGCGAGGAGCTCCAGTACGAGGCCAAACTCGCCGCGCTCCGAACGGCGATTGATGAAGGCGACCGCAGCGGTGTTGCCGAGGGAGACCCTTTTGATCGCGTCCGGCAAGCGCTCAAGCTTCGCGGGAAGAAGCGCTAGCCGTTGGCTGCATTCCGTTTATCCCGCCTTGCCGAGGCCGACCTGCGCCCTGGCCTGCGCCGCATGGAACAAGGCAGGCACGTCGTTGACTGGTCACCAGTAAATTAAGTGAATTATCCCCAGTAACCCATTTATTTCCTATCATTTGCCATATCCCACATTCAGATTCAAGCCCGTCCCCGTGCCACTCTGAAGGTGGGAGGACAACCGCGTGCCGAAATTCCATCCGTACCGTCGCCGGTCTTTGCCGGCGCTGTTCCCAGTGGCGCGGGCCTCCTGGCCGGCCGGGGTGCCCGCCGTCCCTGTGGGCCCGCCTGCGTTCTTCCGCTCGTTCTTCGGGTCCCTCTTACTCCACGCCAAACGAACCCATTTCACCTCCAACCCATTCAAAACTCACCTTCTTGCGTCTTCGCCAAACGAACCCAATCCCGCCAGCCGCGCGAAGGCCGCCTTCTTCCCGCATTCCCACAAAAATCCCAAACGAGCCCATTTTCCAATCCCCACCCCGGGCAACCCGGTCCCGTTTGCACCTTTCACCAAACGAACCCAAATCCCCCATAACGATCACAAAATACCCACCTTACCAGCCCCAAAACCCCTCAAGCCCGGTCAATCGGAAGCACGCCCGATGCCCGGCAGCTATAGTGAAATCATGTGTGGCATTGCCGGACATATCACGCGAGACCCCTCTCCGCAAGCCGACCAGCCCGTCAAAGACATGCTGGCTTCGCTCGCCCGCCGCGGCCCGGATTCCGACGGCCTGGCGAATTGGCCCGGCGCCACGCTCGGCCATCGCCGGCTCGCCATCCTCGACCTTAGCCCCGCCGGCCACCAGCCCATGCTTTCCGAAGACGGGCAAATCGGCCTCGTCTTCAACGGCTGCATTTATAACTTTATGGAATT
>Ga0224555_1004071_pt1 | contig 13911 bp, 15 predicted proteins | sample 714S23034metaG_FD_180687 | JGI IMG/M metagenome (GOLD analysis project Ga0224555, IMG submission 180687) | Peat soil microbial communities from Stordalen Mire, Sweden - 717 S2 30-34 | ecosystem: Environmental > Terrestrial > Soil > Wetlands > Peat | place: Sweden: Norrbotten County, Stordalen...
TGTTGCCGACGAAGCCGCGGTCAACGCGCTTTTCGACACCGCGGTCAGCACCTATGGATCGGTGGACATCGCGGTCAACAACGCCGGCATTTCGCCCCCGGACGACGAGCTGATCGAGAACACCGAGCTGCCGGTGTGGCAGCAGGTGCAAGATGTCAACCTGAAATCTGTGTACCTGTGCTGCCGGGCGGCGTTGCGGCACATGGCACCCGCAGGGCGCGGGTCGATCGTCAACGTCGCCTCGTTCGTCGCGGTGATGGGATCGGCGACCTCGCAGATCTCCTACACCGCGTCCAAGGGCGGGGTATTGGCGATGTCGCGAGAGCTCGGTGTGCAGTTCGCCCGCCAGGGGATCCGGGTCAATGCGCTGTGCCCTGGGCCGGTGAATACCCCGCTGCTGCAAGAACTTTTCGCCAAGGACCCTGAACGTGCAGCGCGGCGGCTGGTACATGTGCCGATCGGCAGGTTTGCAGAAGTCGACGAAATCGCGGCGGCGGTAGCGTTTTTGGCCAGCGACGACGCATCGTTCATCACCGCGGCAACGTTTTTGGTCGACGGCGGTATCAGCGCCGCCTACACCACCCCGCTGTAGCAAGCCGTTTCAGCCGACGCGTTCGGCCTGCACCGTCCACTTCTCCTCGATGCGCGCATAGCGCCAGATCAGCAAGGCGGCGGCCCATGTGACCACGAACAGGCCGACGATGACAAAACCAATCGCGTTGAGATCGACACCGCCCAGCCAACTCCAGAGTCCGCCGGTCCAGCCGAACTGTTCGGCGAGCAGCCCGAGCAATTCCACGCTGCCGATCAGCAGCGCGACGACCACCGAAAGACCGGTGACGGTGATGTTGTAGTAGACCTTGCGGACAGGGTTGGAAAACGCCCAGCCGTACGCGAAATTCATGAACGAGCCGTCGATGGTGTCCAGCAGGCACATGCCCGCGGTGAACAGCACCGGCAGGCACAAGATGGCATACCACGGCAGGCCGGCCGCGGCGCTGGTGCCGGCCAGCACCAGCAGCGCGACTTCGGTTGCGGTGTCAAAGCCCAGGCCGAACAACACCCCAATCAGATACATATGCCACGACGCGCTAACCGATCTGGTGAAGCGGCCGAGCACCCGGTTGAGCAGGCCGCGGTTATTCAACTGCGCTTCGAGTTCGTCGTCGTCGTAGTGACCACGGCGCATCTGCGCGAACACCCGCAGGATGCCCACCAGGATGACCACATTGATGATGGCGATCAAGTACAAGAACACGCCCGAGACGCTGGTGCCGATCAGGCTCGTGTAGTGATGCAGGGCCGACGAATCCTGCTCGACGGGCCCGATTATCGCTTTCAGCCCGACCGCGATGAGCAGTGCCAGCCCGAACACGACCGACGAGTGGCCCAAGGAGAAGAAGAACCCGACGCTGAGCGGCCGCTGCCCGTCGTTCATCAGCTTGCGGGTGGTGTTGTCGATCGCGGCGATGTGGTCGGCGTCGAATGCGTGGCGCAGCCCCAGCGTGTAAGCGGTCAGGCCGATGCCGATACCGAACGCTTTGTCTTCGACGCTCAAATGGGCCGGCTCGACGACGAGTATCAGTGTGCCCCAACCGATGACATGCAACGCGACGATAATCGCGAACATCGATCCCAAGCGCAGCCACTCGTCGGGCGTTAGCGCGCCCCGCAGCCGAGAAGACCGCGACGACGCTTGCCTGCTGAGTGTGTCAGCGGCCATGTCGCGTCCCATCTGGAAATAAACCCGGGCCGACATTGACGCTAAACGACGGGTACACGTCTTGCAGACGATTCGCAAGAATTCTGCGAGTATGTGTGCTCCGATCAGCCCCGAAAGGTGATCAGCGGAATCGCCATCTCGACTGGGTTGCCGGCTCCATGGAAGCCGACGAGCTGAGCCACTTCCGGTGGCTCGTGGGCGCTCGCCAGTACCGCCGTGTCACCGAGGCAGTTGACGACGACATCGCCGATGCGGGCCAGGTGGTCGGGACGCACGTTTCCGAACATCCCGGCCGCGACGGCGTCGTCGCGGCTGCGCACCTCGGCCCGCCCGTTCAGCAGCTCGCTCCAGGTGGCGATCACGTCGGAAGCCGCGCCCGGCTCGGTATGCAGGTAGCGCACCCGCGGATCGCCGGCGACCACTCGCACTCCCGCGCTCAACCGCGAATCGGCGTCAAGGTCGATCCGCCGGTGGCTCGGCACGTTCAACCCGCCATGGTCCGCGGTGATCAGCAGCGCGGCATCGGGGGGCAACGCCTCGACCAGTCGGGTCAGCAGCGCATCCACGTAGGCCCCGGCGGCGTGCCACTCAGCGGAGCCGATGCCGAACACATGTGCCGCGGTGTCGAGCACGGCGGTATAGGCGTAGACCAATCCGGGCCCCGTGCGCAACTGGTCGATCACGAGCTGGGCGTAGTCGTCGTCGGTGTTCGCGGCGACGAACTGGGCGCCCCGGTATGCCGCCTCGGTCAGGCCGCTGCCGATGAAGGCCGCAGGCAGCACCGCACGGGCGCCGACGCCGGCCTGCTGCAGTCGCTCGAACCACGTTGGGGCGGGCTGCCATTGGGCGGCGGGCGGATCGCCGCGCCACCAGATGTGGTTGAGCACCCGGTCGGTGTCGGGCAGCTTGACGGTAAAGCCCAGAATCCCGTGCTGGCCCGGTGCGACCCCGGTGCCCAAGGACGCCAGGCTCGTCGGTGTGGTCGACGGGAAGGTGCAGGCGAGTTCGTCGAGCCGCCCGGTGCCACCGGCCAACACCGACGCCAGCAGCGGCGCATCGGCGGCCAATTCCGGTAGCAGGTGCCGGCCCATCCCGTCGACAAGCACGACGGCAACGCGGCGCACGTTGCCGATCCGCTCGGTCACCCCTAGCGCGTCGACCGCGCCGTCAGCTGAAAGCAGCGCGGCCGCCGCGGGCAGCACATCGCAGATCGAACCGGGCACGACGCCAGTCTGACAGCCACACCGAATCATGCGCGGGTGCGGCCGATCCAGCCATTGGCTGCGATTCGACGATCGGCTGCGTGATACTGGACGGGTGGCCAGGCCCTCGGCTTTGGATCCCGCCGTCACCGAGCGGATCGGTGAGCTGCTGCGTACTCATGGTCTGCGACGGATGGCGTCCCGGATCGCAGTCTTGGCAATGCTCGAGCCGGTCCACGGTCATCTGTCGGTTGCCGAGATCGACCAGCGGCTGCGCGAGTGCCTACCGGCCCAAGACCAGCCGCCGGACTTGGCGACGATCTACCGCACGGTGACCACCCTGGTCGACCAGGGTGTGTTGCATGCGCTGACGCTGGAGGGCGGGGTCACCACCTATGGCCTGGCCGCCGACCCGCACCATCATGCGGTTTGCACACGGTGTGGCTCGATCATCGAAGTGCCCGCGGGACGACTCGCCTCTGCGCTGGAACATGCGATGGCGGGCAGTTCGTTCACGCTGTCCGAGCGCGCCGGCCTCACCCTGCACGGACTATGCCCTCAGTGCCAGGGCCCTCAGTGCCAGGGAGACGGACCCCGAGACGCCATGGACGCCGGCCAGACACGATCGCCGCGAAGCTAAACGAGCGCCAGCCGCTGATTTGTCACGTGGAGCTGGCGCCTCGTGCTGTCGGCCAACGCGTGGATCTGGTCGGGTTGCAACCGCCCGCACAGCCGGCCCCAGTGAATCGCAATCTCGTCGCCGACCGCCACGTCCGGCATCGCGCTGTACCCGTCGGCGAACACGTCGAGACGGCGCGCCGACGGCTCGGACAGACCGAGCGCATGCCCGTCCCACACCAGTCGACAACACGACACCTCAACGTCGTCGCCATCGCGGGAAAGCACTGTCCCCCAGGTGATCCGGCAATTGTCCAGCACGCCCAACGGGTGCTGGTCCATGCCACGGCCAAGAAACCGCGTCCACGGATAAACGCCGAATACATGAAAGCAGTGATTGCCCGCAGCCTCACAGGCCAGGTCCGGCGTGAGATGCGACCAGTATCGGCCCGCCTGCGGGCCGATGATGGCCAGCAACGCGTCGAAAAGTTCGCCCGGGTCGAGGTTGGCGCCGACGCCGCCGCCCAGCCAGTACGACTCGACAAGCCGATAGTCCAGCGGGTCGGCGATGCCGGTCAGCACGGACAAGACTCGCAAATATGGCCAGGCCCCGGAAAATTTCGTCGCGGCCAGCCGCACATCCTCGACCGATCCGTCGCGCAACGTCGCACCCAGCGGTGGACCGCAATAGCCCAGCGCGTTAGGCGCATGGGCGTACCGAGCGAACATCTCGGCGCCGCGGCTCTCCGGGTCCAACTGTCACACCCGCCCGGATTGCCCCACCAGCTTGGCGGCGTCGCGATGCATGCGGCCGAAGTTGTAGTAGGCCGCGCAGGCTCCCTCGGGTGACACCATGCATGTGCCGATCGGGGTCTCCGGGGTGCACGCGGTGCCGAAAACCTTGCATTCCCAAGGCTTGAGGACACCCTTGAGCACCTCGCCGCACTGGCACGCCTTCGGGTCGGCGACCCGTACGCCCGGCATCGCGTACCGCAGCTCGGCGTCGAACTCTGCGAAGTCGTCGTGCAGCCGCAGCGCGCTCTGTGAGATGAACCCCAGCCCGCGCCATTCGAAGTGCGGACGCAGAGCGAACACCTTGCCCATCAACGCCAGCGCCGCCGGGTTGCCGTGCTCGGGCACCACTCGCTTGTATTGATTTTCCACCTCGCACCGGCCTTCGCGGATCTGGCGCAACAGCATGGTGACCGCCGCCAGAATGTCCAGCGGCTCGAATCCCGCCACTACCAACGGCTTTCGGTATACCTCGGTCACGAACCGGTACGGTCGGTTGCCCACCACGGTCGACACGTGCCCGGGGCCGATGAAGCCGGACAGCCGCAGGTCCGGTGATTCCAGGATGGCCTTGATTGGCGGCACGATCGTGACGTGATTGCAGAACACACTGAAATTGCTCAGGCCAAGGTCGCGGGCCCGCACCAGCGTCACAGCGGTCGACGGCGCGGTGGTCTCGAACCCGATGGCGAAGAACACCACCTGTTTGTCAGGGTTGTCGATCGCGACCTTGAGCGCGTCCAGCGGCGAGTAGACGAACCGCACGTCGGCGCCGCGCGCCTTGGCGTCCAGCAAGCTGCCTGCCGATCCGGGTACCCGCATCATGTCGCCGAAACAGGTGAAGATCACGTCGGGTTGGCCGGCCAGCCACATCGCGTCGTCGATACGGCCCATCGGGATGACGCACACCGGGCACCCGGGGCCGTGTACCAGTTCGACGTTGTCGGGCAGCAGGTGTTCGATGCCGTGCCGGTAAATGGTGTGGGTGTGCCCGCCGCACACCTCCATGAACTTGAAGTGGTCGGGGCCGCTACCCGCCAGGTGCTCGATGGCAGCCAGCAGCTTGCGCGCCGCCGCCGGATCGCGGAATTCGTCAACGAATTTCATCATCGTCCCCCTTAGACAATCGCCGACGAGTCGAAGGCTTCGATTTCGGTGGTGTAGGCCTCGCCGAGCTTCTTGACAGCAGCCAGGGTGAGCAACGCCTCGGTCTCGTCGATCTTGGCCATCGCGAACCCGACATGGACCAGTACCCAGTCGTCGGGTTCAGGCATGTCGTCGTCCAGAAGTCGCACGCTGATCGTGCGCTGTACGCCGCTGACGTCGACCTTCGCCAAATAGTTGGCGGGGTCGGTGATCTCAACGATCCGACCCGGAATCCCAAGACACATGTGCGGTCTCCTCTCTCAGCAGATTCGCGGCAGCGGGTCGCCGACGAGCATGTCGACGATCCGGGTGCCGCCGAATCCGGTGCGCAGCACTACGCTTTCCGCCGGTTCGGTGACGATTTCCCCGACCTCGGCCGCATCGGCGCCCAGCGGATGCGACCGCAATGCCTCGAGCCCGGCCTGCGCCTCCTCCGGGGCGACGACCGCGACGAACTTGCCCTCGTTGGCGACGTAAAGGGGATCGATGCCAAGCAACTCGCACGCGCCATTGACCATGGGCGCCACGGGTAATCGCTCTTCGTCGAGCACGACCCCAAGGCCACAGGCCTGGGCCAGTTCGTTGCAGACAGTCCCGACCCCGCCCCGGGTCGCGTCGCGCAGCCAGCGGGTGGACGGCGCGGCCGCCATCAGCAGTTCCACCAGCGGGCTGACCGACGCCGTGTCGGAGTGAATATCGGCCTCGATGGCCAGGTCGCCCCGGGCGAGCATCACCGCCATGCCGTGATCGCCCATCGAGCCCGACAAGAGCACCTTGTCGCCGGCACGTACCGACGCGGGCGAAAGTGTGCGCCCCGAGGGAATGACACCGACCCCCGTTGTGGTGATGAATAGGCCGTCGGCGGCGCCCCTGGGTACCACCTTGGTGTCGCCGGTGACGATCTGCACGCCCGCTTTGGCTGCGGCGGCGGCCATGTCGGCGACGATCTCCTTCAGTTCCGCGATTCCGAACCCCTCTTCCAGAACAAACGCCGCCGCGATCCAGGACGGCAGCGCGCCGGCCATCGCGAGGTCGTTGCACGTGCCGTGCACGGCAAGCTCGCCGATGGAGCCGCCGGGAAAACGTCTGGGCTGCACCACAAATGAATCGGTGGACATTGCCAGCCGCTCGCCGCCGGGCAAGGTGAGGACCGCCCCGTCGCCGAGTGACTCCAGCAGCGGGTTGCGAAACGCCTCCATGAACACCGCGTCGATCAGCGCGGCCGAGGCCTTGCCGCCCGCTCCGTGCGCCAGGTTCACGTGGTCGTCGAGCAACCGGGGCCGGCGCCTGCGGAACGATTCGATCCGCTCGATCACCTCGGCTTCGGCGAATCGTGGCCCCGACGAGAGGTATTCACCTGCTGGCTTGCTCATGCAGCCCCCAAACCTTGCTCGTCGCCCCGTTGCTGGGTGGCCAACCACAGCTGATAGCCCAGCAGCGCTTGCGATTCCTGAATACGGTGCACACTTTGCGAGCGAACGATGAAGCAGGTATCGACATGTGGATTGTCCGCGAAAGCGCCGCCGTCGTAGCCGGCGAAACCGATGGTGTACAAGCCGCGCTGGCGCGCCTCGGCCAGCGCGGTGAGCAGGTTGGGCGAATTGCCGCTGGTCGACATGGCGATCGCGATGTCGCCGGCCTTGGCTCGGGCGATCAACTGCCGGGCGAACACCAGCTCGAACCCGACGTCGTTGCCCAGCGCGGTGACGATCGCCGGATCGGCGGTCAACGACCAAGCGGGTAACGGCTTTCCGGCCGGCGGGCGGGAGAACAGGGCGGCCAAGGTGGTGGAATCGGTGCAGCTGCCGCCGTTTCCGAAGGTGAACATCCGGCCGCCGGCCGCGAAGCGGCGTGCCATCTCGCTCGCAGCCTGGTCCAGCAGGTCGGCGTTGGCTTCCATGGTCGTGCGCCGCAGCGCCAGGCTCTCGGCGGCCTTTGCCTGCGCTGACGCGGCGAGATCGGCAAGCAGCGACTCCGGGTTGTCTTCCTGCGCGTCGATGAACGGATAGAGGAAGTTGGTGGGTTCTTCGTTCATGAGCGCCGCTCTCCCCCGCAAGCGGGAGGTGCCCCCACCTCGATGCTTAGCTCTGCATCGTCGCCGGCGCGGGTCATGAGCGCCGCTCCTCCTCGATGCGAGTGATCGCGGTCCCCGCGTGCACCAGCACCAGCTCACCGGCGGCGACCGGGTCGATCAGCGCTGTCACCACGTTCTCGACGCCCCGTGCGGTGCGCACCGCGGCCGTCCCCTCGGCCGACGCCGTCACCACCTCACCCAGGCGTCCCTCGTCACTACACGTGACGCAAACGTGTTCGGCACATTCGGGTTTGAGCAAGCCCGAGTGCTCGAAACACACGTGGGTGAGCTCCCACAACAGGTGATAGAACAGCACGAAGCCGCCCGTCGCGGGGACGCGCGGGTCGGGGTCGTCGAGCCACAGCACGTGATCGGCTGCACCCGCCGTGGGCCGTTCACCGCTGCCGATCCAGATCGTGGTGGCTCCCCAGGCCGGGCTGCGGCGCATCACCGAAAGCAGGTCGGGGTCATCGGCGACACCAACCCCGATCACGATGTCGCCGGGCCGCACCGACACCCGCACCAGATCGACCAGGTTCGGTCCGGTCAGCGCGACGGCCGGCAATGCGCGCTTTCCCATGATCACCGGATGTACGAACTCGACCGCGATGTGCAGCGCATGCGGCTCCCACGACGGCGCGATGGACCACATGGTCGCGCCCGCCGCGAACCGCTTGGCCAGGGTGAAGGCGGTCGCGGCCAGATCAGCGGCCAGCTCGGGACCTAGCCCGCGATCGATCGCAGTCGTGGTCACGGCTCAGCCCTCTTCTAGCGCGGTGAGCACGGAAATCGCGGCCTGACCCAGCGCCAGCCCGCCGTCGTTGGGCGGCACCATGTGATGGGTGAGCACTTCGAATCCCGCCTGCTGCAACCGTTGTCGACATCCCTGCAGCAGCAACACATTCTGGAAGACCCCGCCGGTAAGGCCCACCAACCGCACCGGCCCGGCGACCATTTCCACCGCCTCGACGACGGCGATCGCTATCGCCTGGTGAAACCCGGCGGCCAGCACCGCCGGTTGCACACCTGCGCGCAGGGCCGCCACCATGGTCCGCAGCATGCCAGCGGGGTCGATCACCCCGTCGGGGCGTACCGCCAGTCGCAGCTTCGGTCCCGCGGTGTCGCCGATCGAGTCGGCGAGCGCCTCGAGCTCGATGGCGGCTTGGCCTTCGTAGTCGATCCGGTGCCGCAGCCCCAGCAGCGACGCGACCGCGTCGAACAGCCGGCCCATGCTCGAACACGGCACACAGCCGGTGCCGGATTCCAATTGTGAACGGATGAGCCGCAATTCGCCTTGGCTCGCCGCGGTGACCGGCGGTAAATCCGGTGTCCAGTCGATACCTGCCATCCACAACTGAGACAGCGCCATCCGCCACGGGTTGCGCACGGCCGCATCGCCGCCCGGCTGCGGTACCGGCAATAGGTGGGCTGCCCGGACGAAGCGGTGGCTGTCGCGCCCGAGCTTGAGAATCTCGCCGCCCCAGATCGTTTGATCGCAGCCGTAGCCGGTGCCGTCGAACGACACCCCGATGATGGGTTCGCCGATCCGCCCGTGCTCGGCCAGCAGCGACACCACGTGCGCGTGGTGGTGCTGGACCAGATCGAGCGGTCGATCACCCGCGCGACGGTCCGCCCAACCGCGGGTGTGATACCCCGGATGCAGATCGGCGGCCAATCGCACTGGCTGGTGCCGGATTTCGCTGAGTTGGCCCACCGCGCGCTCGAACGCCCGCAGGGTTTCCAGCGTCTCCATGTCGCCGATGTGCCCGGACAGGTAGGCGCGTGCACCATCGGTAAGGCAGAAGGTGTTCTTCAGTTCTCCGCCGACGGCCAGCACCGGCGGGCCGTCGCGGCCGAGGTCGATAGGCAGTGGCGCGTATCCCCGGGACCGGCGGATCGGCAGCTCCCAGGCCACTTCCTGGTCTCTGACCACGCGCACCACCGAGTCGTCGCAGGGCACATGGATGGGCCGGTCGTGGTCGAGCACCGCGTCGCACAAGGCGGCAGAAGGCCGCAAAAGCCTGAGGGCAGCATCGTCTTCGGTGAAGCAGATGGGAGCGTCGGAGCGGTTGGCGCTGGTCAGCACCAGGGCATCGGGTACTGGTGCTTCGACACCCGGGACGGACGCAAGCAGTAAGTGATGGATGGGCGAGTAGGGCAGCATCAGCCCGACCAGCGGGCTGCCGGGTGCGACGGCGTCGGCGACCGGCGCACCCCGACGACGCCGCAGCAGCACGATCGGCCGGGCCGCACTGGAGAGCACCGCGGCTTCGGTGTCGTCGATGTGTGCGTAGCGGCGTGCGACGTCGAGATCCCGCACCAGCATGGCCAACGGCTTGGCGCCCCGCGCTTTCCGGGTCCGCAGCGCAGCGACGACCGCCTCGTCGTCGACGCGACAGGCCAGGTGATATCCGCCGATGCCCTTGATCGCGACCACGGCGCCCGCGGCCAGTGCCTGCTGCGTGGCCCCTAGCGCGGCATCGGATCCGTCGACCCGGTCGGCGTGCGCGGCGAACCACAGCGACGGCCCGCAGTGCGGGCATGCGATCGGCTGCGCGTGGAAGCGGCGATCGGCCGGGTCGTGGTATTCGGCGGCGCAGTGCTCACACATGGTGAACGCCGACATGGTGGTGGCCGGACGGTCGTAGGGCAGCGCACGGATGATGGTGAACCGGGGACCGCAGTTGGTGCACGTCACGAAGGGGTGCCGGTAACGGCGGTCGTTCGGGTCGAACAACTCGGCGATGCAGTCGTCGCAGACGGCGATGTCAGGCGGAATCGGGGTCGTGGCACCGGCGACCGTCTGGCTGTTGACGATACGAAAGGTGCTGTCGCACATGCGCTCGGCGCTGACATCGACGATGTGGACGGCACTGATCGCTGCCAGCGGCGGCGCCTCAGCGCGCAGCCGGCGATGGAATTCGTCGATACGTGCGCACGGACCCTGCACCTCGAGGAAGACCGCGCCCGAATCGTTGCCGACGAACCCGGTAAGCCCAAGACCGCTGGCGATCCGGTGGACGAACGGGCGGAACCCCACCCCTTGGACGACACCGGTCACCGTGAACCGTCGTCGCACATCGACGGATCCCACCAGCGTCTCAGTCATATCGACCACCCGCCGTCTGCTCGAAGGAAGCAGTGTCCGCCGGATCGTCGCGGCCCCGGCCCATCAACTCTAGACCCGCCATCGCCTGCTCGGCGCCGGCCAGGTCGGTCTTCTCGACGACGAAACCCATGTGGATGATCACCCAGTCACCGGGTGCAAACGTCTCCTCCGGCAACATGCCGACATTGACCTTGCGTTGCTTTCCAGCGACGTCGACCAATGCGAGTTGCCCGTCATAACCGTCCAGCATCCTGACGAGTTGGCCCGGTATGCCCAGACACATCGCTCAGCCCTGCCCCTCTACCGATGCCACCGGCGATCGAGCCCGCAAACCCGCGACGACCTCCGCAACGGTGCGGATGGCCCGTGGCACAGCGCCTGCGACGGCCTCGGTGAGGCCGATGCCGTCGTCGACGCTCCCGGCCTCGCAGCCGATGACGACCGTGTAGGGCGGTCTGCCGCCGAGTGCCTTCAGGCTGGCGAACACCGCCGCGGGATCCATGCTGTGGACGTCCAGAGCGCCTGTGGCCGAGTATGATTCATGGTCGGCCTCGAAGACGTGTAGGGAGCCCGGGCTGCCGCGGCTCGGTATCGCGTCGACGATGACCAGCGCATCCCAGTCTTCAAGCAAGTCGTAGGCCAAGTGCATGCCGCCGATGCCGTAGTCGACGACCCGCACCCCCGAAGTGTCCTGCTGGACCGGGACGTGCCGGACTACCTCGGAGCCGAACCCGTCGTCGCCGAGGAAGATATTGCCGATGCCGGCCACCAGGATGCGCACTGGAATCGGATGGTCCGGCGACGCTACATGTGCCGGATCTTGAGGTACCGCCTGGCGTCTGGAACGGATATCAGCCCTATCACGACTCCGCCGAGCGCGACCAATGCCAGCAGGCCGATAAACACCCATCCTACGATTGCCATGTCGAGTTCCTTTCTGTAGTAGTGGTTTCGAGTGGTTCGACTTCGTCGGGGGAGAAGTACAGGTAGCGGCCGTACCACTCGTGTAGGTCGGCCGCCGGATCGTCCTCGACGACGACACCGACGTGCTGGTTGCCGTCGACGTCTTCGTGCACCGACGTGACGCGAGCCGACTTCCCCGCGAAGAACAGGTCTTGCGCGTCGGCTCGGCGTGCCGGATGCAAAAGCACTCGACTGCCCCGCGCCACCCGGACACCGTTCACCAGCACCGCGTCCAGGTCGGGTTGTACCGCGTTGTCGGCCAGCGGATCCCACCAATCGACGCCTTCGGGCACCTCCGGAATCAGACCCGCGGCCTCCCGTGGATCCCGCAGGGCTCCATGCAGGCGCGACATGGCTTCGGGCGACATGGCGTCACAGCGATCGATGATTTGCGCGGCCAGCGGGTCGGTGGCCCGGGCCTGCGCCTTCTCCTCGTCGGTCATCGTCATCACCCGCAGGGTCAGGATCTCGTCGATCTCGGTGCAGTCATAGAGCGCGGTTTCGCTCTGTTCGGCGACCTCGGGGTGGTCGTAGAGGATGATCGGGGAGATCAGCAGCAGATCGGCGGCGCCGGGCGCGCCGGCCAGCACCGGGAAACAGCGGTGCCGGCTGCATCGCGACACCGCGTCGGCGGCGGGTGGCGGCGGCTCGAGGAGCGAGACGAACCGGCCGCCAATGGCTTCTGCGATGACGTGGGTACCGATCAAAGATCGCGCGATCGCGTCGTCCTTGTCAGTAGCAGGCGCACCGGTGTTTGCGATGCGTACCGAGACCCGATCCAGGCCACCGTCCGGCTCGACGCCCACGGTCAACGTGGCGCTCACCTCCCGCCGTTCCCGGACCAGCCGACCGCCTTCGACCGGTTCGATTTCGGTTGCCGCCGGGGCGGTCAGCGACAGCGTCCATGGTTGAGCCGATTCGTGCAAAGCAAAAGGGCCAAAGGACTCCTCATGCTCGACCGCTTCGTCCCACGTCAGCCATGAACCGGACGGTGTGATCAGTTCGCTGACGGGTTCGAAGCGCCTCCAACCGGTTTCCCGCTCGGCGCGACGGTGCTGCAGTTGCAGGAAGCGCACCACCAAGTTGATCGCCTGCGACCCGTCGACGAGAAACTGCGCCGCGATGGTGTCGTCCTCGCCGATTCCGGCTTCGGCCGCGCCGGCAGGACCCAAAACGCCCCACTGCCAACGTGATCGGTTCCTGCTCGACGACGCGCGGTATGGGTAGAGTAGGTAGCCCTCGTACAGCACGGCGTCGGCGACGGCGCGGGCCCGGCCCCAGTCCGCTGTCATCGCGCATCCTGGCGCGCGGCGCCGAGCAGCGCGGTGACGGCGTCCTCGATGCTCAACAGGCCGCGTGCTGACTTGTAGGCGGCCAACTCAGCGACCGTGTCGTGCGACAGGCGCACCCATCCGGTGTTCGGGTAGTGCTGCCGGATCAGCTCCCGCCACACCTCCACCGGCATGTCGTAGCGGTCCTCGCAGTCCCACGACACCTGCTGAACGGAAAAGCCCCGCTCACCCGCCTTGAATACTGTTCCGCTGAAAAGGAATTGCAGTGGCACGGCACCGTCGCGCAGCGCGTGGAGGTACTTGGCGGCGGCGACCTCGAAATCGTAAGTGCACTCCAGGGACAGCGAGATCTCGGTGGCGTCGACGAACGCCGGCACCATCGCCGTGCAGTGCTGCCACAGGAATGTGTGTTGGGTGGTGGCCCAGCGTTCCCGCGGCCCGAACAAATCAGTCAGCCCCACCGCTTCCTCGTCGGAGTAGCCGCGTCGCAATGGTTCGATGCGGACCTGGCAACGCAGCGCGATCGCGTGCACCGGTTCGTCGTCGGGCGCCGAAACGCTGACGCGCGCGGTCAGTACCGGCACGGCCGCGTAGGGTTCGGGGACCACGTCGAGGACGGTGAATGCCAAGCCGCTCGGCTGGTCGGTGGGGCCGGTCATCGGCGTTGCTCCGTACTGCGGGTGGCCAGCTGCTCGAAGAACGCGTCGATGAACTCGCGGGCCTGCTGCCCACCGTCGAAGCCGCGCCACAACATCCGCAGCCCGCCGATGAACTCGTAGCAGGCGTCGATCGGGACCAGATAGCAATCGGGCTGTTCGTCCTCGCGCACTCGCACCAGCAGCGCTTCGACGTCGTCGGTGAGCAGGCCTACCCGGGGGTCGGCCGAGTTGATCGCGGTCCACGCCTCGAGGTCGAGGTCGGATTCGGTTGCCCCCGCCGGTCCCGGGTAGAACGCGACGGTGCGGTCCAGCGCGGAGTTGCGGAAGAAGAAC
>Ga0224555_1004074_pt1 | contig 13899 bp, 9 predicted proteins | sample 714S23034metaG_FD_180687 | JGI IMG/M metagenome (GOLD analysis project Ga0224555, IMG submission 180687) | Peat soil microbial communities from Stordalen Mire, Sweden - 717 S2 30-34 | ecosystem: Environmental > Terrestrial > Soil > Wetlands > Peat | place: Sweden: Norrbotten County, Stordalen...
TCCGCCGCGTCCGTCTCCTGGCGGCGCCTCGCAAGCTCGGCGGCCGCGCCGAAGCCCACGACGCCGGCGACGTTCTCGGTGCCGGACCGGCGCTCACGCTCCTGGCCGCCGCCGGTGATCTGGGCGGCGGGGAAGACAGCGTGACCGGCCACCAGCGCGCCCACGCCCTGGGGCCCGTACGCCTTGTGCGCGCTGAGGCTGAGGAGGTCCACCCCCAGGGCGCCGAGGCCGAGGGGGAGCCGGCCCAGGGCCTGGACCGCGTCGGTGTGCACCAGGGATCGCGGGTTGCGGGCACGAACGGCGGCGGCGATGGCCGGGACGTCCTGGACGGTCCCCACCTCGTTGTTGGCGAGCATCACCGAGACGAGCACGGTGTCGGGTCGGACGGCTGAGGCCACCGCGGCGGGGTCGATGCGTCCCTGCCGATCACAGTCGACGACCGTGAGGTCCGCCCGCCCCGCTTCCGCCAGCCTCTGGGCGGTGGCGAGGACCGCCTCGTGCTCGATGGCGCTGACCACCAGGTGGCGGCCACGCTCCGCCCCCCATCGCTCCAGCACCCCGCGGAGGGCGAGGTTGTCGGCCTCGGTACCGCCCGAGGTCAGGATCACCTCTCTCGATGCGCAGCCGGCGGCGGCGGCGACCCGGTCCCGGGCGTCGTCCACCGCGGCGCGGGCCCGCCGGCCGTGCCCGTGGGCGGAGGAGGGGTTGCCAAAGAGCTCCCCCAGCCAGGGCAGGAGCGCCGCGCGCACCTCGGGGTCGAGGGGGGTGGTGGCGGCGTGGTCGAGGTAGATGGGCTGGGCCGCGCGGCCGGCGGAGGGCCTGTGCTCCACGTCGAGCCAGTCTAGCCGGGCGGATCCGACCACCCCACCCGGGTCGCCGCCGGCGGTCCGTCCTCAGGGGGGCGAGAGGTCACCCAGCACATTGCCCGGCCACACCATGATCGTGGTGCCCGCCACCGTGGTCATCTCGCTCGGTGGGCCCAGGGAGGCCTCGACGACGGCTCGGTCGCTGCTGTCGCTCCCGGCGAGGAGGACGAAGGTGGCGCCGCTTCCCGGGAGGACCAGCGCCTGGGAGGCGAGCAGGGCGCCGGTCACCACCATCGCCGCCGCCCGGGTGCGGCCCCGCAGCCGGCCACCGGCCAGCCAGATCCCGGCCAGCACGACACCGGCGCCGAGCAGGCCCGTGGCCTCGTATTCCGCCGCCGAAGTCAGGCCCTGAAACCGCTCCAGGAGGGCCAGCAGGGGGAGCTTGTCGGTGAAGAAGCTGTCGGAGGGGAGCGTCCAGCCACTCAGCAGCACATTGCCGTGGGCCATCGCCCAGCCCTCCAACACCGAGCTGGCCTGGTCGGAGTTGAGGGGGACCTGCTGGCTGAGACGTCCGATCGCGATGGCGAGCACGAGACCCAGGACCACGATGCCGGCACCCGCGGAGGCACGGCGTGCGCCGTGGTGGTCGGTCGGGGCGGGTTCCACGTCGGGGCAGTCTATGCGGAGCTCCGACCCGAGACGGCACCCGGCACGCCCCCGGGCGGTCTGGGCTGGGCCATCCTGGGGCCGTCCCTTTCCGTCCTGGGGACGGTGCGGGTCACTCCCAACTCAGCTATCATGCGTCGTCCGGAGCGCGGCCGCGGCCGCCTGCGGAGGGGAGAAGAGAGATGACCTTCATCCACGTGGAGCCCGCCCGTGCGGAGGGCTGGAACAAGGATGCCGCGGTGCGGGCCTCGGAGACGACCCGGATGTCGGAGCTGATCAGCCGGCTGCTCGGCGATTTCGCCCGGCTCGACACCGTCCACCAGCCGCACCTCGACTACCTGGACGCGGACGCGCTCGACGCGGTGCAGAGCGACCCCCAGACCTACCAGCTGATCGGCCGCGCTGCCCACTCCCTGGAGGACGGCGGGGAGCGCTGCGTCACCGCCGCCTACTGGCGGGACGACGGCGCCGACGAGGTCGACGTCGAGCTGGAGGTCGCCGACGACGAGGTGGTCTGGGGCCCGGCGCTCGCGCCCGTGCCCGCAGGGCCGCTCAGCCACCATCTGAGCGCGACCGTCGACTGCCGCGAGGGCCGGATCGAGCGTCTCGGCCTCGGGTAGCCGCCCGGGCGACGCCGGGACCGGGCCTACTCGAACCAGCCCTCGACGTCGACCACGGCGTCGATGGACCCCGTGTGGTTGTAGAGGTCAAACGCCCCGGCATCGCTGCCGCCCGAGGCCAACTGGACGATGACCATGTTGGGTGTGACCTGGCCAGTGCCGACATTGAGGTCGCTGGCGGTCGGCAGCGAGACGTCGGCGGGATAGGCGGTGAGGAAGGTGGGGGCCGTTCCGCTCACCGCCGTGATGTTGGCGATCACCGCCACCGGCTGTGCCAAGCTGCCCGTCGCTCCCGGCAGGCCGTCGACGCCGGCCACCGCGACCGGAAGGTTCTGACCCGGCCCGATGAGGTTGTCGGCGGAGCTTCCCGAGCACTCGGTCGAGTAGCCGGTCGCGACCGCGCTCCGGGTGTCGCAGATCCGGAGCGGGGAGACGGCGTGGAAGTAGGCGCCCTGGGAGGTCTCGGCGCCGGTGCCGAACCAGCCGTTCACGTCGAGGACGATGTCGATGGTGCCCAGGTTGTTGTAGACGCAGACGTCCTGCGCGGAACCCAGGGGGACGATCACCCGGTTGGGGACGATGGTCTGGCCGAGGAGGTTGAGGTCGGAGCTGCTGGGAGGGCCACTGGGGCAGGTGCCGTTGCTGGCGGGGGGGACGACGCTCAGGTAGGTGTCGGCGGTGCCAAGGACGGCCGTGAGGTTGAGGACGACCGCCTCCGCGGTGCCGTTAGCGGGCACCGACGCGGTGCCGGGCGCTGCTCCCGGAGGCAGCCCCGACACCGTCACCTCGGTCCACTCGTCAGCGCCGAGGGGGGTGCCCGAGCAGGCGGTGTCGGTGCCCGGACGGGTGTCGCAGATGCGCAGCGGGGCGATGGGGTGGAAGAGGCCGGGGACCTTCGAGCCCGCCACCGACGGCACCGCGAAATAGCCCTCCACGTCGACCGCGACGTTGATGGCGCCCGCGTGGTTGTAGATGCTCACCTGACCTCCGGCGCCCAGGGGCACCGCCGCGAGGTTGGCCTGGATGACGCCGGCGGCGACGTTCAGCGTGGAGGCGGTGGGCGGGGATGACCCGGCGGGATAGACGGTGAGGTAGGTGGCGGCGGTGCCGGCTATGGCGGTGACGTTGAGGACCACCGCATCGGCGTCGTCGGGCACCGACTGCCCCTGTGGGCCGGTGATCCCGGCGACCTGCACGTCCAGGCTCTGGCCCGGCCCGATGAGGTTATCGGCGGTGGTCCCCGAGCACGGCGTCCCGCTGCCCTGGCGCGTGTCGCAGACCCGGAAGGGGGTGAGTGGGGTGTAGGTGTCGGCGTCCCATAGCAGGCTGCTGTCCGCGCTCAGGAACTCATCGACGTCGACGTCCGGGTCCGGGTTGCCGTCGGGGAAGCCGCTGTTGATCTCGTACTGCCACGCCACCGTGGTGTTGGCGCAGGGCAGGGCAAAGGGGTCCCATGCCGGGGCGGTGGCCGAGGTCGGGGGCAGGCCGTCGCCGTAACTGGTCTCCAACTCGTCGGTCCACAGCGGGAGGCTGGTGGCGAGCGCCGGGTCCGCGCTCTCCGCCGTGCAGTACGCCCCCGAGGTGCCGGCGAAGTACCCGCTCGAGGTGTTGTAGCTGTTCTCGTAGAAGGCGGGGACGAAGCCGCTGCCCGACTGCTCGAAGGCCTGGTACCAGCTCTCGATGTAGGTCGCGGTGATGTCGTCGGAGACCTCTACGTCGCGGAATATCGCTGTCCCCGGCGGGGTCCCGAGGGCCTCCGCCGCCTGGATCGCCGCCTGCGCGTCGCTCGTGCCCTCGGCGCCCTGCTGGTCGGTCGAGCCGAAGCGGCCAGGGTCATAGATCAGCAGGATCTTCACGCCGAGCGACTCGAGGTAGACGACCTCCGAGGTGCTCAACTCGGGGTAGGTCGGGTTGCACGGGCTGGGACCGAGGTAGCGCCCGACGAACTGTGGGTCGCCCATGTTGGCCTGGGTCCCCGGCACCACGTCCTGCGCAGTGTCGCAGCTGTCGATACCCCACAGGGTCGCCGGCGTGGCCTGGGCCATGGCGGTGAGCGGCTGGACGGCGACGGAGACGGCGCACACCGTCACCGCGACCACCCCGGTGGCCAGGCTCCGCCACAGACGACATCGGCTCGACACGGATCTCTCCGCTGATGTGGGTGACGGCCCCGGCCGCGGAGGGACGGGGGGCCGCGTTCGGCGCGGATTCTCGCACAGGTTCCCGGCGCGCGCGTCTGTCCACGCCCCATCGCCTTCGCCATGGCGCGCCCGGCGGCTGCGTATCATGCCCACGTGAGCGTGACGGACGGGGACACCTGGCCTCGGGCACGGGTGCAGATTCAGGTCGTCCTCTACCATTCAGAGCGCTGGCTGTCCCAGCTGGTGGCGGGTCTGCGACACCTGACCCCGGTGGACGGAGGTTTCACCGTCGCCTTCTGGGACAATCATCCGGGGACGGGATCCGGAGCCGTCCCGGAGGTGGTGGCGGATGCCGCCTTCACGTCGGTCTGGCTCCCCTCCTCACGCGGCAACATCGGATTCGGCGCCGCCCACAACGCGCTGGCTGCCCGGGCCGGCCCCGGCTGCGAGTACCTGCTCCTCCTCAACCCGGACGCGGTGCCCCAGTACGACTGCCTCGAGCGATTGGTGGCCGCGGCCGAGCTGAACACCACGGCAGCCCTGATCGAGGCCGCGCAGTTTCCCATCGAACATCCCAAGGCCTACGACCCGGCGACCCTGGAGACGAATTGGTGCTCGGCCGCCTGTCTGCTGGTCCGCCGGGCCGCCTTCGAGGAGCTGGGCGGATTCGACGAGGCACTCTTCCTTTACTGTGAGGACGTCGACCTCGGCTGGCGGTCCTGGCTTTCGGGATGGCGCTGCATCTACGTCCCCAGTGCGCGCTGCCTGCACGTGACCGAGGATCAGGACCTGGCCAAGGATCGATCGGCGGAGCTGCTCCACAGCGCCGTCGGCCACCTCCGCTTGCGGCGCAAGTACTTCGGCGAGGAGGCCGCCGTGGAGTACCGGGAGGAGCTGCGCCAGCACCTGGCACCGTCTGCCGTCGAGGAGATCCTGGCGCTTTTCGACGGGCTCCCCCCAACCACCGTCGACCGCCGGCAGGACCCCCACATCGTCCTGCAGCCCGAGGGGATCTATGCCGCCACCCGCTGGTAAGTACGACTTTGCCGTCGACCCCGGCAACCGCAACACCACCTACGGCCTGATCTGCGACAGGGTTCCCCGAGGGGCCGCGGTCCTCGACATCGGCTGCGCCTCCGGCAACCTGGCGCTGGCTCTGGAGCGGCACCGCGGCTGCCGGGTGCTGGGCATCGACATCGACCCCGACGCCGTGACGGTCGCACGCTCACAGGGGATCGACGCCGTCGTCGCCGACCTGACCGTGCAGCCGGTGCTGGAGGTCGTCGCCGGTCGTCGTTTCGACGTGATCATCATGGCCGACGTCCTGGAGCACCTGGTGGATCCGGCCGGGGTGCTGGCTCCGCTCGCCGCCCTGCTCACGCCGGAGGGCAGGGTCCTCTGCTCCTTCCCCAACATCACCCACATCGACATCCAGCTGATGCTCGCCCAGGACCAGTGGCGCACCCGGCCCGCCGGGATCCTCGACCAGACCCACCTGCGCTTCTTCAGCGCCGCCAGCTTCAGCGAGATGGCCTTCGCGTGCGGCTACGACGTGACCGCGATCGAGCGGGTGATTCTGCCCGCGCTGGGCACCGAGGTCCTCGACTACGGCAAGGGGCTGCGCCTGGGCACGGCCGAGGTCGCCGCCCTGGAGGCGGTCGCCCGTCAGGGCAACGCCAACCGCGAGGTCTACCAGTACGTGGTCGAGCTCCACCCGGCGCCCGAGCGCCACCGGCCGTCGCCCGGGCTCGACCACGCTCATCCGACGCCGCGGGATGCGTCCAACCCGCAGATCGCGGGCCTGCTGGACGTGGTGGTGCGCACCACCGAGGGCCGGCTGCGGTACCTCAAGGACGCCCTCTACTCCCTGGTCGGTCTGACCTACCCGGCGGTCCGGGCCATCGTCTGCGTGGACAACTCGTCCAGCGCCTACGCGGAGGCGGTGCGCGAGCTGGCCGTCCACTTCCAGGGGCTGCTCGACCTGGTGGTTACCGAGGTGCCGCCCCACCACGAGCAGCGGGGACGACCGCTCAATTGGGGCCTGGACCAGGCCCACGGCGAGTACATCTCCTTCCTCGACGACGACGACGTCTACTATCCGAGTTTCGGGGACCGCCTGGTCGGACGCCTCCGCGAGCATCCCGAAGCCACGGTTGCCTACGGGATCGGCCAGGTGGTCCGTGGCGACTCCACCGAGTGGGGTTTCCGTACCGTCTCCCACGACCGGCGGTATGCCGAGCCCTTCGACCGCGCCGGTCTCTTCCTGGAGAACTACATCCCCTTCAACACCCTGGTGGTGCGGCGGGCTGCGGTCGTGGAGGCGGGGATCCGCTTCGATGAGAGCCTCCCCGTCTACGAGGACTGGGCCTTCCTGCGTGAGCTGGCGGCCCGCTTCGAGTTCGAGTTCGTCGACGCGCCGATCTCGGAGTACCGTCTGCGGACCGACGGATCCAATGCGGCCTCCAGGGGGTCCGCGGTGGAGCCCTGGACGACGACGCTCGCCGACATCCGTCACCGCTACGGGGCCCACACGGTCCGCCTCAGCGAGGGGGCGCTGGCCGCCCTGGCGGAAAGCTATCGGGATGCCGAGGCGCGCCACCTGGCTGAGGCGGAAACCTCCGAGGCGCGCCACCGAGCCGAGGGCGACGCCCTGAGAGCCGAGGGCGACGCCCTGAGAGCCGAGGGCGACGCCCACCGAGCCGAGGGCGACGCCCTGAGAGCCGAGATCGGCGCCCTGAAGGCCGAGATCGACGCCTTGCGTGGTGAGCTGGTCGGCACCAAGACCCTCATCCGCGTGCTCCTCTCCTCCCGGAGCTGGAGGCTCACCCGGCCTCTGCGGCGGCTGCTGAGATCGGGCCTGCCGGAGAAGGGCCCGGACTGAGAGCGAGGCAACCGTGGCCGACCATGATCAAAAAAGGGGAGCGATCGGCTCCCTCGCAGGCTCCCCCGGTTGACTTTCCCCCGACCGATGCTGCTACCATGCCCCCGACACCCGATCGAGGGTGCGTATGTCCGACTGCGGGGAGATGCTTAGGTGGGTTTGTCCAAAGGGAAGGCTAAACGGAGGGTCAACGGAATGGTCTCAGGAGAGCGGGCGGGACCCGCCGGGTGGTCTGAAATTGGATTGTGTCAATGCCGAGCGAATCAAAGTCGCCGGCCGATGGAGGTCGTAAGCCAGTGACAACCTTGAGTACCCCACGAGGAGCGGGGGCCCGATATCACGGAATGGAGCGTCTGCCCCGATTGGGCTTCTCCCTGGTAGCGGGCGTCGGCCTGCTGGCCGGAGGCTTGGCCTCTTTCGGGTCGGTCAGCGCCCACACCACGCCTAGCAACTCGGCTTTGACCGCGAACAGCTCGTATGTATCGGTGACGCCGAGCCGGATCCTCGACACCCGGACGACTACTCCCCTGACCTCAGGTGGAATGCTCCAGGTCTCGGTGCCGGCAACGGTGGTTCCCGCCGGAGCCTCGGCCGTGGTGCTCAACGTGACCGCGGTTAACCCGACGGCGGCTGGGTTCCTGACGGTCCTCCCCGGTGGGGAGACGCTGCCGACCGGTTCCAGCTTGGTCTCTAACCTGAACTTTGCCGCGGGCGCGATCGTGCCCAACCTGGTGACGGTCGGGCTGAGCGCGACCGGCACGGTGGAGCTCTACAACTACACGGGCAGCACCGACGTGGTGGTGGACGTGGAGGGCTACTACACCACCCCGGTTACCACCAGCGGTCTCTACAACCCGATCTCCCCGGTCCGGGTTTTCGGCACGCTGCCGATCGGCACGGCGATTGGGGCCGGCGCCACGACAGCCGTGACCGTCGCGGGCGCTTTGGCGGCTGACGGGGTTCCGGCCAGTGCGAGCGCAGTGGTCTTGAACGTGACGGCCGCGCATGCGACGGCGTCGAGCTTCCTGACGGTCTTCCCGGCAGGGGCGACCATGCCGACGGCATCGAACCTGAACTTCGGGGCGCAGGCGCCCCTGCAGGCGATCGCCAACCGCGTGACGGTGGGCGTTGGCACAAGTGGGAACATTGACATCTACAACCACTACGGCACGGTGGCCGTGGACGTGGATGTGGACGGCTACTACAGCGGCACCGGCGGTGCTGGGTCTCCCTTCGTGGCGATCACGCCGATCCGCGTCGCTGACACCGTGACAGCCAACAAGGTGGGTAGCGAGACCGCGATCGCGGCGGCTGCTACCGAGACCTTCACTCTCGCCACCCCCGACATCCCGGCCAACGCGGCTGGCGTGGCGATGAACCTCACGGCGGTCCCGGGCGCTGCTCCGGGCTACCTCACCTCCTACCCGACCTCGGCCGCGACCCCGCCGGTTGCGTCTGACGTCAACTGGACCGCCAGCGAGTCGCCGGCGGTGCCGAACTTCACGATTGCGGACACGGCGGCGACAGGCATCGCCCAGAACGTGGACGTTGCTAACAGCTACTTCACCACCGGAGCGCCGGTCGATGTGATCGCCGACGTCTTCGGGTACTTTGCAGCCGCGACCGTGGTGCCGCCATCGAGCCTCTACACCATCACGGTGAATCCCAACCCTTCCACCATCCCAGCCAATGCCCTGAACACGGCTACCTCAGACTCCTCCGTTACCGCCACGGTGTTCGGCAAGAACACCGTCCCGGTCGCGAATGACGCGGTTGATTTCCTGCTCACCGGCGACTGCGGTTACTTCCTCCCTCCCGGTGGCGGCTCTGGTGTCTACGTCGCGCCTGATGGGCTGCAGGCGTATGCGCTCACCGGATCGGGGGGCACAACTACTCCCCTTATCTACACCGCCGCGACGGCTGCGGGCACCTGCACGGTTTCCGTACAGGAGGCCAACCAGACGGCGACCAACTCGGCCGTCATAACCCAGACCCCGGTCGGATACACCGTCACCCTCGTTGCCAACCCGACCAACGTGACCGTGGGGGGGGCGGACGGTTCCAACCAGTCGACACTCACGGCAACCGTCACCTTTGACGGAGCCCCGGCGATTGGCGACCACGTGGTGTTCGTCGTGGGGACGGGACAGCCTTCGGGAACAAATTGCGGCACGGTGCCGACCCTGGCTGGAAGCCCCGGAATCGTGACCGACTCGAACGGCCAGGCCATGGTCCAGTACTACGACGCTGGTACCACCCCGGGTTTCTGCCCGATAACTGCTACGGAGCAGAACACGCTCGCTGCGGACATGGCATACGTGGTCCAGAACAACGCTCTTACCTCGACCAACGCCATCACGGCCCGCGCGGTTCCTAACCAAGTCAATGCGGGTGCCGGAGCTACGTCGACGGTTTCCGCTACGGTGACTGGTGCGAGTAACACTGGCATCAGCGGCGACCCAGTGATGTTCGTGTACTCGGGCGTCTGCGGCGCAACCATAGACGATTTCCAGACGACTGGATCCAGTGGGCTAACCCCCGGCACTAATAACTACACCTCCAGCATTCCCCCTGGCGTCTGCACAGTGACGGCGACTGAGGCCTTCACCGACGCCAGCACCACGACTACCATTACCAATCTGCCGGTGCAAGACGGGATCACCCTGACGGCCGCGCCGGCCACGCTCACGGGTAATGGACTGACAACCAGCTTGATCACGGCCACGGTGACCCAACCAACCGGCGGTGCCTTGGTAGGTGCCACGGTGACGTTCACCCGTGCGTGCTACCCCTCGACGCTTGCTGATCCGACCCTGTCGCCCGCCACTGGCCTAAGCAACGGCGCGGGCCAGATCTCGACCACCTACACCTCGTCGAGCGGCTCAGGGTTCTGCGTTGTGTCCGCGTCGGTGGGCTCTGGAGCTTCCCTGAATACAGCTTTGGTTCAGATTGACCAGACCTCCGTCTAAGACGCACGCGTCCTAGCAGATAGGAAAGGGACCCCGGCCACGTGGCCGGGGTCCTTTACTACCTGGGGCTTTCGACAACATGGCGTGGCCGGGTGACTTTCGGCCACTTCGCAGCAAGGTTCTACACCGTGAGTTGTTCTTCCTAACCCACGAGTTGCCGGGGGGCGTAGCCCCTCTTACACCACGACCTGGATGTCTAACCCACGAGTTGCACGATCCGCCGAGTCATCTGGAGGTCAGACGATGAGCATGACCGGCCAGGGAGGGCCACTCCCCGTGCTTGAGGTTTCCGGCCACGGGCACTCCAACCGGCTGGGCCACCGGCTGGCCGCGTTCCGGCCCTGCGAGCACATGCTCGGTCAGCCCGTCCCGTTCGAGGAACTGGTGTCGGTGGGCGACGCCTTCGAGGACGTCGCTGGGGTGGACCGGCTCAAGTTCGAGGGGGCCGAGGCGCTGCTGCAGGTGTTCACCAAGCTGTTCTGTGGGGAGATCGACGCTGACGGTGCCATCGCCCTCTGGCCGATCTGTGAGGATGTGGTCTATGCCTTCGCTCGCCGCTACGAGATCACGGAGCTGCTGGAGCTGACCGAAAAGCTGAACCTTCCGATCGGATGGCGGGGCGGCTTTGCCAGCGACCAGGAGCACTCAGACGGGGAGTTGAACTTCACCGGGGCGATCATCAACTACGTGGGTCGCTACGAGCGGTACCTGCTGCTCGGTCGGCACGATGAGTTCCCGGGCCCTGCCCGGCCACCGGTGGCGTTCGGGTCCTGGGCGTTCCCTTACCTCGACATCTCACTCAACCTCGATCCCGAGGTTGCTGCGCAGCTCTCCGAGGTGATGGACGGGGTGTGTGCCGGAGCCGTTAGCCTGGCTGAGGTGACCGCGGTTTGGCCGGACTGGCTCCGGGTCGCCAAGGCCTTCACCGACTCGTACGAGGTCGATCCTGCTCGGGAACTTGGGGCCCTTGGAACTCTCTATGACCCGGACCAGGTGAGGGCCGCCGTTCTCGGACCGCTGGAGCGGGAGTACCTGGCGAAGCTGACCCTCTTCCTCGACATGTACCGGGAACACCGCGAGGATGCGTCACAGGAGGTGTTTGGCTTTCGGGACGAGAGAGGTTCAGAGGCCTCCGAACTGGAGCCGATCGATTGGGGGTGCGGAGCTGAGGGGGACTACAGCTTGGTCGATGCCGAAACTGACCAGCTCCACAGTGGCTGGGGTGGGGTGAATGGGCAGAGAGGAGTCTCAGAGGTGCGTCGCTATGCCCGCCTGGCGGCGTGGGGCTTTGTCGATCAGGCAGGCATCGAGGAGCGCTGGCCGTCGTTCTTCGACCTCGCCGATGAGCTGACCTATGAGCACGGGCGGTGGGATCTCCAAGATGCCCGTGAGCACCTCGGGGCCGAGCCCGTCACTCGGGCATCCTACCTGACGGGACTGCTGCAACTCATTGACACGATCCGAGCTAGGCCCGGGTGGGATCGAGGCCGCTGAGCAGTTCGAGGGTGCTGCGGACCTGGAGCAGTGCGTCGAGCACGTCGCTGCCGTAGGTGGCGAGCAACGGATCGAGGGGGAGGGGAAGATCCTGTGCCCAACTGAGCACCGCGCCCGCTGCTGCCAGGAAGACCTCGACGTTGAGGCCGGTGGTGATGAGTGAACCGAGTGCAACCTCGACGAGTCGCTCGGAGCTCAGGTGGACGAGAAGTCGTGGCGGGAGGTGCCGTGCGATCTCGACCGCGTCGGCGAGGATGTCCTCGGCCGCGCCCCGGAGATCCTCACGATGAGGCCCACCTTGAGGTCGACCAACGGGGGCACCCTGAGAGAAGTCCGCGGCAAAAACAGGTTCTGAGGGAGCTGGGTGCTCGTACGGAACCAGCCCGACCCGAGGCCGCTTTTCCGGGAGATTCTCCGAAGAGGCGGTAGCCGGGGCGACCGGGAGGTCGAGCGGCTCGGATGGTGATGGCATCTCGGGGCCGTTCGGGTGGACCGGCTCGGTGACGTTTGACACCGGGACCAGGTCCACCCCGTCGGCGGCATCGTGGCGGTCCTTCATCGCCGTGTGCACATAACGGCTGGTGGTGGTGATGTTTGAGTGACCGAGCAGCTCCCTGGTGAGCTCCAGGTTCCCGGTCTTGCTGGTCGTGAAGGTGGCATAGCTGTGGCGAAAGCGGTGGGGATTGGCCCTGCCGGAGATCCCGGCGTCGGTCAGCAGCAACTTCACCAGGTCGACGAGCGCCACCTCACCCATGCGCCCCCAGTTGGGACCATGTACCGAAGCGGGGTTCACGATGAAGTATGGCGAGGTTGCAAGACGAGGCCGGAGGTCCTCGGCATAGGCCCTGAGCACCTCGGCCGCCCCGGCCCCAAAGGGGATGATCCGCTCCTTGGAGCCCTTGCCCATCACCCGCAGCTCACGTCGGGGGAGGTTGACGTTATCGGTTTCGAGGTTGCGCAGCTCCGCGTTGCGGACTCCGGTGCTGGCGAAGATGACGACGGCAACGTACCCGACCCAGCGCCGCAGGTCGCCAGAGTGTTGGTATTGCTGGGCGAAGCTGAGCAGCTGACGGATCTCGTCCTCGGTGAACGGGTCGATCGGCGGTGGGATGACCCTTGGCCCTCTGACACCCTTGGTCGGGTTCGGACGGGTCGGGTCGTCGAGGAAAAGGAAGTCATAGAAGCTTTTGAGGGCCTGGAGAGAGGTTGCGATGGTGCCCGGTTGGATCCTCTGGGCGCGCCTGAACGCCACGAACGCCCGGATGGTGGAAGCCGACGCCTCTGTGAGTACAACCGCTGGCTGGGTCGCTACAAGCCAGCGGTAGTACGTCCGAGCCGACTTCGCGTAGCTGTCTTGCGTTTGTAAGCTGAGACACCTGACCTCGTGGAGGTGGGTCGTGAAAGCATCCAGCAGGTCCTCGAAGGCATCATCGACCTTTCGCTTGCCCCCGGCACGACGAACCAGCTTCCCGTCTGCGTAGCGGGGCAGTCTCCGTTTCGGCTGCTTCAGCTTGTTCGGGTCAGGCATCTTCGACCCTACGCCACCTGGTGCTCATGGCCAGTGGTGCTCTGACCGTCTCGGGAGGCGCGGACCACGGGATGAGGGAACCTGACATGAAGCTGGATAGTACGTCGACGGCCCCGAGACAACCGGGCTCCGGCAGACGGCCCTGGGCTATCTGCCAGCGGTAGGGCCCGACGTCACCGCTGGCGGTGAAGCTCAACACCGGGGTGCTGCCGGTGATCGTGCCTCTTCGCAGGTGGGGGAGGGTCCTGGCGTAGATCTCGTCCCAGATCTTGCGCGGGCTTACCCCGGAGACCTCGGCGTTCAGGTCGTGCTGCGTCGCACTGCCCTCGTACACATGTTCGCCAACGTGTCCCACCCTAGATGCCCCGCCCCCATGGTTGCAATGTTTCCACCGGTCCACCCGTCCCTGGGCGCTCCAGAAGATCGCGCCATCGGGAAGGGCGGTGCCGAGCTGACCGATACGGTCGAGGCAGGTGTCGAGGGCGCGGGCGGCCTCGTCCTGATCCCAGGTCAGCCAGCAGAGGAGGCCGGGCTTGAAAAAGCGGACGGCGGCCGCCAGCTCCGAGGGCACGTTGTCGGTTGGGGTCAGGCGCAGCCGGTCACCGACGACGGAGACGGTCACCCCGGTAGCCTGGAGACGGTCGAGCACAGCCTCCGTGGTGGTGCGGCTCACTGGTGCACCCTCTTCTTGCCGGGCGCTATAACCCGGCGCTCGGAACCCTGGTCACCACCGGTCCATCGCCAGTGCTGCTCGCCGCTCGACGGCCGGCATGAGTTTCGCGAGGGCCGGTGGC
>Ga0224555_1004076_pt1 | contig 13878 bp, 11 predicted proteins | sample 714S23034metaG_FD_180687 | JGI IMG/M metagenome (GOLD analysis project Ga0224555, IMG submission 180687) | Peat soil microbial communities from Stordalen Mire, Sweden - 717 S2 30-34 | ecosystem: Environmental > Terrestrial > Soil > Wetlands > Peat | place: Sweden: Norrbotten County, Stordalen...
AATGCCATGCGCGAACTTGGCCAGAACATTCGCCGTTGCCGGAGCCACCACCAGCGCCTCGGCCCACTGCGCCTCGCCGATATGCTCAATCCCGTTCTGTTCGGCGGCGGTATCGCCCGCTCCGCCGGCCGCATCGTCCCAAAGGCTCGTAATCACCCTGTTCCCGGTTAGCGAAGAAAACGTAAGCGGCTGCACAAACCTGCAAGCCGCCGCGGTCATCACCACATGCACTTCCAGTGCCTGCCGCTGCAGCGCGCGCACCAGTTCCGCCGCCTTATACGCAGCAATCCCACCCGACACGCCCACCGTGACTCTCATGGCTAGATTGTAGAACAGTGAACAGTGAACAGTGCACAGTGAACAGTGAACAGTGAGCAGTTCGCCGATCGGATCGCAGTGATCCGCGCAACCGGCCTGTAGCCCCAGGAAGCAGTGCTCCAAGCTATTCCGCACTCAAACCGCGCACAGGCAGAACAACAATAGAGCAACAATCCAGCAGAACACTGACCAGCGAAAGCTGTTCACTGTTCACTGTGCACTGTCCACTGTCCACTGTTCACTGTCCACTGTGCACTGTCCACTGTTCACTGTTCACTGTCCACTGTCCACTGTTCACTGTCCACTGTCCACTGTGCACTGTCCACTGTCCACTGTCCACTGTTCACTGTCCACTGTCCACTGTCCACTGTTCACTGTGCACTGTGCACTGTCCACTGTTCACTGTGCACTGTCCACTGTTCACTGTCCACTGTTCACTGTCCACTGTTCACTGTTCACTGTCCACTGTACACTGTCCACTGTTCACTGTGCACTGTCCACTGTCCACTGTCCACTGTTCACTGCTTTTCTCAGCTCAGCAGAATCGGAATTGCCGGTCCTTCCACCAGCGGCTTCACCACCGCAACCTCGGTCTTGACGTAGGAAATTTTTCCCGCTTCAATCTCGTCCTGCGCGATGCGGCATGCCTTGGTGGACTGCGTGTTGATCAGGGCGTGGGAGCCGCTCTGCAACTGGCGAGCGCGACGCGCCGCGACTAGAACCTTGCGATAGTTCGAATCGAAGCTGGTCTCAATCGTCATCGGATTCCTCCTCGAAGTTCAGTTCCTGCTGGCGGGAGTCGCCAAGTATTCCAAACGCCTCCAGCACAGGCTTGAGCCGCTCCTGCGAATTGGTTTGCAGGCAAGCCGCGGCCACTTCCAACACCCGTCGCGAACGGTATGCAATCGCTTCGCCATTCCGGAAATAGCGCTCGGACAACACGATCGCTTCCAGTTGCGCTACCGCTCGGTCCAAAATGTCGTTGACCAGAATATAACCGTACTGGCGAAAATTCTCAATCTCCTTGCTCGCCTCGCTCAAGCGGCGATAGAGTTCCGCCTCGTTCACCACCCCTTCCGCGCGGCTACGATTGCGTAAACGCGTGCGCAGCACTTTAGGGTTAGGCGGAAGAACAAAAATGCTTACCGCCTCGGGCATGCTCGCGCGCACCTGCGCCCCGCCCTGCACATCGATGTCCAGCAGCAGATCGTGTCCGGCTCTCCGCGCCTCATCCAGCGACTCGCGCGACGTGCCGTAGAGGTGGCCGAACACCTCCGCATGCTCCAGAAACATCCCCGCTGCAACCATCCGCTCAAACTCTTCACGCGACCTGAAGTGGTACTCGCGTCCATCTTCCTCTGAGCCGCGAGGAGCCCGCGTGGTCCATGAAACTGCAAAATCCACGCCGCTCAACTGCTTGCGCAATTCGCTCACCAGCGTACTCTTGCCCGAGCCCGAAGGCGCCGAAATAATAAAAAGAATTCCCGCCACGTATCGTTATTCCCTTCCGCCTAAACTGCGCTCCCGCTCACTGTCCACTGTCTCACTGTTCACTGTTCACTGTTCACTGTTCACTGTCCACTATCCACTGCCTTCACTCCAAGTTCTGAATCTGTTCCCGAGCCTTCTCGATCTCCGCCTTCATCGCCAGCCCCAGTTCGGTAACGCGCGTGCCTTTCCCGCCCACCCCGCCTGTCTTTGACAGCAGCGTATTGGCCTCGCGGTTCATCTCCTGAAGCAGAAAATCGAGCTTCTTGCCCACCTCGCCGCCGCCCGCCAATAGCTCCCGGAAGTGACCAATGTGCGTCGTCATCCGCGTCAGTTCCTCGGCAATATCGCTCCGTTCCACCAGCACCGCCACTTCCTCAAGCAGCCTTTGCCGGTTGAACTCCGGCCCGGTGGCCGCCAGCAACCGCTGGGTCAGCCGCTCCTGGTATCGCTGCTCAATTTCCGGCCGCAGCTTCGCCACGCAGTCCGTTGCCTCTCCCAGCCGGTCCAGCGTTCCCTGCAGAATCGCTGCCAGCGCCTCGCCCTCGCGCGCCCGCATCGTCTTGAGTTCCTCAAGCAGCGGCCCAATCTGTTCGAGTGCGCTCTCCGCCAGCACCGCCAAATCTCCGTCGTCGCGGCTCTCTGCCTGCAGCGCGCCCGGCAAACGAAATACGGCGTTCAGGTCTGGCTCGCATTTGAGCCCATGCTCCCGGCTTGCCGCGTCGAAGGCTGCAAGATAGCCGGCCACAAACTCGCGATTGTAGCCCGCGGTCTTCTGCGTGGCCCGATCGACGGACAATGTCAGATCCACATGCCCGCGCACCAGCTTGTCCTTCAGCACCTTGCGCAGTTCCATCTCCAGCGCATCCAGTCCCGGCGGCAACCGCAACTGCACATCCAGAAAACGATGATTGACGCTCTTCACGGTCAGCGTGTAGCTGAGCTGGTCTTGCTCGCCAAGCGGTATGCGCGCCTGCGCCCGCGCAAACCCGGTCATCGAATAAATCGGCATACTTGCTTACTCCTCTTTCCCGAAGACGTACGCCGGCTCAAAGCCAGGCAAGTAGTGCGTCAAGGGTGTTTCTGATTCCGGCTCAGCCTCGGGCTGGTCTATAAACTGCAACTGGTAAAGCCGCTGGTAAGTTGGCGAAGCAGTCAGCAAATCCTCGTGGCTGCCGATCGCCGTTATGCGGCCGTCTTCAAGCACCGCGATTCGGTTGGCGCGGCGTATCGTTGAAAGCCGGTGCGCAATCACCATCACCGTGCGCCCCTGCATCAGGTTGGCCAGCGCTATCTGCACCAGCGACTCGCTCTCCGCATCCAGCGCCGACGTCGCCTCATCCAGAATCAGAATCGGCGCGTCCTTCAGGATGGCCCGCGCGATGGCCAGCCGCTGGCGCTCGCCGCCCGACAGCCGAAATCCCTTCTCGCCAATCACCGTATCGTAGCCTTGCGGCATGCGCAGAATAAAATCGTGGGCCAGTGCATTGCGCGCCGCCCCCTCCACCACCGACGCCCGCACATCCGGCCGGCCGTACGCAATGTTGTTGCGCACCGTATCGTTAAAGAGGATCGTCTCCTGCGTTACCTGCGCAACCTGCCTGCGCAGCGAGGCCAGGGTGAGAGAACGCAGGTCGTTCCCATCAATCTTGATCGCGCCTGTGCTCACGTCGAAAAACCGCGGAATCAAATTCACCAGCGTAGACTTCCCTGCCCCGCTCGGCCCCACCAGCGCCAGCACCTCGCCGGCCCGCACCTCAAGATCGATGTTGTGCAGAATCTGGTGCTCGCCCTCTTCGGTCGAATACGAGAAACCGACGTCCTGAAATTGAATCGCCCGCTGAAATCTCTTCAGCGTGATCGCATGTGGCCGTTCCTTCACGTCGTCTTCCGTATCGAAGTAGCCGAAGATCGAAGACGAGGCCCCCATCGCCTGCTGAAAGCTGTTGTAGAAATACGCAAACTTGCGCACCGGATCGTAGAGCTTGAAAAGCAAAATGATGAACGCGCCAAAAAGCCCCATCGTCATCTGGCCGTGCAGAATCTCATTGCGCCCGATGAACAGAAACATCGCGATCGCCACCGCGCCGATCGAGTCCATCAACGGCGAGCTGATCGACTGAATGCGCACATTGCGCAGATTGGCGCGGAACAATCGTCGCGCGGCCGTCTTGAAGCGCAGAATCTCCCACATCTCGGTATTGAAGGCTTTCACGATGCGGTTGCCGGTCACCGTTTCATGCAGAATGTTTTGAATCTCCGCCAGCTTGTCCTGCCCGGTTCTCGTGCGTGTCCGCACCTCCTTGCCGATTTTGCGCGCGGATGTGATCACCACCGGAATAAACAAAACCAGCGCCCAGCTTAGTTGTCCGCCCAGGCCGATCACGCACGCCAACCCCACAACAAAGGTGAAGAACTGCTGCAAGAATTCGCCGATCACGGAGCTCACCGCGATCTGCACCTTGTCCACATCATTGATGAGCGTAGAAAGAATGGACCCTGTGGCGTGCTTGTGAAAGAAGCTCGACGAACGCCGCAGCGTGGCTTCGTAAAGGTGATTGCGCAGGTCGGTGATCAACCCGAAGCCCGCATAGTTCACCAGGTAGGTTCCGAGATAATCGCAAATTCCCTTCGCCAGCGTTGAGAGGATCAGCGCAAAAGCCACCACAACCCATGCATTGTGCATGTGCAGAAAATGGGGAACCAGTATCCTCAGATCGAATCGCAGGTCGAAGTGCAATCGGCCGCTGGGAAGACCCAGAAGGATAGGCCCTTCCGGCGCATCGGGCCTCAGAACCTGATCGAAGATGGGCTGCAAAAGAAGTACGCGAAAAGTGTCGAGCACCCCGACGGCCGCCAGCAGCAACACGCCCGGCAGCCATTCCAGCGAGTAAGGCAGCCCGTAGCGCAGCAGACGCAGAAAATTCTTCATGCCGGTTGCCCCGTTCGATTCACGTAAGTTTCCCGGACTCGCTCCAGGGGGGTGCAAACTTCCATCCAATTATTGTATCCGGGCTAACTTGTTCCGGGTCCACTTACTCCGGGATTCCGTTACAACTCAGAAACTCGGCCGCAGTCCTGCATGAAGGGTACGGGCTTCAGCCCGTACATAAATGTCCCAAAATGATGTGGGCTTTAGCCCCTGAGGGCCGTCCCTTCAAGCTTGCGCATGACTTCAGGCTCCTCAAACTCCAAGTGGGTCTGCGCGCCCATTGTTATCATTACCCCGTGACCGATCCCGCACCGACAGCCATTCCGCGCCATCTAACCACTGTCTTCCTCGACCGCGACGGAGTCCTCAACAAGAAAATGCCGGAGCCCCGCTATGTCGCGTCGTGGGCCGACTTTCACATCCTCCCCGGCGTCCCGGATGCAATCGCCCGCCTCAATCGGGCCGGCCTGCGCGTCATCGTCCTCTCCAACCAGCGCGGCATCGCTCTCGGTCTCTACACAGCCGCCGATGTCGAGGCCATCCATTCCGCCTTCCAGCGAATTCTGAGCAGCAACGGCGCGCACATAGACGCCTTTTTCATTTGCCCGCACGATCGCGGCCAATGCAACTGCCGCAAGCCGCTGCCCGGCCTCTTCCATCAGGCCACGGCCCAATTCCCAACCATCGCCGCCGCATCCAGCGTCATGATCGGCGACTCCCTTGTTGACATTGATTTCGCCCGCCGCCTGGGAATGACGGCCATCCTCATCGATAGCAACTCGGAGCACGCAAGACCCGGCGACGAATCCGCGCGCGCTCTGGCCACCCTCTGCTTTTCCTCGTTGCCGGAAGCCGTAAGCGCTTTACTGGATATCCGCTAGGTCTCTCACCCCTTGTTGTTGTACTGACTCCGGGTGCCCCAGGTCCCGCTTCTGGGACCTGGGATAGTATGAACCCAACGCACAAAATCACACGTTCAGAAACCTAGTACCCCCTCAGCCCCACAATCGCCTTCAGAATCGAATCCGGCTGCGGAAGAATCGCATCCTCCAGCACCGGCTGGTAAGCCACAAACGTATCCATCGCGCCAATCCGCTTCACCGGCGCATCCAGATCCTCAAAAAGCTCATCCGCAATCCGCGCCGCAATCTCCGCTCCGTAGCCCCAGCTCAGCATATCCTCGTGAGCCACAAGCACCCGGCTCGTCTTGCGCACCGATGTCGCAATAGCCTCCCAATCGTAAGGGCTCAGCGTGCGCAGATCCAGAATCTCCACATCGATTCCATGTTCGCGCTGCGCCTTCTCCGCGGCCTGCAACGCCCGCGGCACAACCGCGCCGTAGGTCACCAGCGTCATCTGCGTTCCCGGCCTCACAATCTTCGCCTTCCCAAAGGGAATCGAAAACTCCGGCCCCGGATAAGGCGCTCTCCCAAAGGTCTCGCGGTAGAGCCGCTTGTGCTCCAGAAACAGCACCGGGTCGTCGCAGCGAATCGCCGTGCGCAGCAGCCCATTCGCATCCAGCGCGTTCGACGGAAACACCACCCGCAGACCCGGAATATGCGTAAAAATGCTTTCGCCGCACTGCGAGTGATAAATCGCGCCACCCGTCAAATAGCCGCCAATCGGCACCCGGATCACCGCCGGCGCGGCCCACCCGCCATGCGACCGCCAGCGCATCAGCGCCAGTTCATTGTGAATCTGGTGCATGGCTGGCCAAATGTAATCGAAGAACTGAATCTCCACCACCGGCTTCATGCCCCGCACCGCATAGCCCACCGCCCGGCCCACAATGTTGGCCTCGGCCAGCGGCGAATTGAACACCCGCTCGGAGCCGAACTCCGTCTGCAGTCCGGCCGTGAGCTTGAACACCCCGCCCTTTCCCTTCACTTCGTTCAGCGCATATTCGCGGCTCGCGTCGGCCACGTCCTCGCCATAAACCACAATCCGCGGATCGCGGCGCATCTCGTCGTGCAGGCAGGCGTTGATCAAATCGGCCATGGTGCGCGGATCACTGCCCTTCGCGCTCCCCGCCTTGCCGCCTCCGGCCGCGCCCGGCGCCTCCGCATGTTCGTGATCGAACGCCGCGCCCGCCGGATCGAGATCCTCCGAATAAACATGCTCGGTAATTCCCCGCACATCCGGCAACGGCGCTTCCAGCGCGCGCTCCGCGGCCTCGGCAGCCAATTGGTTCTGCGACTGCTCCAGCTCGTTGATCTCGGCCTCGGTAAGGATTCCCTCCCGAAGCAGCCGCATCTGCATCTTCGCAATCGGATCCCGCAGCGCATCGGCCTCCCGCTCGGCAGCCAACCGGTAAAGCTTGTCGTCGTCCGACAGCGAGTGAGAATAGGCCCGCACCACATGGCCATGAACGAACGCAGGGCCCTTGCCCGCCCGGCAGTGCGCCGCGGCGGCCTGAAAAGCCCGCAGGCAAACCTCAGGGTCGGTGCCATCGATCTCGGCAAAATGGAAGTTGGGAAAGTTGGCCACCAGCTTGGAGATGTTGCCGCCCGGCGTACTCACCTCCACCGGCACGCTGATCGCGTACCCGTTGTCTTCCACGCAAAAAATCACCGGCAGCTTCTGGTTTGAAGCCGTGTTCAGCGCCTCCCAGAATTCGCCTTGTGAAGTTGAGCCCTCGCCCAGGCTGGTAAGAACCACCTCATCGCCGTGGAAGCTCACATCGCGAAAAGCGCGGTAATCGCCGGCCGTGCCACTGTATTCGGGCTTCGCCGCGGACTCCGGATGCCGGCTGAAGTAGCGCCCCGCCTCCGCGCAGCCCACTGCATGTAGAAGCTGCGTCGTCGTCGAAGAAGAGGTGCTCACAATGTGCAGCGCCGGGCTGCTCGGGTGTGCCGGCATCTGCCGGCCGCCGCTTGCCTTGTCGGTAGCCGCGCCCACGGCCTGCAGCATCATCTCATCCGCTGTAACCCCCAGCGCAAGGCACAGCGCGCGGTCTCGATAGTAAGGGAAGAACCAGTCGTAGCCTGGCCGCAGAGCCAGTCCTGCTCCCACTTGCAGCGCCTCGTGTCCGGCAGCCGATATCTGAAAATAAATCTTCTGCTGCCGCTTCAGCAGGATTTCACGGTCATCCACATGCCTGGAGAGATACATCAACCGGTAGATTTCAACCAACTGCTGAGCGCTCAATCGGTCACGAGCGGTTGCCGAATCGGATACGCGGGCGCCGGAAACTGCCATTCCCATCCTTTTCACTCCAATTGCCAGTCTTACTGGGAAATTGCTGGTCTTGCTGGGGAATTGTTAGTCTTGCTGGGGAATCCTCGCCTGATTGTAACAACCCCGTAGCCTCAAGTCCTCTCCAGCGCGGTCAAACTGAAACCGCATCCAACCCTCCGCACCCTTCCCATCCCCGGAAACCGCGAAACATCAGTTGTGCGTAGGGGGAAAGGAGATGGGCGACGAATCGTCCCTCAAACCCGGCGCTCCCCGAACGGACGTACTCATCTTGTCCTTGATGCTGTGCGCCAGCTTCTCAATCTCGGCAACCTTGCGAAGCTGTTCCGGAGTCAGCGAAGCCGGACTCGTGCTACCGATCTCCGCATTCAGTTCGGTCACCATCTTCAGCAGCTTCTCCGTGTCGGAAACCATCGATTTGTGCAGCGCCGCATTGAGCCCGCGCAGCCGCCGCTCCTCAAGGACTGGATCGCCGCCGTTGCCGCCGAAATTCTGATCCGCGCCCGGCATTGAATTGCGAGAGCCCTGGGAACCTTCCAGACTATACTTGGAAATCTGCTGCCCTGCGCTCTGCCCGCCGCACAGCAAAGCCGCTGGCGCCAGCAGCAGCGCTAGCCACAGCAAACTGCGCACACTGTGTCTCGGCCCCACTCCAGAAAGTCGAGCGATTCCCGGCCGGGGCTCTTCCACTGCGCGTCTTGTCCCCGCGGAATTCATCTCGACCTCATCTTGTGTGCCAGTTTTTCGATTTCGCCCGCATGGCGAATCACCGCCACTGAAAGTGTGTCCACCGTGGTCTTGTCCACTTCGGCCTTCAGGCTGCTGGCCAGCTTCAACAGGTCGGCGCTCTCCTCGGCAATCTGCTTCTGGCGCGGATCGGTGAGGGCTGCCGCTGCTTCCTGCTTCGCCGCCGGGCCAGGCGCGGGTGCCTGCGCATTGGCTGCGCTCGCCTTTTTCTCCCCAGCCGCGTCCGATTGCGCCTGATTTGCCTCAGCCTGCGCCGCCTTACTCGCCGCCTCACTCATCGTCGAGGCCGATTGCGCCGAGCCCACCCGCAATCCGGGCCACACGCACACCGCAATTAGAACCAGGCAGCCGAGTACGCAAACCCCGGCAGTCCTGTTCCGCAACCGGTGCGCCAGAGTCCTGCCGATGCGTTCTGTTCTCCCATCTGCTCTCATGGATGGCCTCCACAAGCTGCCGGAAGTCTGCCCGGGGATAGCCGCCGTGCATTCCGGCTCTTCTTCCGCACAGTCTAGTCTAGAGAGAGGAGTTTTGGAATGTTTCCTTTTCTGCTGGCGGTAAGAACGGGATTGTTCGCCGAAGGCCGTTTCCTGGGCCGGTTGCTCGACGAGTGGGCAGACGACGCCCAGGAGTTCATCCACACCAAGCTGCCGCATCTGCTCGTGGTTGCAGCCATCGCCTTTGTTCTCATCAGAATACTGCGAGCCATCACCTCTCACATGACGCGCATAGCCGAGCAGCACGCGGCCGGCCCGGCCCGCATTGCGCAGGTAAAAACATTGGCCGGAGTCATCCGCGCCACCGGCCTGGCAACCATCGGCCTCATCGCCGGCATGCAGATTCTCGACACCGTCGGCGTCAACTTCGGCCCCCTGCTGGCCTCCGCCGGCATTGCCGGAGTCGCCATCGGCCTGGCCGCCCAAAACATCGTGAAAGACATGCTCAACGGCATCCTCATCATCATTGAAGATCAGTTCAACGTAGGCGACACGGTTCGCCTTGCAGGACTGGCCGGAACCGTCGAGGCAATGACCTTGCGCAAAACCACCGTCCGCGACGCCGACGGCACCCTCTACGTCATTCCCAACTCCCAGATCACCACCGTCGCCAATCTCAGCATCGGCTACTCCGTGGCCACCGTCAACGTCAGCGTCGACTACTCCGCCAACCCCGACGAAGTGTTGAAGCTGCTCACCTCGATCGCCAACGAAGTCCGCAACAGCGGCGAGTTCCGGCAATTATTTGTCGCCGATCCGCAGATCCTCGGCGTCGACGCCATCAAAGGCTCCGAGCTCATCTTTCCGGTGGTCTTCAAGACTCTGGCTACGCAGCAGTATGGCCCCATTCGCGAGTTCCGCCGCCGCGTGCGCATCGCCCTCGAAGAACATCGCTTCTTGCCCGGCAACCCCTACAGGGTCTCCAGTACCTTTGCTGAGCAAACCGCGAACAGCCCGAATCCAACCGCCTCCGAGAGCGCGCCCGCACAAGACCCCACCAGCATCAAGGCAGAGGAATCCAACCCCTTCAGCGGCAACTAGTGCTGCGACCGCATGATTTTGTAATGGATGCAATGTAGCGTCTTCAGACCGGCTGTCGCGCGGGCGTCCTCGCCCGCGTTCGTCCACCAGCAATTACCGAATCGCACAGCCAAGGTACTAAGAAACCTCTCAACCTTGCCAATCGATGATCGGTTTTGTCTCCACCCATTGATGGACCTCAAAATCATCCGGATTGGCCAAGACAAGCCGCCGCGCCAAAAGTACTCTGAGAATGTCTCCTGAAGACTCATGAAAGTTTCACTACTGGGCGGCAATCCGATTCACGGGTTGCCGCCCAATTTTCTTGGGAACCGAGAAATGAGAGACCGTGTGCCCTCACCCTCGCCGGGTGTCCAGAATGCGCCGGGTGCCCCATCCTAAACGCGCTCTTTGCGTTTAGGGTGGGATAGCAGAAAGCCAACTCCGCCAGCACGCGCGCAGCGCGGCGAACTCCGCCCAGTTCCCCTAAATCGTCCCCTCAATCGCTGCCAGCAGCGACTCCGCATCGGTGATCGGCGGCAGGCAAGTGCGCCCGCGACACACCATGGCCCACGCCTCGACCCCCGCAGGCGTCGGAACCTGCAGCAGCGTCTCCGCCAGCGCCTCGGGAAGCTCTCCCGGCGCCAGGCGGTATGGAGCAAGGCGCACCACTGTTTTGTTCACCGCGTAGCGCGCCACCGCCGTCGCTTCCAGCCGCACCGCATCCGCTCCCGTGCCCACCACGACCACCTGCACCGGATCCATCAGCAGCCGTTCCAGCGCCAATCCGTAGCTCCCCGCGTACAGACCAAAGTGCTCCACAATGCCCGCAAAGCAGCCCAGCGTATCTTCGGCGATGTCGCGATACTCCTGCCGCCCGCTCAGCGCCTCAAGCCGCAACAGCGCCGAGGCCGCCGTGGGATTGCCGGCCGGCGTCGGCGAATCCTGCAACGGCTTGCGCCGCGCTCCCAGCGCCCCCAGCGGAATCTGCCCATCCAGGCTCGCCGCATCGTAAAACGCGCCCGCCGTCGCGTCATAGAAGCGCGCTATCATGGCGTCGGCCATCTTCACCGCCACCAGGTAAAAGTTCTTGTTGCCGCTCGAAAACCACGCATCGATGCAGGCATAAACCGTAAAGGCGTAATCGTCCAGCGTGCCCGGCGCCTTCTCCGCCGGCTTTTGGCCGCCAGCTTCTTCCGGATAGGCAATCACATGGCTCAGCGCATCGGCTCCGTCCCAGGCCTCGTTCAAAAGCCGGTCCAGTGTGCGCAGCCCAAATTGCCGCACCGATTCCATATGCAGCACCCGCGCCGTTTCGAGATAAGCCGTCACCGCCATCGCATTCCAGCCCGTGTAAAGCGTCTTGTCGATGAACGGCGTCTCGCGCCGGTTCCGCGCCGCCAGCAGCTTCTGCCGCGCCCGGTCCCGCAAGGCGCGCATCTGCTCCATATCCCCGCCTTGCGCCGCCCGCTCCTCTAAAGTCGACTTCACATGCAGCACATTCTTGGCCGGGTTGTGGTGCATGTCGCCCATCTCGCCAATATCCCAGTAGCTCGCCGCAAACTGAAACTCTTCCTCGTCCAGCACCTCCCGCGCCTCGGCCGTCGTCCAGGTAAAGTAGTCTCCGTCGTCGTCCAGTCCCACGTCCGCATCCTGCGAAGCGTAAAAGCCGCCGCGCTTGCGGTCCGTCATCGTCGAGTCCAGCCAGCCCACAATCTCCTTCGCTGTCTCCAGAAAATCCTCGCGCACAAAGCTCTGGAAGCCGTGCACGTAATTGCGCAGCAGTTCCGTATTGTCGTAAAGCATCTTCTCGAAGTGCGGAACCACCCAGCGCTCATCCACGCTGTAGCGGTGAAAGCCTCCGGCAAGCTGGTCGTAGACCCCGCCCCGCGCCATCTTCTCCAGCGTGGTGATAAAGGCATCCCTCGCCGGCTCGTTGTCGCGGCTCATCGCCATCTCCAGCAGCAGGTCCAGCGATGCCGGATGAGGAAACTTGGGCTGCGATCCAAAGCCGCCGAAGCGCGGATCGAACTTGGCCAGCGCCGAACCGGCGATCTTGTCCACCAGCGCCAGCGTCAGCTCTCCGCCGCCTCCTGAAAAACTCTCGTTGTGCTCGATGGCGGCCATCACGCTGCCCGCCGTCTCCAGCGCCTCATCCCGCCGCTCCTGCCACACCTGCGACATGGCCAGCAGCACCCGCCCAATCCCCGGCCGCCCATACCGGTCCTCGCGCGGAATATACGTCCCCCCGAAATAAGGCCGCCCATCGGGAGTCAGAAACGCGGTCAACGGCCAGCCGCCCTGCCCCGTAATCGCGGAGACCGCGGCCTGGTACCGCGCGTCCACATCCGGCCGCTCGTCGCGGTCCACCTTCACCGCGACAAAATGCTCGTTGATGAGCTTGGCGACCTCCGGGTCCTCGTAAGACTCGCGATCCATCACGTGGCACCAGTGGCACCACACCGCCCCAATGTCCAGCAGGATGGGTTTGTCCTCGGCCTGGGCGCGCGCAAACGCCGCCTCGCCCCACGGATGCCACTTCACCGGCTGATGCCGCGCCGAGCGCAAGTAGGACGAAGCCGCTGTCTCAAGCAGGTTGGAGCCGGAACTGGTTCTTGAATTCTCCTCGCACATGGGTTGAGGATAAATCTATTTCGCGCCAAAGGTCTCGTTTTTGAGGCCAAAGGAAGTGCAAGAGGTGAATTCCGCGGTGGAGAAGCTTACGGGTTAGCCAGCCCAATGATTTCTACGTCACCTGTCGTGCCATCATAGATCATTTTGAAATGACGCAAAAATGTTCGCCCTAAAAGAGCGTCTATGGACTGGCCGCCTATTCTTAAGTCGACCGCTGCAAATTCTCCATAAATTGTGAATCCGAGTGAGGGAACATGTACCTGGGCCAGATGGATGCTAACTTCCTTTGCGCCATGAGCTCCAGCCTGCATACGTTTATCGATGGCCGGGAGATTCAGTTGTGCCGCTAGGAGACTGTCAATACAAGATTCTGTGGCTCCGGTATCCACGAGGGCGGGAAGTTTAGTCTTTCCCGGCACCGGGAGCGGGCCACCTGGGACAAATGTATAGTTTGGATCAAAACCAATATCTACAAACAATTGCGGACCCCAACGAGTCAGCATTTCGGCCCCAGTTGGGCCTCCTGGAGCATCATCGAACCCACATTTAGCGTTGGGCATGGTACAGGTCGAACGCGACCGAGGCAGGCATGGTAAAAGGTGGTGCGCCAATTTGTCGGATAAGGTACGGACCTCGACCGAATTCCCGAACTGCTACCTGCGCAGCATCATCGAAGGTCGGATAGACGCCTATCAGTTTCTCCTTGCAGACGAGAACCCACTCCCCCAAACGACGATTCTCAAGATCGGCGCGCATGGTTTCGTATGCGGCAATCTCACGATCGAGCTCAATCATGGCTGTACCCATAGATGGCAAAAGCATACCACGTGCCAAACCCAATGCCTAGACACTTAGATGCCACTAATGTGCTACTGGTCAGGTTTTCTAGGCACGGCGCCCCCGGATCGCTCACCCCTTCGCCAGCTCCGCCTCAATCGCCGCCACCAGCGCCGGAGCGTCCGGCTGTGTATCCGGCGCGAACCGCTGCACCACTTCCCCCGACCGGCTCACCAGAAACTTCTCAAAATTCCAGGTCAGCTCCGGTTCCGC
>Ga0224555_1004077_pt1 | contig 13876 bp, 9 predicted proteins | sample 714S23034metaG_FD_180687 | JGI IMG/M metagenome (GOLD analysis project Ga0224555, IMG submission 180687) | Peat soil microbial communities from Stordalen Mire, Sweden - 717 S2 30-34 | ecosystem: Environmental > Terrestrial > Soil > Wetlands > Peat | place: Sweden: Norrbotten County, Stordalen...
AACCGTCCCGAATCTCCACAACTCCCACAGGCGGAGCACCGAAGTGCACCGTTTCTGCGTCTTGCCGCCGGGCGCGGTTAGGGCTAGGCTTGAATTTGAGAGGGACGGAAGGGCTGGCCAGGATTGCACCGGAATCGAGGCAGATTTTGCAGGCTTAACCCCGCGCCTCGCAAGGCTGTTTGGAGCTTTCCACAGGGAATCGCCTTTGTTTGGAAAGTTGATGCCTGAAATGTGACCAAAATACAAGATATTGTGGTTTGTTGTTGACATGTACCACGGACAGCGGTACTTTTTCATCTGCGGCCTTAAACGGTTTCTAACGAACTCCGGTGCGAAAGTTCCACCGAGGGGCCTCTGAAAGCAGAGAACTCGCGGTACTTTTCCCATTCCCCGTTTCCCGTTCTTTGACCGAGATTTTTCCCTGACCTCCTCCTGGCTGCGCAGCGCCGGACGGGGCAAAAGATTCAACGAGTAATTTGATTGAGAGGGTTCCATGAACGAGGTCCATTTTCAGTCTTCTGTCGCCTCCCTGCAGACTCCCTACACCCAGCGGGGACTGATCTTTACGCGCCGCTTCACCACCGAAGGCGTCTCGCCCTATGACGAACTCCAGTGGGAGCAGCGCACGGCGTCGATTACCGACAGCAAGGGCAACACCATCTTCGAGCAGAAGAACGTTGAGGTGCCGGCCGACTGGTCGATGACGGCGACGAATATCGTGGCCTCGAAGTACCTGCACGGGCATTTGGGTACGCCGGAGCGGGAGACCGGCGTGCGCCAGTTGGTGGGCCGCGTGGCCGAGGCCATCCGCGACTGGGGCGTGTCCGGCGGCTACTTTGCCACCCCCGAGGATGCGGCCATCTTCCACGACGAGCTGGCCCACATGCTGCTGACCCAGAAGGTGGCCTTCAACTCGCCGGTCTGGTTCAATGTGGGCTGCGACCGCCTGGAGCCGGATGCGGACGGCCAGAACTGGCATTGGGACCCCTCGACCGGCGGCGTGAAATACTCCGCCTCCGGCTACCGCAATCCCCAGTGCTCGGCCTGCTTCATCAACTCGGTGGACGACTCGCTGGACTCGATCCTCAGCCTGGCCAAGACCGAGGGGATGCTGTTCAAGTGGGGTTCAGGCACCGGGACCAACCTGTCGTCGATTCGCGGCTCGAAGGAGCAGTTGTCGGGCGGCGGCGTGGCCTCTGGCCCACTGAGCTTCATGCGGGGCTTTGACGCCTTTGCCGGGGTCATCAAATCGGGCGGCAAGACCCGCCGCGCTGCCAAGATGGTGATTCTGAACGCCGACCATCCGGACATCATCGAGTTCATCGAGTGCAAGGCGAGGGAAGAGGCCAAGGCCTTCTCGCTGATCAAGGCCGGCTACGACGGCTCGGGTCCGGATTCAGAGGCCTATTCGTCTATCTTCTTTCAAAACGCCAACAACTCCGTGCGCGTGAGCGACGAGTTCATGCGCGCCTACGAGAACGACGGCGACTATACCACATACACGGTAAAGGGCCACGAGCCGGTGGCGACCTACAAGGCGCGCGACATCATGCGCAAGATCGCCGAGGCCACCTGGCTGTGCGGCGATCCTGGCATGCAGTTCGACACGACCATCAACCGCTGGCACACCAGCAAGAACACCGCGCGCATCCATGCGTCGAACCCTTGCTCGGAGTACATGTTCCTGGACAACTCGGCCTGCAATCTGGCGAGTTTCAACCTGATGAAGTACGTGACGCCGTCGGGCGTCTTTGACATTCCGGCTTTCCGGCACTCGATCTCCGTGGTCATCACGGCCATGGATATCCTGGTGGACTGCTCGGGCTACCCCACCGAGGCCATCGCTCGCAACTCCCACGACTACCGTCCACTGGGGCTGGGCTACGCCAACCTGGGCGCGCTGCTGATGGCCTTTGGGCTGCCTTACGACTCGAACGGCGGGCGCGATCTGGCAGCCGTGCTGACCGCTATCCTTTGCGGCCAGGCTTACATGCAATCGGCCCTTGTGGCCGCCAACTGCCCACCCATCGCCTCGGCCACCTCGCTGACCGCTTCAGTGGAGCGTCAGGGCGGGGCCTGCCCGGGGTTCTACGTCAACCGCGAGCCGTTCCTCGACGTAATCCGCATGCACCGCGCCGAGGTGAACAATATCGGCAGATCGCGACAGAGCGGCGAGCCCTTCAACGTGCCCCAACTCGACGCGCTGATCGACGCCAGCCGCGAGTGCTGGGACATGGCACTGGGTTATGGCGAGCGCTACGGCTATCGCAACTCCCAGACCACAGTTCTGGCGCCCACGGGCACTATCGGCTTCATGATGGACTGCGACACCACGGGCATTGAACCCGACCTGGCCCTGGTCAAGTACAAGAAGCTGGTGGGCGGCGGCATGATCAAGATTGTCAACAACACCGTTCCGGAAGCTCTGTTCAAGCTGGGCTATTCCGCCGACGAGGTGCACGGCATCGTCAGCTATATCGACGCCACCGGCACCATCGAGGGCGCGCCGGGGATCAAGCCCGAGCACCTGGCCGTCTTCGATTGCTCGTTCAAGCCCGCCAAGGGCACCCGGTCAATTCAATATATGGGGCACATCAAGATGATGGCCGCCGCGCAGCCGTTCCTTTCCGGCGCCATCTCGAAGACCGTCAACCTGCCTCACGAGGCCACCATCGAGGAGGTCGCCGAGGCCTATGCCGAGAGCTGGCGCCAGGGCATCAAGGCCGTGGCCATCTACCGCGACGGGTCGAAGGGAACCCAGCCGCTGAATACGAGCATGGACGCCAAGCGTGAGCCCTCGCCGCTGGATGCCGCCGGGGCGCGCGTGCTGGCTCAGTTGGCTGCCGGCGAGCCCGCCGCCGAGGCCGATCTAACGGCTTTGGAAAACGGCATCGGCGATACAATCGAGGTCTCGACCAGGCCGGTCATCGCCGCCGCCGCTGCCTTCCAGGCCGCATTGGAGGAGATCGCCAAGGCTGCTGCCGTACCCGTGCTGCAACCCATGCCTGAAGCCGCCCAGGAGGCCTCGGCCTCCGCGCAGGATCTCAACGGACCGCCCCGCGCCGTCCGTCACCGCCTGCAGGACGAGCGCGCATCAATCACGCACAAATTCTCCATCGCCGGCCACGAGGGCTACATCACCGTAGGCCTGTATCCCAGCGGGCAGCCGGGCGAAATCTTCATCAAGATGGCGAAGGAGGGTTCCACGGTCTCCGGCCTGATGGACGCCTTCGCCACCTCCATTTCGCTCGCCTTGCAGCACGGCGTTCCTCTCAAGGTTCTCTGCGAGAAGTTCGCCCACACCCGCTTCGAGCCCTCTGGTTGGACCGGCAACGAGCAGATTGGCTACGCCAAGAGCCTGATGGACTACATCTTCCGCTGGCTGCATCTGCGCTTCCTCTCCGGCCAGCAACTGTCGCTGTTTGCCAGCCTGGCTCCTCATGCGCCGGAACTGCCCACGCCGCCCAGCCTGATCCCTGAGACCGAGCCTGAGTACAACGAGCTTTCGAATAGCCAAATGGCCCGGCTGGCCAAGGAGGTAGCCGAGCGTCTCAACAGACTCGGCGGCTTCGGAACAGGCCATGGTAGCGGCGGCGGCATCGCTCCTGAAACGCAGGTCGCGTCGCCAGCTGAGGAGAACCCAACCCGCGGACTGAAGATGGAGGACCGCGGCATTTATCACACCGCTCAGGCCATGGGCGAGATGTACGTAATGGGTGACGCGCCCAGTTGCTCGGTCTGCGGCTCCATCATGACCCGCAACGGGAGTTGCTACCGCTGCATGGAGTGCGGCTCGACAAGCGGTTGCAGCTAGAGAATTTTCACGGCTTCCGTAAAGCGGGCATTGTGCTATCCCACCCTTGCGACAAAACGCGTCGCGAGGGTGGGGCACCCGGCTTTTTAGTCCTTCAGTACTTGGTCGATCGTCTCGATGTCGACTAATCCATTGCATCCGTAGAGAGCGGGAAGCACGCGGTTCGCTGGATAGGTTCGCCGCAACTCGGCGACCTTTTCTGTGCCGCAGCGGTAGGCCGGCAGATACATCCGGCCCAGCAGCGGATGGCGTCCCCATGCGCCCGACAATTTATCGGCACGCTCTTCCGTGACCAGGAAATCGCGTCGCAGCGTTGCCGCTACTTCCGGCTGCGGTTTTCCTTCGCCCCAGGTGAGATAAGACGACTGGTTCTTGGCGTCGTCTTGCAACAGAGCCAGCAGCACGCCGATCTGCAGGTCTTCGTCCGGCAACTGGTCCACTTCGGTGACGCCATGCGCAATCAGAATCGCGTTGTTGGCGATTCCCTCAAAGAGCGTGGCGGCCCGGGTGTTCATGGTAAGGATGGTGGCCTCGAAGCCGGCCTTTCCGCGCACGTACAAATCCTGCAAGTAGGCGAATGTAGTGACGTGGCCCGGCACAACCTCGTGGCTCACGAGCTGCTCGAACTCCGGATAGGAAATCTGTAACGAAGCGTTGATCTCGTAGTTGGCTTCGTATTGCGGAGAGTCGTCGGCGTTGCGCGCGCGACCGATATAATTCATCGAGCCGGAAAACCAGGCGTCCTTGATGGGCTGGAAATCGATGTTTGCCCGCGGCACCCTCGCCAGTTCCTTGGGAAGATAGGGCGACAGGTGCTTGGCGCTGAGACTATCAAAACGCGCGATCACGGCCGCGCTCAGAGCGCGCACCGTGGCCATGGGGGCCACACGCTCACGGCGCCATGCATCGACAGCCTCGAGCAGCTCGCCGGCATTGGCCGATACATAGCCGGCGCGGCCCAGCAATTCTGCAACACGCTCGCGCTTCTTCTCCGGCTGAGAAGGCTCGGGCGGCCTGGCCGTTGACGCTTCGACGCACCGCGCATAGGGCACGGCATCGCCCTTGCCTGCGACTTCCATAGCCAGATCCCACATGGTGTCGAGAGAATCCGCCATTCCGGTCAAATAGGCCTGGCGCAGCCCGCCCATCTTTTTCGCTTCCTGGCGAACTCCGTCGATGGCTGCGGGCAGGTCAACCGCGCGCAAGTATTCTTCGACGGCCTCGCGATTCTTGACCGATACGCCGCCGGATTGCCGCAGTTGCGCCGCGGCCGGATGCGTGTAGACGGCGGGCAACGGGAAATCGGAAAACCATGAATCGGCGATGAAGCGGCCCACGCCAGAGGGATTCATCACGTCACCACCCCAGAGCGTGTCAATGCCTAAAACAGCGTCAGCGATAAACTTACTTGCTTGATCCATCATTTACACCTTTTCCTTTTTCGTGGAACGATACCAGACGTAGAAACAGAGGCATACAAACAACAGCGCGGAAACCGATTGAGAGACAGCATCATTTGAATAAAACGGAGTGGTGATCCGATCCGCGCTATACCATGGGAAGAGGTGCAGAGCCGCGCCAAAGACGCCGCCGAGCGCGCCGCCTGCCATCAGTCCTGAGGCCAGAATAACGCCGCGCTCACGAATTCTGCTCCCTTGTTCGCCGCCGGTTTTTTCCGAGCGCCGGTTAATGAGGTGTGAAAGGATACCGCCGGCCAGCACTGGCGAGGTGAGCTCCAGCGGCAAGTAGATTCCGAGGGCAAAGACCATGGAAGACTTTCCCAGCATCTCCAGGATTATTGTGATGATGGCGCCGATGCCGAACAGCATGTAGGCAACTGGCTGGCGGCTCATGAATCCCACCACCAGGGCCTTCATGATGGCCGCCTGCGGCGCAGGCAGAAAGCCGGGGCCGGTATCTCCGAATTGATAGACCTTGGCCAGCAGGACGATGGTCAATCCGGCGGTTATGGCGGCGGCAATGACGCCGATGAACTTTACTTTCTGCTGTGCGGCGGGCGTGGAGCCGAGCCAGTAACCGGCCTTCAGGTCGGTGATGAACTGGCCGGAGACGCACAAGGCGGTGCATACCATTCCGGCGATAGCCATCACGAAAAACATTCCCGTGTCGCCCGAGAGACCAAAGTTCAATAGCACCACAGCGGAGATGATGATGGTGAGCATGGTCATGCCGGAGGCGGGATTGTTGGCCGTGGTAGCAATGGCGTTGGCGGCCACAGAGGTGAAGAAGAAGGAGAAGATCAACGTGAGTACAAGGCCGAGAGCCAATACTGTCCAGGAGACCTGCAGGCGGCCAAAGAAGATGGCCACTGCGATGGAACTTACGACCACGCCGAGAAGAATGGAGATGATGGAAATATCGCGGTCAGTGCGCTCCGGGGCAGCAGCTTCGCCGTGGCGGAAGGTGCGCAGCGCGATGCCGAACGAGCCCGCGACCACGCGCAGCGATTTGAGGATGCCGATGATTCCGGCCGTAGCGATGGCTCCCACGCCGATGAAGCGCACGTAGTTGCGCACGATCTCCGCCGCAGTCATCTGCGCGATGGGAATTGCGGAGGGATAGACAGCCGTGTTGATGTGGCTGCCAAAGTACCAGATCAAAGGGACCAGCACGAAGCTGGTAAGAACGCTGCCGGCGCAAAAGACCATTGCGCTGCGCAAGCCCATCACATAGCCCAAGCCGAGGATGAAAGTGACGGCATCGAATTTGAAAACCATGCGGCCCTTGTCGGCGAGGGAACGCATCACGGGCACGAATTGGAAGTCTAGATACTCCTTCCAGACATGGAAGGTGGTGACGAAGAAGTCGTAAGCTGCGGCGATGCCGGTTGCCTGAAGGAGCAGCTTGGCCTGCGAGCCGCCTTTTTCGCCGGTGACGAGCACTTCGGTGATGGCGGTCGCTTCGGGAAACGGCAGTTGGCCGTGCATCTCGCGCGTGAAGTAGCGGCGCAGCGGAATCAGAAAGAGTACGCCCATGCAGCCGCCGGCCAGGCAGATAAATATGGTCTGCACCGGGTGCGGATCGAGGTGAAGAATGTAGAGTGCGGGCAAGGTGAAGATGGCGCCAGCCACCACGCTGCCGGAGGCTGCGCCGATGCCGGTGATGATGACATTTTCAAGCAGCGAGGTGCGCCGCTTGTATACGCGCGCCAGTCCGATGGCGAGGATGGAGATGGGGATGGCGGCTTCCATCCCCTGGCCGACCTTCAGTCCCGAATATGCGGAAGCGATGGAGAAGATTATGCAAAGTATCACGCCCCAGAGGATTGACCTGAACGTCAGCTCCGGCTCATTGGCCGCTGCGGGAATGATGGGCTGGAAAGATTCGCCGGGTTTCAGCGGGCGGTACGCATTTTCTGGAAGAGAGGTTGGTTCGTTTTCGTTCATCAATCTAAAATCCCCTGTCGGAGGCGATCCCTGGCCCGGTTCCAAGGGCATCCTGGCGGATGCCAATTCAGACCGGCTTTGGGTTCACTTAAAGCCCGCAGTACACCATACACTCTACCAACGGCCCGGAGTCAAATCGGGCGGGAATGGGAGCATTTGGCTGGAGGCTATCTCGTCTGAAAGGCAGGCACTTGCGCGCCTTTACGGCTTGCGGCTGATGGCGGGGGATTTGGTGACGGCCGACTGCTTGCGCAGCGGCACTATGGCTCCGGCGCCGGGCGCGGCCTGAGAGAAGCGTGCCAGCATTTCGGTGCGCACGTACTCGACGAAGCTCTGCATCTGGCGATTCATCTCTTCCATGCGCTCGCGCATCTGCAGGATGATGGCGATGCCGGCAATGTTGACGCCGAGGTCGCGGGCGAGGTTAAGAATGAACTCGAGGCGCTCGATGTCTTCGTCGGTGTAAAGGCGGGTGTTGCCCTCGGTACGCGACGGCTTCAGCAGGCCCTCGCGCTCATAGAGGCGCAGGGTCTGGGGATGGATTTCATACATCTCGGCTACCGCCGAGATCATGTACGCGCCTTTGGACTTGCGTTTTGCGGCCATTGTCTTTCCCGAATCAGATTACCTTAATTCGTACGCGCAGTGCTCCTTGAATCGACGGCTCTACAGCTTATCAAAGAGCGCGACGCGCGGGTCGTGGTCGTTCAGCCGGGCCAACTCGCGCATGATTTCGCGGCTGCGCTCGTCGGCGAGCGTGGGCACCATTACTTCGACGGTCACAATCTGGTCGCCGCGCTGGCCGGCGTGCTGCGCGTTCTCCACGCCTCGCTCTCTCATGCGCAGCTTTTGCCCGCTCTGCGTGCCGGGAGGAATCTTCAACTGCGCACGGCCGTCGATGGTGGGAACGTCCACCTTTGCTCCCAACGAAGCCTCGGGCACGGTTACCGGAACGGTCAGATGAATGTCGTCGCCCGAGCGCGTGAAGACCGGATGCGTGCCGGTGCGGACAATGAGAAACAGGTCGCCGGGCGCGCCGCCGTTCTCCCCGGCGTTACCTTTACCTTGCAGGCGAATCCGCTGGCCGTCGCGCGTGCCGGCCTTGATGCGAAACTCGACCGCCTCGCTACGGCTGACCAGGCCTTCGCCGCGGCAGGTGGCGCAGACATTGGCCGTGTGCCCCGTCCCGTTGCACCGCGGGCAGGGAATGTTGAACTTCATCCGCCCGCCCATCTGCGTCACATGGCCCGTGCCGTTGCACTCCGGGCACTGCGTGAGCCCGCCACTGGACGCCTGGCCGTGGCAGGTGGGGCATACCTCCTGGCGATGCACGTCGAGCCGCGCCTGGCCACCGCGGATGGCGGTCCAGAAGTCTACCGTGGCCTGATATTCGAGATCGGTGCCCGGCTGCGGACCGCGCGGACGCTGCGGCTGTTGCGCGCCCGAGAACATGCCGGAAAAGATGTCCTTGAAGCTGCCCCACGACTGCGAACCTGCTCCCGCTTGCTGGCTCGGATGCGTCCCCGGACCACTTTGGAAGCCGGTGAAGTCGAAGCCGCCGAAGTCCACCGGCATGCCGCGGCCCGAACTCTGCCGCGCATAAGCCTCGGCTTGGGCGGGGTCGATCTGGTCGGAGTAGAACCCCACCTGGTCGTAGACCTTGCGCTTCTTTTCGTCGCTCAGCACGTCGTTGGCCTCGGAGATCACCTTGAACTTCTCCTCGGCCTGCTTGTCTCCGGGGTTCACGTCGGGATGATACCGGCGCGCCGCCTTGCGGAAGGCCTTGCGAATCTCGTCTTGGGTGGCCGTCTTCTTCACGCCAAGCGTGCCGTAATAGTCTTTGTTCGTCGTCGTGGGCATAGTCGCCTTTGGAATCTGTTCCTCATTACGCGTTAATAATTGTCATCCATCCTCTTGGTGCTGGGCACCGCATGTCTCGTTTCTGAGAGATGGGAAACCGCAAATCACGCAACCTGCCTGGCCTTCAAATGCCCGGTCTCCGTGCGCGGCGCGGGGAATATCTCTACCTCGATGCGGGCAATCGCTTCCTGGCTGGCCAGCGCCAGATCGTAGGACATCTGCATCTTCATCCAGAAATCTGGCGTGGTTCCAAAATACCGCGCCAGACGCAGCGCCGTATCCGCCGTAATCCCCCGGCGCTCCCGCACAATCTCCGAGATGCGCGTAACAGGCACGCGCAAGGCAAGGGATAACGCATTGGACGAAAGTCCCAGCGGCAGAAGAAAATCCTCACGCAAAAATTCGCCGGGGTGAATCGGCACGCCCCTGGCATCATGTTTTCGCGGAATACTCATAGCCGGTTCTCCTTAGTGATAATCAACAATCTCCACATCCCAAGTGTCGTTGCCGTCCCAGTGGAAGCATACCCGGTACTGACTGTTGATGCGGATGCTCCACCAGCCCTCCCGGTCACCTTTGAGCTTTTCCAATCGGTTGCCCGGAGGATTCTGCAAGTCCTCGATCGCCGAGGCGAAATCCACTGCCTGCAATCGGCGTGCCGCAACCCTGGCGATTTTCGTCCATCGCCGGCTCTTTCCGGTCAAGAAGACCGCTTCCGTCTCGTCGTCGGCAAAGGACTGAATCATGCTTAACGTTTATCGTAACACGGGAAGCGGTCAACCGCCCTGCGTTTTGCGCGCCCCGTCTCAGCTCCAAAAGCCAACCCGCCCAAGATTGAACGCCAACCGCTGTTGCTTCCCTGCAAGCCTCTTGCCGGAGTGGCCAAAGATTCCTCGGCAACGGCTCAGACAGAAACGAGTGCATTGAGAACCGTTCAGAATCCGCCAAATTCCATCGGAAAATCGTGTCAGCGAACAGGCTCTAAATAGGATTCATTGCATAATCGGTTGATAATAAACATGATATGCAAAGAATATAGTGCGACGTGTCCACAGGAATATCCCACTGAAAGATTGCGTTGCGGCTAGTCAATCAATCGGCGGCGTCGGCTTTTCTAGCGGCAGCCATGGCGAGCGGCCTGGCGGTGCCGGGCCTGGGGATGGCGTCCAGGTCTACCTTGCCTTCGGCCAATTGCATGAGGAAGTCCTGGGCAGCGAAGGCTTTCTGGTCCTTGAGCAGTTTGCTGGCGAGGATGTAGCTGCCGTCGGGCTGTTGCAGGCGAGCCTTGAAGGTGTCGGCCAGGTACGCGGGCAGAATCTCGTCGTGGATGCGGGCGAGGGCGGCTGGGTCGCAGACCGGGAATACCACCTCGCAGCGCTCGAAGAGGTTGCGCGGCATCCAGTCGGCGGAGCCCATGTAGATTTCGTCGTTTCCGCCGTTGGCGAAGTGGAATATGCGCGAGTGCTCAAGGAAGCGGCCGACGATGGAGCGGACCCTGATTCTGTCCGACAGGCCTTTGACGCCGGGGCGCAGCGTGCAGAGGCCGCGGATGATGAGGTCGATTTCGACGCCCGCCTGCGAGGCCTGGTAGAGCGCCTCGATGACCGAGGGCTCGAGCAGGGCATTCATCTTGGCGACGATGTGTGCGGGGCGTCCGGCCTCGGCGTGCTCACTCTCGCGGCGGATGAGGCCAAGGAAGCTCTCGGCCATGGTGAGCGGCGCCACCAGCAGCGGCCGGTAGTCGTCGATTTCGGCGTGGGCGGTCAGGTAGTTGAAGACCATGTGGACGCGCTCGGTTATCTGTGCGTCGGAGGTGAGCAGACTCAGGTCGGTATAGAAGCGGGCGGTGTCGGGGTTGTAGTTGCCGGTGCCCAGGTGGCAGTAGCGGCGGGTTTGGCCGTCCTCGTCGCGTCGCACCAGCATGGCCAGCTTGCAGTGAGTCTTGAGACCGACGACGCCGTGGAAGACCTGCACGCCGGCATCCTCCATGCTGCGCGCCCAGCGGATGTTGGAGGCCTCGTCGAAGCGGGCCATCAGCTCGACCACCAGCGTGGTCTCCTTGGTGGCCGCGGCCTCGATCAGCGCCCCAAAGACGGGCGAGTCGTGGCTCGTGCGATAGAGGGTCTGCTTCATCGAAACCACGGCCGGGTCTTCCGCGCCCTGTTGGATGAAATTCACCACCGGGTCGTAGGAATCGTAGGGGTGGTGGAGCAGAATGTCGTGGCGGCGTAATTCGTCGAAGATGTTGGCGGACTTCCGGCTCAGCTTGAAGGACTTTGGGGTGAAGGGCGGAAATTTCAGATCCGGCCGGTGCACGTCCTCATAAAAGAACATGAGCCGCGAGAGGTTCACCGGGCCTTCGCCGCGCAGGACCTGATCCTCGTCCAGTTCGAAGTTGACCCTCAGCCGTTCGACGATCTCTTCGTCGGCGGCGGTCTCGATCTCCAGCCGCACCGCGTCGCCCTTGCGGCGGTTGTGCAGCTCGACGCGAATGGTTTCGAGCAGCGAGCGCGCTTCCTCTTCTTCGAAGTAGAGGTTGGAGTTGCGCGTAACGCGGAAGGCGGCGCGGCACAGCACCTCGTAGCCGCGGTACATGCCGCTGAGGTTATGCGCGATCAGGTCCTGGAGCAGTAGGTAGTCGTATGCGCCCTCGGCGCCGGGCAGGCGAACAAAACGAGGCAGAGCGCGGGGCACCGTGACGACGCCCAGGACCTGAGGGCCGGAGCTGCGCCGCTTGCGCCGCAGCAGGAGCGCCAGGCAGAGAGCTTTGTTGAGCACGCGCGGAAAAGGGTGGGCCGGGTCAATACTGATGGGCGTCAGCAGTGGGTCGACTTCGCGCTGAAAGTAGCCCTGGGCGAAGGCACGGGCCTCTTCGTCCAACTCCTCCCACTCGAGCAGCCGAACGCGCTGCTTGCGCAGCTCGGGCAGAAGTTGCTCATTCCAGCAGCGATACTGGGCGTCCACGAAGCCGTGAATCTCGGCGGTCAGCACGGCGAGGGATTCGTCGGGGCGCAGGCCGTCGTAGCCCGGTTCGCGGTAGCCGTCCTCGATGCGCTGCATGAGGCCGGCCTGGCGGACTTCAACGTATTCGTCCAGGTTGTTGCCCGTGATCGCAAGGAACTTCACCCGTTCGAGCAGCGGGTTGGCCGGGTCTTCGGCCTCTTCAAGCACACGCCTGTTGAACTGCATCCAGGAGTGGTCCCTGCCGTTGAAGAGCTTTTGTTTCTGTGTCGTTCGGGCCATTGCGTCCGTTCCGTGCGCCGTAGTTGGCAGTCTACAGCTTTTTGGAAAAACAGGGAATAGGGGGCAAAGAGTATGGACCAGGGACTAGGGAATAGGGACTAGGGCGCGCGAAAAGGGCAGTGCGTGGGAGGAGAGGGGTTTTTGCGCAAAATAGGGCAGATTCGCGAAAGGGCGGTCAGCTTTCCTTGCGGTAGAGCATGTCTCGGATGGTTCGCCTTCTGGCCTCGTTCATTTCGCTCTCGGCTTTGCGGGCGTCGGAGTCCAGAGGGCTATTTTCGTCGGGTTCGGCGGACTCCGGTTCACTGCACGAGGGGCAGCGGTTGGCGAAGCCGGGTTTGTTCGGGTGCAGTTCGAACTCCTGGGAGCAAATGACGCAGGTTTTGATCGGAAAAGCCATACAAAAATATGATAACGCGAACGATTTTTCCTTGCCAATTTCGCTGCGCCGGAGTGGTGGGCCAGTTTGAATAAACTTTCCGTCAGGGATTCGGAGAGCATTACGGTAGCGAACGAGTCCCTCGGGCATGGCATAGGAATTTTGCACCGGAAGCCGCCGCTTGGGGATTTGTGCTCTCCTACCCTTGCGCTCGAAAAAAGCGCAGGGATGGGACACCCACCTTTGTGGTTCGTTCGAGGGTGGGGCACCCGGCCCCATCATAGCTCGCTACGACCCGCTCATCGCGATAGAGCCGCGATGAACGGGGCACAGCTTCTCAAGTCACAGGGTTACTTTCGGGGTTGATGAGCGGGCCACCTGCCACCCGCAGATTTGTGGTTGGTTTAAGGGCGGGCCACCTGCCGAAGTTTTGTGGTCTCCCACCCTTTCCGCGATAAAACTGCGGAAAGGATGGGCCACCCGCCTCGCTACGACCCGCTCATCGCGATAGGGCCGCGATGAACGGGGCACAGCTTCTCAAGTCACAGCTTCTCAAGTTACAGGGTTACTTTCGGGGTTGATGAGGCAGGTGGCCCCGCCATCGATTCAACTTCCTTCAATCATTAGCCAAGATGGAAAGCTGTGCCCCGTTCATCGCGGCCCTATCGCGATGAGTGGGCCGCGAAGGCTTGCCATCCACTCTGACTCGATTTCAACCGCTCCTCGAACGCCGGTCGCGTAGTGGTTGAAGCTGCTCCATTGGTAGTCGCCCGGGAGATGCAACCAATCCGCGCTTAACAGGCTTCCACCCCAACGCACAAAGTTCGTGCGCCGGGGACCCCGGGTTTCTGTGAATGTAGCGTATCACTTCGGAGCGAACATCTTCGCCACGAACGTTGCGGTCAAAGTAGCGTTCCTGCCAGAACTTCTCGCGCTGGCCTCTCAGTTTGCGCGAAGTGATCTGCTTTACGGCTTTGAGAAACTGGGCCACGAGGATCGATGGTGGCTCGTTGATGAGCAAATGTACGTGCTCGGGCATCAGGACGTAGGCGTAGACCCTCGCCTGATGTCGTGCACGAGTCGGTTCCAGTACGGCCTCAACTGTCTCCCTGGCGCCCGGCGCATCGAGCAGAGGAAGACGGTGAAAGCAACTGAAAGTGATGAAGTGAAGAGCTT
>Ga0224555_1004078_pt1 | contig 13874 bp, 15 predicted proteins | sample 714S23034metaG_FD_180687 | JGI IMG/M metagenome (GOLD analysis project Ga0224555, IMG submission 180687) | Peat soil microbial communities from Stordalen Mire, Sweden - 717 S2 30-34 | ecosystem: Environmental > Terrestrial > Soil > Wetlands > Peat | place: Sweden: Norrbotten County, Stordalen...
TTTCCCGGCTTGGTAATGGGCTCCGACCCGATGTCGATGCCTTCGTCACTCTCGTACGGTGGCTTGGCATGTCCGCAGACGACTTCATGACAGATGACGGGAACGCCGAGCAGGCCCGAGACCAGCCCGAGCTAAACGTCGAAGTGGCAGCTCTGCTACGGGCGCGGCACGATCTCACCGAGAACGACAGGGAACTTCTTCAAGATGTCTTCCAGTCCGCACTCAAGCACATACGGACCAGTTCAGATCGGCCATGAAACGCGGATTCAAAGCGGCTGCGCGACGCCTTGCACAGGAAGTCCGCGAAGAACTCGGGCTTGACGACGCTGCACCGTTCGAGCCTGAAGCTTGGGCTGAACTGTACGGAATACCCCTCGTCGGCCTACAGGAGCTTCCGTGCAGCGAGAAAGCACGGAGACACCTTCTCGGGCCAGCATCGGCTAAGTGGTCTGCCGCACTTATTCCGAACGGGAACGGACAGGTCATCGTCTACAACTCGGACCACGCACCCGTCCGAGTCCGATCCGACATCAGCCATGAGGCCGGGCACGTGCTTCTGGAGCATCCGAACGTCGTGAATGTCATGGGCAGACAAGGATGTGGCAACTTAGCCCACGACCTGGAAGACCAGGCCAACGAGGTTGCCGGAGAGCTACTGCTCCCGATGAATGCCGCACATCGGCTGGCGCGGCGCCAGGTCTCGGACCAGGAAGCCGCCTTGATGTACCGAATAAGCCGCGAGATGGCACGGTGGCGCCTGAACTCGACAGGCGCCCGTCTCGCCGCTCAACGCCAGCTTGACGCCTCGAGGAGATTCCGGGGCGCGTAACCTCACGACGGCAACCCCAGCTTCGTTAGGCGTGCCTTCGCCTGCTGGGCTGCTCCATTCGCCAGAGCATCGGCCTTGATGTTGAGCGGATGGCCTGCATGGCCTGGGACCTTCTCGAACCGGGCTGCCCGTCCCTTAAGGACCTGCTCTATCTGCTCGATCAGGTCGACGTTCTCGACAGGCTTCTTCGCCGACGTATGCATTCCGCGTTCGCGCCACTTCGGCAGCCATTCCGTGAAGATGCCGATGACGTAGGCGCTGTCGGTCTGAATCACCAACGGCTCATTCGCCTCGGTCGCGCGCAGCAACTCCAATACGGCGCGCAGCTCCGTACGATTGTTCGTCGAGTGGCGTGCTCCAGCGAAGCCCTCTCGCCCGTCCTCGGTCACCCAGGCCCACCCTGCAGGACCTGGGTTGCCAAGCGACGACCCGTCGGTCGCCGCGACAGTTTCCAACACCGATCTAGAGGGTCTCAATGACGATGTCGTATCCGCGATTCGCCATCATCTTGGTGCAAGGCCCGACTCCTTAACATCGTTTCTTGAATGGCAGGTATTCGAGGCCATCTATATCAGAAGACCTCCACATTCCAACTGCTTCCTTAAGTAGGACGGCAACATTCGCGCGCCCTAGAAGCGCCAGCAACATCCCGAGTTCCGGCACAACATTCTGACGAGCTCGGAATCGACCGTCATCTTCCACAGGCCGAGTGTTTCACGAGGCTCCATCACTGAGTCGGCCAGTTCCGTGGACTCAGTTCCAGCGATCGCCCCCGTCTGCGACCAACCGGCCTCCGTGACCAGGTCCTGCTCAACACAGCCGAGCCAAGAGGGGCCGCGACCCTCACGCGTGAAAACAATGGCTCACCAGCCGCGATCGGCGGAAAAAGTTCGGCAAATGTGGTGCAAATGTGGTGCACGGCGCCCCTGGACGCGCCACGAGGGGCCGATTTCAGCCCCTCACACGGCCGTGACCTGGACTTTCTTTGGAGCGGACGACGGGATTCGAACCCGCGACCCTCACCTTGGCAAGGTACGGGTCGCGGGCTGTCATCCATGGTCTCGTATCCGGTGATCAGTGCAGCCGCCACGGCTGCGGTAGGGCTGCACAGGGCACCGTCACGCCAACCAGGCGGACCCGTCGCAAAGTGCGAGCGTGGCCATGGGGTGGCGCGTGCTCGCCCGCGTAATGCTTCCTAGGGCAACTTTGATAACCCGTCGATAAATTCCGTCGATAAACCTGTGGATAAGCCAGTGGAAATACACCGAAACAGCACAAAAGCCCAGGAAATCCTGAACCTTCGGCACGTTCCACTCAAATATACGGTGGAGGTGAGCGGACTCGAACCGCCGACTTCCACGTTGCGAACGTGGCGCTCTACCAGCTGAGCTACACCCCCGGGGTGACCGGTGACGGACCATCGGCGAGAATCCTTTGGAGCGACCCGGCCGAGTCCGGCCAACGACTCAGGTTAGCGGAGCCGGGCCAGACACTCCTAGAAGGGCATCGGGTGACCCAACGACTCCCTAACCGCTCAGCGACCGCCAGCCACAATCTCGTCGTAGTCGAGCCCGAACGCGGGGCCGAGCAGATCGTTGGCGGACCAGTCGATCTCGTCTGACTCCCGGCGAACGAGCATGACGGTGTTCGCAGACGCATCGACTCTTTGGCTGCTGAGACGTTCCTGGATATCGACGACTTTGACCTCGCGCTCCACGGCGCTCCGGTGGACATGGATGAGAAGTGCCAGGTAGCAGGCTGTGGCGGCGAACGCCAGTAGCGACAGGTCCCACAGGACATTCAAAGCGGGGATCAACCCGAGCAGGAAGAACCCGAGCATCGCCGCGACTAGGACGAGCAGGACACGGCGACGGCGCACTGACAGTGGCGCGGGTCGACGCGCGCGCCGGTCAGCTGACTCGGATTGCTGCACCCTGGAGGCGGTTCCGAATGACGCCCGGGCACTCGTGTCCGTCATCTGTGCCACAGAGAGCGCCATTTCCGGGTCGGCGGCACTCGCTGCTAGCCGTGGGTACGCGCGCCGCATGCCCCGAAGCTGACGGTGGAAAGAGTCAACGGAGTTCGAGAACCGGCGCTCAGAGAGCTTGCGTAGCATCATCGGCGTCAGAGCGATCACCCAAATGACTGCCAGCACCGCTATGACCACCAGGCTCACGCTCCTAGGACCGTCCTTACATTGTCGGAAACGCTAATCAACGTGCTCAGCCGAATGGTGGATGTTGCTCTGACCGGGCTCGCGCTCCCGGCGCCAGACACCTGAGCGGCCCCCGGTCTTCTCCCAAAGGCACAGTTCCTCGACGACCATGCTCCGATCCGCGGACTTGCACATGTCGTAGATCGTGAGGGCCGCGACCGCACAAGCAGTCATGGCTTCCATCTCCACGCCAGTTCTGTCGACGGCCTCTACTTGTGTCTCGACCTCGACGAAGTCATCCCCGATCGTGAAATTCAAGGCAACTGAGCCGACCAGCAACGGGTGGCAGAGGGGGATGAGCTCGGCGGTGCGCTTTGCCGCCTGAATGCCGGCGATCCGCGCAGCACCGAGGACGTCGCCTTTGTTTATCGCATTGCTGGCGATTTTCACTGTCGTCTCGGGGAGCATCCGGACCTTGCAGCGGGCGATCGCCCGGCGATGAGTCGGCTCCTTCGGAGTGACATCCACCATTCGAGCCCGGCCAAGTGGGTCGACATGGGTCAAACCTCGGTTCGGCATTGGCAACAAGTCTATGTCCTGAGCAGCCAGCGCGCCCTGAATCGCCTCTGGCATCGGGAAGACTCCTGATGCCGTCACCGGGCATCCTGGACTACGCGTTCGCTTCCCGCCCTTACTCGAGCGTGCCCGTGAGCAGTATCTGCACGTCGCTTCCCGTGGTGACTCCGACGCCGTCTGGGATCAGCGCCAGAGCGTTGGCGGCTGCCAAAGCTGCAAGTTGGTGAGAGCCTTGCTGACCGGCCGAACGGATGATGATGCGACCGTCCGCGCCCATGGCAGCGACGACGCGCAGCAGATGCAGCTTCCCATCCGGGCGTCGCTCGAAGTCATCGGCCGCTACGGCGGGGATTCGGCGGGAGAGCGGCGAGCGATGACCAGCGAGCTTTCTGAGCGCCGGCAAAGCGACGACCTGATAGCTGACCATCGAGGAGACGGGGTTGCCCGGTAGACCGAAGACGGGGATCGAGCGCCCGTCCGGCCTGACGACTGCCGCGTACGACAATGGCTTCGCGGGCTTGATCGCAACCTTGAACTGGTAGGCCTGACCACCGGACTCGGCCACGAGTGCCTGCAGAGCCACTTTCACGAAGTCGAACTCGCCCATGCTCACTCCACCGGAGGTGAGCAATGCATCGCAGCGCTCGATCCCCTCGCGAAGCCCGGCCGAGATCGCGTCCATGTCGTCGCGGCGCACACCGAGGTCGATCCCGATGAAACCGTCCCGCTGCAATGCGGCCAGCAGGCCCTGCCGGTTGGAGTCTCGGATCTGTCCCAACTCGAGTGGCACGGTGCCGCTCACGAGCTCGTCTCCGGTCGAAAGGACACCGACTCTCGGCCGTGCGTGGACCGTGATCCGTGACGCGTCGACACTCGCCAGCAGGCTGACGTGACCAGGGCAGACGACGGTGCCGGCAGCGGCGACCAGATCCCCGCGCCGCAGGTCGCTCCCGGCTGCGCGGACGTAGGCACCCGACGAGACTCGATCGAGGATCCGGACCCTGCCAGGTGATGAACCCGGTTCGGTTCGCTCCACGATCGCGATCGCGTCGGCACCTGGAGGGATCGGGGCTCCCGTCATGATCTGGACCGCCGTTCCGGGCTCGACAGCCCGGGTGGGCGCAGTCCCGGCCGCTATGACACCGATGACCGATAGCTCAACCGGCGCGTTGATCGTGTCGTCAGCACGTACCGCATAGCCATCCATCGCCGTGTTGGAGAACGCCGGAAGGTCCTCTGCTGCATGCAGGTCCTCGGCAAGGACATAGCCAAGGGCGTCACTTAGCCCGATCTCAACCAGACCGAGTGGCTGGCACGAGCTGAGCACGACCCGCTGAACCTGTTCGAGGGCGACGAGCTCCTCACCAATGTCTCGGTCCATCACGATCCTCCCGGGGGATTCGAGCCGTGGAGCCACGATATACTTGGCACTCAAAGAGCGTGAGTGCCAACGCCAGGCCGTCGGCGGGACGGTGATCCCGGCTGAGGCGAAGGACAGAAGGGATCCATGCCGACCTACGAGTACGCGTGCAAGTCATGTGGAGAGCACCTCGAGGTCGTGCAGTCGTTCAAGGATGACGCCCTCACCGTGTGCCCCAACTGCGGCGGTGAGCTGAAGAAGGTCTTCGGGAACATCGGGATCGTGTTCAAGGGAAGCGGCTTCTACAAGAACGACAGCCGCTCCGGGCGATCCGGCTTGAAGCCTGCCGCGGCCAGCGCGAGTGGCGGCTCGGAGAGCTCGACCTCTCCCTCCGGCACGGAACCGAGCAAGCCGGCGGCCGCGGATGTCGCCGCGCCCTCAAAGCCATCCGCACCAGTTGCGCCTGCGGTTTCGACGCCAGCGGCGTCTTCCAGCGAGCGTTCCTCGAAAGCCGAAGCGGCTTCCTGACCGGCGGGCCGTTTCTGGCCTAGCTCAAGATCCGCTCATGGCGATCTCGTCGATCGCGATCGTCACTCCCGTCGCGGCACCGGGCAACCATTCAACGTCGCATCCGATAGCTACGACGTGCTGCAGCATTCGTTGAATCGTCGAGGCGATGGTCACCTCGCGGACTGGTTCTGCGAGCTGACCACCGCGGATCATCAGGCCCTCGGCACCGACGGAAAAGTCGCCACTCACCGGATTGACCCCCGAGTGGACACCGCTGATCGATTGCACGAGGAAACCTTCGCCGACTTCAGCGATGATCTCTGCCTGGTCAAGTCGCCCGGGATCGAGTGCCAGAGCCTGTGAGCCGACACCTGGAGTTGTCCGAAACCCGCCTCGAACAGCTGAGCCGGTTGAGGCGGTTCCAGCGAGACGTCCGGCGTAGGTGTCGTACAGGAAGCCCTTAAGTTCGCCTCCCGAGATCAGCGAGTTGCACCGGCAGGCCAGCCCCTCAGCGTCGTAGCGAGAGGCCCCGTAAGCGAGTGGGTTCGTCGGGTCGTCGATTAGAGTCAGCTCGCCGACGCCGACTTGTTCGCCGATGCGACCGGCAAAAAGGGAGCGACCCTTCACGACCTCCTCACCCGACAGCGTGCCGGAGAGGATCCCGAGCAGCGTGGCTGTCACCCGGCGGTCGAGAACGGCGGTCAGCTTCGAACTCCTCGCCTTCTTCGCCCCGAGAAGACGCGTCGCGCGGTCTACGGCATCGGCCGCGGCTTCTTCCAGGTCGAGCTCGCTAGGGGCGCGCCCCACCGAGTAACCGAAGCCCGTCTGGGTGTCGTCGCCATCGCCGGCGACAGCGTGAACGAAGAGATAGCAGCCGGTCTGTCGATCCGTTACCTCTATCCCGCGTGACGTCGCGATCGCCGTCTCGCCGAATCCGTCGACGTAGTCCGAGGAGACGACCTGGCGGATACGGGAGTCTCCAGCCCGAACACGGCGCTCGAGCTCGAGGGCAAGCGCGACTCTGTCATCGGTCGGGAACGAGACAAGCTCCTCGCGCCAGAGATCGAGCAGGGGCGGTTCCACACCGTCGGGCGAAGCGAGTCCAGCGTGTTCGTCGACAGTAGCGAACATGGCGTTGTCGCGCGCCTCGACGAGTGCCTCTCTCGCGGCCGACTCGTCGAGCGCGCCAACGTAGGAGAAGCCCTGCCTTCCTCCCGAGATCACCCGCACTCCGACGCCTGCAGACTCAGCGGTCTCGAGCTGCTCGATGGCACCCTCGAAGACCCGGACCGAGGTCTCCCTGCCGTGAGAGACATAGACCTCGACCTCTTCATCAGCCGTGGCGTGCTCGAGGACTCTGCGCGCCAAGTCGAGGAGATCAGACACCTGCGGTACCGCCGATCGTGATGCCCGTCACGCGAAGCGTCGGCTGTCCACAGCCAACTGAAACGCTCTGGCCGTCCTTTCCGCAAGTTCCGGGAGACATGTCGAAGTCGTTTCCGATGGCGTCGATCTTGGAGAGCACGTCGGGCCCGTTGCCGATCAAGTTCGCGTTGCGCAAGGGCTCTGTGATGCGGCCGTTTTCGATCAGATAGGCCTCAGTCATCCCGAACACGAAATCTCCGGTCGCGGTGTTCACCTGCCCTCCACCCAGCTGAGCCACGTACACGCCGTTCGGCGTCTGCGACACGATTTCATCCGGGTCCTCCTTTCCGGCGAGGAGGAAGGTATTGGTCATCCGCACCATGGGCAGGTCCTGATAGCTCTGGCGACGGCCGTTACCCGAGGAGGTTCGTCCCTCCTTGCGTGCCCGGAGGTAGTCCCACATGTAGTCCGTCAGGACTCCGTCTCGGATCAGGACATTTCGTTGCGTGGGTCGGCCTTCGTCGTCTATCACGAGGGTGCCCCAGTTCGGTCCGAGCGTGCCATCGTCGACGAGGGTAACGCCCGGGCTGGCGACCATTTGGCCCACGCGTCCTGTGTACGCGGAGCTGTCCTTCAAGATGTGGTCGGCCTCAAGGCCATGCCCACACGCCTCGTGAAAGAGGATTCCGCCGCTTCCGCTCTTCAGCACCACGGGCAGGACGCCCGAAGGTGCCGGGCGCGCGTGGAGCTTGGTGAGGGCCCGCCGGGCTGCCTGCTCCGCGACCTCCTCGACGGGGTGCTCGCCGAACACCTCGTAACCGAGGGTGTAGGCGATGCTGTGAGAGCCCGTCTGTAGGCCACCGTCTCCGGACGCGACGCACGTCACGAACAATCGCGTGCGGACGCGGTCGTCATCTGCCAGCAAACCGTCGGAGTTCGCGATCAGGATGCGACGCTGGCTGTCGCCATAGCCGGCGCTCACCTGGACGATGGCTCCCCCCGCCGAGCGGGAAGCATCGTCGGCACGGAGCAGCAGGTCGACCTTGGTTGACTTCGACACAGTGCTCGGCAGCGTCGTCACATGCTGGTGTTCCAACGCCTGGCGCGCCAGGGCGGTCTTGCGGACGCCGCCGCCACCTTCCCGTGCTACCGCGGCCGCCGCCTGGGCGGCAGACAACAGACCACTCTCCGACAAGTCCGCAGTATGGGCGAACCCCGTTGTTTCGCCGACAATGACTCTGATCCCAGCCCCTCGGTCGCGCCCACTCGAGAGTTCCTCGACCTTTCGGTCGTCGAGGAAGATCGAAGAGCTCGCGCGGTCCTCGACGAAGACCTCTGCGAAGTCGCCTCCTCGTCGGAGCGCCTCGTGAAGCACTCTTTCGAGGACAGGTGCTTCGACGAGATCGGCGAGTGGGTCGTTGGTGACTGTCACGGCGTGTGTCAGAACTTCCGGCCGATCATGCCGCCAAGCACTCCGCCTGCCATGCCGGCGCCCGCAGCGCTCTCGTTGTGCTCCCCGCCCAAATAGGGCGAGAGCGCGTGCGCAAGAATTGGGAGCGGCATGCTCTGGAGCCAGACGGTGCCCGGTCCAGTGAGCACGACGACGTGGTGCCCGTCCTTGCCGAACATGCGGTTTGCGATCCCTGGCAGGCGTGTCGTCTGGAAGCTCACGGTTGCCTGAAAGGCTCCAACGTGCCCGGGGTGCACGCACAGGCTTTGGCCTGCAGCGAGCTCGTAGGTTGAGATCTCTCCTGAAAGTTCGAGCCAGGCGGTCCCCTGTCCCTCAAGTCGCTGAAGCAAGAAGCCCTCACCGCCGAAGATGGCTCCGCCGAAAGTCTGCTGCAAAGCGACGGTAGGTGTCACGCCCGGCGTGCCGCACAGCCACCCATGCCGGTGCACGATGTGCTCAGATCCGGGCGCGATCTCGACGGAAAAGATTCGTCCAGGGAGCTTTGCCGCGAGGACCAGCATTCCAGGCCCGCCCGTGGGCTCATATCGGGTGAGGAAGATCCCGGTTCCGCTGGCGACCCGTTTCAGGCCCGCCATTAGACCGCCGCCACCACCACCGGTGTTCGTGGTCTGGCTGAGCTGCATGTTCGCGGACATCCAGGCCAGGTCGCCGTGGGTCGAGATGACAGCTTCGCCGGGATCGAGCAACAGCTCGAGCACCGGGAGTGTGGATCCCTTCACGTCGGCTTTCATTGAGAAACCCCCTTGTCGTCTCGTGGGTCTCCGGAACCGGTCCGGTCGACGGCCTCAGTCTGCCCTCTGTGGAGGCCGCCGTCGAGAAGCCGCAACGGTTGGCCTTCACGCGGACTTTGGCATGCGGGCATCCCCGTCTTAGGAGCGGTGGATCGGTAGCATCCGCACAGGGGAGTGTGGAGGGCACATGGACGAGAATGAGGCAGTCGCAGAGCAGCAGTTGGCCACGCCGATCTTCAACGTCTACCGGCGCGGATACGACCCGGAGCAGGTCGACCGATACGTGGCGGACCAGCAGCGGCGACTTGACGACGCGCTTAGACGCGCCTCTGAGTCGGAGCGCCGCCTCGCTGCAGCCGTCGGACAACTCCGGGAGCTGCATCGTCGCGTGGCCGTGTATGAGAGTGAAACTCGCACTACCCAGCCGCCTTCGCTGGACACTCTGGGTGAGCGGGTTCAGCGTATTCTTCAAGAGGCGTGGGAGGGGGCCTACACCCTGCGTCAGGAGGCCGAACGTGAAGTCAACGAGCTTCGCGAGACCGTCGCCGAAGAAGTGAGCGAACTGCGTGAGGTGGCGAGTCGTGAGGCGGCCGATATCGTCGACCAGGCCACCAGACGGGCTCTCGCGATCCGGGATGAAACCGAGCGTCGTCGTCACGCCTATCTGCAGCGCGTCGAGCAGGATCGCGAGCGTGCCGTCTCGCAGATCACCTATCTGTACGACCAGCGCCAGGACGCTATCGCCGAGCTAGCTCGGCTGCAGACCACTGTTCAGGCGATCGTCGAGGAGATGGCCCGCAGCCCTCTCGGACGCCCTGCGCCAGGCGTTGCCATCGCGGCGGCATCGCCTGCGATGACCGATGGCAGTCCGACGCTTCCGCCTGAAGACGACATGCGCCTCCGTCCCGATCGCGCTCTGGACAGGTTGGTTGCTCCCGCGTCGGCCGGGGCGCTCGACCAGCCCGCTGGTGCTTCCCGCACCGGTGAGCGAGCAGGGCGACACGGCATGTCCTCAGACTCAGAGCTTTCGCCCGAGTACGACAGGCATAGCCTCACCGGAGTCGGCGACTTGAGGGCTCGGGCCGAGATGCATCAGACGGCGGAACAGCTTGCGCCGCAGACGCGTCGATCCGAGAGCCTGTTCGACGCCGATGTGCCCGCGGAGGAGGTTCCAGAGGCGACTCGCTCGAGCAGGAGACGCACTGGCCTCTTCGATGCCGAGAAGGAGGGCTGGACCTGAGTAGCGCCTCGCGGACAGCAACCCGGGTTCCGCCTCGCCGCTCGCGGCCGAAGTGAAATCGCCAGGTTTGGTTCCGAGACCGTCGCAAGACGAGGAAGAAGAGGTACTTTCCCGTCTCCGATCGGCCGGAGATCGTGTGACCACGCCACGACGCCTCCTCGTCCGGTGCCTGTTCGAGGCGTCAGGGCATCGCACGGCCGAGGAACTTGCTGCGGAGATCCAAGCTCACGCTCCCGACGTGTCAATCTCAACGGTGTACCGGAACCTCGAGGAGCTCGAGCGCCTTGGTGTCGTGGTGCACTCCCATCTCGGACACGGGCCGGCTACCTATCACCTCGCGACCGCGGCACATGGTCACCTTGTTTGTCGCAAGTGCCAAACCCAGGTCGAGATCGCGGACGGTTTCTTCGCGGACCTCAGGCGACGGGCAATCGCCGATTTCGGATTCGCGATCGACCCGCGACATTTCGCTGTGATCGGGCTCTGCGCGCGATGTCAAGCAGAAGCCGAGGAGCTCGGGGACTTCACCGTTAGCTGAAGACCACGCCCACCCTCCGTGGCCACCCGGAAGACCGAGTGGCCACGATGTGAGGGGTTCTAGTAACGCTTTGTTTTCTTATGCGATCTCGTAACCTCATCGTTACGAGATCGTCATATTATGGCATCGTCACTTGCCTCTGTCCAGAGGTTGGCTGCAGAATTGTTACGGTCGAGACCCAATTTCGTCAGAGGTGAGGGAGGCTATTTCGGCCGGCGCGGTGGCCCTGTATGACTTCGTTCGTCGCGTGCAAGGATGGTCCTCCTAGCTTCAGGGATTGTGGTGATTGCCAGGAGGGCCGCTAGCTCATCGGGTAGAGCAGGGGACTTTTAATCCCAAGGTGCCGGGTTCGAGCCCCGGGCGGCCCACCAGTTCAAAGCATATGTATGACGCCTGACCGCTCTTCGATAGGCTCAGTCCCAACACCGGTCCCAACAACTGTTGGGACCGGTGAATCGAGGGAGGTGGGGTCGTGGCTGGAAGCATTCGCAAACGTCCCGACAAGGGTGCAGACGCATTCGAGCTGAGGGTGTTCCTCGGTCGCGACGCGAACGGTCGCGTCCAACACAGAAGCCGACTCTTTCATGGCACCCAGCGCGCGGCTGAACGCGCGTTGGCGCGTCTCATCACGACTCAAGAGGCGACACCGGCAATCGTGCCGAACGAGGCTTCGCGAGCGTGGGGGCCAACAACAACGATCAACAACGCGATCACCGGCTGGAAAGCGAACGGCTGGGATGATCTCAGTCCGAGTACGACTCGGCGTTATGACTCCATCTGGACGACACATATCAAGAACTCGATTGGTCGGCGCAAAATTGCCTCGCTGAGTCCCTACGACGTCGAGGTCTACTTTCGCTCGCTGAAGAACGCTGGACTGTCCGAGGCGAGCGTTCGACAAGCTCGTGCCATGTTGCATCGGGCTTGTCGGCTCGCGCGCAAGTGGAGCGGTAATGAGTTGCAAAATCCAATCGCCGACACGGAACTGCCCACCTGGAAAGTCAGCGATCAAACGAACGATGTGCGCGCACCATCGATCGAAGAAGTTCGCTCTCTCCTCATCTCCGCGAAGCGCCTCGGCGCCCGCATCTACGCCTACATCTTGCTCATCGCCGCGACTGGCATCCGACGTGGCGAGGCCTGCGCGATCCGCTGGGGCGACATCGACTTTGAAAACGAAGTAATCCAGATCGACGAGTCGATCGTGATGGTGGAGGGCGGCGTTCTCGTTAAGGGTCCGAAATCCAAAGCAGGCATTCGCCGTCTCGCGGTGGACACCGCGACTATCGAAAGTCTGCGAGTACTGCGCGATCAATGCGCTGATCTTGCCGACATCGCCGAGGTGGCGTTGACCGATTTGCACTTCGTCTTTGCCAGCGATCCGACCGAAGATGTCCCGCCCTATCCGGATTCGATGAGCCACGCCTTTGCGCGCATTCGCGATGACGCCGGTGTGGCTTCGGATGTTCACCTGCACTCGCTGCGCCACTTCCATGCGACTGCGCTCGACCCGGTGATATCCGAAGCGCAGAAGCAAGCCCGCCTCGGATGGTCGACGGTGCACATGGCCCGCCATTACACCGACGTGATCGAGGAGGAGGACCGCCGCGCGGCGGAGCACATCGGGTGCCTCCTCGCGGGCAAGGAGAGCGGCGAGCCGCAGACGGGACAGGTGTCAGCTCCCGGCGCGGCCTGAGCCGGCTGGCCGAAGGTCGCAGCGTCGCCAGCGATGAGCCGCTCGACGGCGCGTCTCGGCACGCGCAGCCGCCCGTTGATCGTCACGACTGGGATCGGGAAGTCGCCCCGTTCGATCGAGCGGTAACAGGTCGAGCGGTGCTCACCGAGGAGCGCGGCGACCTCCTGGACGCTTAGGAACGCCCGAGTTGTTGTCGCATTCGTCTTTGTCCGCGTCATCGCGTCACCTCCGCGGATTCGTCCTGGAGAATGTTGTGAGTGCATGGGTCATCGACCCGGAGGTGTGCAGGCACACGAGGCCGCGATTCGTCAGCGACGCCCTCACGGCTGGGGTTGGTCTTTCGCTTCGTTCCGTTCCTTGTCGGCTTCGGCGCGAATCCGGGCGCGCTCCTCGGCAAGCATCGCCTCGACGTCCTCGTCGGAGTCGAGGTGGACCTTGCCCCGGTCCTCGGGCCGCAGGCCGTAGTCGGGATCGTTCATCGTCGAGGAGACGAAGCCCCTCAACCCCGCCTGGCGAAGACGGTCGACGATCGTCCCGAGCTCCTCGACCGACTTGTCGAAGTCGTCGGAGTACTGCTCCAAGAGGGCGATGAGGAGGTCCTTGCGTCGCGTGCGGTAGTCCCACATCGAACGCTGCGTACGCCCGCTCGTGAGCCGCTCCCAGGCGAGATCGGCGTCGGTCGGCTCTTGGATGCCCAATTCGCGAAAGCGCGTGTAGAGGAGATCGAGCTGGTCCTCCCGACCGAGCAGCAATGCGTAGAGGCCGTTCACTTGATCGCTCGTCCCGCGGAGGTGCCGGTGGTCTCCGGGGGGAGGGATGAAGAACCAGATGAGCGGGACGTCGAAGCAGCAGGCGAAGGCCAACAGCTCCTGCGCGTCGAACTCGCGGTGCCGACCCCTGTAGCCGCGCTCGATTCCGGAGATCGAGGCCTGCGGCAGACGCACGCCGAGGAAGCGCTCGAGGCGGTCGGCGACCTCATCTTGGGTCCAGCCGTACAGGTCGCGGGCGCGCTTGAAGTTGTAGGCGACGACCTCGTTCAGATCGGCGCTGTCCGGGTCCCGACCACCCTCTGGGTCCCCGACGACTCCTCGCCCCGACTCTTGCTCGTCCTGCCATCTCCGTCGCACCATCCCCTCATCCTAAGCGCGTATGCGCTTCTCATCACGTCCCCAATCAATATACTCTCTCGACGTGGTACCACGTACACAGCAACTCGACACCACTGCATCGACGATGCGGGGAGTCACCGGGGCGTCGCTCCAATGATGAGCCTCACGCCGATGGCGCCCTCGGCCTGGCGCTACTACGCCGAGGAGATCGCGCAGGGACGCGAGGACTATTACGCACGGAGCGCCGAGCGTCCTGGCCGCTTTGTCGGTCGTGGCGCAAAGTCCCTCGGGGTC
>Ga0224555_1004079_pt1 | contig 13864 bp, 11 predicted proteins | sample 714S23034metaG_FD_180687 | JGI IMG/M metagenome (GOLD analysis project Ga0224555, IMG submission 180687) | Peat soil microbial communities from Stordalen Mire, Sweden - 717 S2 30-34 | ecosystem: Environmental > Terrestrial > Soil > Wetlands > Peat | place: Sweden: Norrbotten County, Stordalen...
CTGACAGAAAGACTGCACACCGCCTCGCTCAGTTCGCCCTCGCGGTCGCCCTGCTCCTCACCGCGAAGCTCATCGACTGGCGGAACCGCTGGTCGCCGACCCTCTCACCTATTCGCTGAGGCTCTTAAGCACTTTCTCTGGCTCCATCTTGAGACCGAATCGCTCGTCGAGGTCAGGTCTACGGGGTCGTTAAGGCATCGTGACCAGCCTATCTCTGAAGGGGATGAGCAGAGGAAAGTGGCTCGTCGTTTTGTCACCGCACACAGCTCCAATCGACCTGTTCGCCGCTCTCACGCCTCGGCGCGATGCCTGTGTGCTCCTGGTAGCGGCGACAGGCGACGTCGACGAAAGCAGGTGAGATCTCCAGAGCGAAACACCTCCGGCCCGTCATCTCCGCGGCGATGATCGAGGTACCAGAACCCGAGAAGGGCTCGAAGACCACGCCACCCGCTCTCGTGTGCCACTCCACCGGGCGCCGGAACAGCTCGACTGGTTTTTGCGTGGGGTGGATGCCGTCCGACTCCCCTCGCTGGTTGACGTCCCATACCGTCGTCGCGTTGTTCGGCGGTCGAAGCGCTGGGATCCTCCCCTGCACCCAGCCGTACATGCAGGGCTCGTGTTGCCACATGAAGTGCTGTCGTCCGAGGACCGGACGGCTCTTCTTCCAGATGAGCTGCTGATGGACGAGGAGCTTGTTGGCGATCCACGCCTGCTCGACAAGAACGCTCCGACGTGCGGCGTGCCACTGGTAGATCGCCGGGCGATCGGTCAGCGCCTCCTGCAGAGCGACGCGGATGAAGGAGGCGAAGAAGTCGCTCGCCCGGTCCGGGTCGATGTAGTCGTCCCAGTGCTTGTCCTTCACCTCGGCCTTGTTGGCCCAGCTCTGGGGGTGATTGCCGCCCCGGTAGTCCACCAGGTAAGGCGGGTCTGTGGCCATGAGAGCCGAGCGCTCGCCGTTCATGAGGCGACGCACGTCTTCGTCGACGGTGGAGTCGCCGCAGAGGATCCGGTGCGGCCCGAGGAAGGCGGACCGGGTGGCCTTTGAAGTCGAAGTTCCAGACGAGGTCGACCCTGACCTTCTTGGCTGTGAAGCGGTCGGTGTCTCGTTGCTGTTTGGATGGCTCGGCCAGACTCACAGACTGAACGGCCGAACTGACCATCTGGCCAAATATGGATTCCGCAATCTGATTCTCGGCGGCTAGCCTCAATACCGTTTACTTAAGACTACACGGGTGTTATTCTTAGGCCCATGCCCCGGGCCGGGTGGGTCAAGCCGGAGACCGACCAGCGGTTGTCCGACCACATCTCGATCGGTGTGCTCACCCGCGTGTTCCCACCGGACCTGGTCGACCGGGTGGTCAAGGAGGCCGGACGCACCGAGCAGCGCCAACGGCTGCTGCCGGCCCGGGTGGTCGTCTACTACGTGCTCGGCCTCGCCTTGTTCAGCCAGTGCGCGTACGAAGAGGTCATGCGCCTTTTGGTCGAGGGCCTGTCTTGGGAACAGGGCTGGTCGAACGCGTGGAACGTCCCCACAAAAGCGGCGCTGTTCAAAGCCCGCACGCGGCTCGGTCCCGAGCCCTTGGAGGCCCTCTACCGTCACAGCGCGGTGCCGCTTGCGGACAAAGCGACCAAGGGCGCCTTTTACAGGAGCTGGCGACTCATGAGCATCGACGGCACCTGCCTCGACGTCGCAGACACCTCGGCGAACGAACTGGCCTTTGGCCGGCCCGGCTCGAAACGCGAGAACAGCTTCGGAGCATTTCCCCAGATCCGGGTCGTCGGGCTTGCCGAATGCGGTACCCATGCCGTCATCGATGCCGTGATCGGCCGCTACACCGATCCCGAGCAGCACCTGGCAGCGGGCCTGCTCGGCTCGTTCACTCCCGGCATGCTGGTGCTCGCCGACCGGGGCTCTTTCAGTCACGAGCTGTGGACAAACGCCCAGCAAACCGGTGCAGAGCTGTTGTGGCGGACAAAGGTCAACCACGTCCTTCCCGTCGAGCATCGCCTCGGCGACGGCTCGTTCCTCTCGAGGATCTATCCGACACAGAAGGACCGTCGGCACGAGACACGCGGCGTGAGAGTGCGGGTCGTCGAGTACCTGCTCGACCCGCCGCCATCAGCCAGCGGTGAGGAGACAAGATACCGGCTCCTCACAACGATCCTCGAAGACGAGAGGGCGCCGGCCGCAGAGCTCGCAGGCCTCTACCCCGAACGCTGGGAGTTCGAGACCGCGCTAGACGAGCTCAAGACCCACCAACGAAGCCCGCGCGTGGTACTTCGCTCCAAGATGCCCGAGGGCGTGCTCCAGGAGGCATACGGATACCTGTGCGTGCACTACGCTATCCGCTGGCTCATGCACTCGGTCGCCGACCATGCCCGCGCGGACCCCGACCGGCTGAGCTTCACACGGGCCCTCCGGGTGGCGCGCCGGACCGCGGCGTCCCACCCGGGTTTTTCCCCCTGAGACCCTGGAGGATGCCGAGCGGCAGGCAGCATCAGAGCTGCTCTTTGAGCCGCTCCCGAAACGCCGCCGCCGTGCCAATCCCCGGGCTGTCAAGCGCAAGATGTCGAACTTCAAAGTGAAGCGGCCGGAGCATCGCGGCCAACCTCCCCCTCCGAAGTCCGAGATCCGGATTCTGAGCGCTTAAGTAAACGGTATTGCGGTTAGCCCAGACGCGCGCCAGAACGAGTGGGAAGAGGTCGTCCAGGTGTGCCGATCGGGGAAACTGAGTACGGAGCGATGAGCATCGGCAGGACAGAAATCACTCAATGTGACCGGAGGTTCGGCTCGTCGGAGTTCCGGAGTGGCGCCGACACGCGACCAGGAGGCAATGAGGCCACCCAACGGAAACCGATGTGCAGCGCAGCAATATCAGCCGTGTGGGAAGCCGGTTTGTGTCCAGATCGCGGCCGGTACGGCAATTGTCGAACTGGCTACACAGCTACTGGTGTAGAACGACACATTCCTTGAACACCGCTGCGAGGTTTCCGGGCATTTAGGGTGTTGACGCGCTGACCTGACGTCAGTGGTTGCGCTGTCGGTCGAGCGACGACAGGGTGAGGATGTCCAGTAAATGCAAGGACCCCCTCGCCAACTCTTGCCGAGCACGAGGGGGTCCTCCTAAAACGCCCGGAGGCATCCGTGCTCATCGTAGAGAGTGACCGCGCCGCGGTCGAGCAGTCCCTTGGGGCCGGGGTGCTCTTCTGCCCGGGTTGCGGTGGCGAGTTGCGACCCTGGGGCTCGGCACGCAAACGCGCGCTTCGTGAAGAAGGTGTCGAGACCGCGCTCGTCCCGAGGCGCTCACGCTGCAGGTCGTGCGAGAAGACCCACGTCTTGTTGCCCGACTCGTGTCTCCTGCGCCGACGCGACGCGCTCGTGACGATCGGCAAAGCGCTCCTCGCCAAAGCAGCCGGGGACGGTCGACGCGTGACCGGCGCGCGCCTGTCCATCCCGCCGGACACCGTGCGGGGATGGTTCCGGCGCTTCGCTGCAGCAGCCGAAGAGCTGCGGGCGCGCTGCTGGGCCTGGGCGCACGCCCTCGACGCGTCCCTCGGGGCGATCACACCGGTCGGATCGCCCTTCGCCGACGCGCTCGGAGCGCTCGGTCTCGCGATGGCCACGGCCACCCGGCGCCTCGGTCCGCGCCCGGGGTGGGGATGGGCGGCGGTGATCACCTCGGGCCGCCTCCTCACCAACACGAGCTCCCCCTCGTCAGCGTCCTGAGCGCCCGCGAGCCTTCTTGGCGACCTGGAAAGGGCCGAAGACAAGAAGGAGGAAGACCATGGAAGACCACGCGACCGAAGTCGCGCTGTTCCGCTACTCGCTCGTGCGCTGCCTCGTCGACGAGTCGCTGTCGGGGGCTGAACGTGGCCGGCTCGCGCGAGAGCTGGCCGGCACGGCCCACCTCGGGCCGGGAGGGACCGAGGTGTACGTGTCACGCGCCACGATCGACCGTTGGATGAGGATGCTCCGCTCCGGCGGCTTCGCGGCACTGAAGCCCGAGGCACGCCACGCCAACCCCCGCACGCCCGAGGAGCTGCTGGACCTTGCCTGCCGACTGCGGCGCGAGCGCCCAGAGCGCACCGCGGCGCACATCTGCGAGCTGCTCCGGACCGTTGGGGGCTGGGCACCGCACGAGCGCACGTTGCAGCGCCACTTCGTCCGTGTCGGCCTCGCCCGGTCCGAGAGCCGGCCGAAACTCGCCTTCGGGCGCTTCGAGGCGGACCGCCCGAACGAGCTGTGGACCGGCGACGCCCTGCACGGGCCGGTCATCGGGGGCAGGAAGACCTATCTGTTCGCCTTCATCGACGACTACTCCCGAGCTCTTGTCGGCTATCGCTGGGGACACGCCGAGGACACGCTCCGCCTCGAGGCCGCACTCCGCTCGGGCATCGAGCGACGTGGGATCCCCGAGGCCATTTACCTCGATAACGGGAGCGCAATGGTCTCTGTCCAGCTGCTGCGGGCGTGCGCGGTGCTCGGGATGAAGCTCCATCACAGCAAGCCGGGTCGACCGGAAGGCCGTGGGAAGATCGAGCGCGTCTTCAAGACCGTGCGGGAGCAGTTCTTGGTCGAGCTCGATCCCGGCAAGGTCTGTGGCCTCGACGAGATGAACTCGTTGTTCTCCGCCTTCGTCGAGTCCGTCTATCACCGCCGCCGGCACACCGAGACCGGCGAGCCGCCGATCGAGCGCTTCCTCGCCGGCGGAGCACCTTCTTCTCCGCCGTCTGCCGAACAGCTTCACGAGGCCTTCTTGTGGGCCGAGCGGCGCATGGTCACAAAGACCGGCACCGTCAACCTGTTCGGCAACTCCTATGAGGTCGATCCCGCGCTCATCGGTCGGCGAGTCGAGCTCGTCTTCGACCCGTTCCATCTGGAAGCCGTCGAGGTCCGCTTCGAGGGCCGACCGATGGGCGCGGCGGTGCCGCACGTCACCCGTCGTCACAGCCATCCCCGGGTCGCGAAGGACCCCGAGCCACCACCTGTGCCCACCGGGATCGACTACCTCGCTCTCATCGAGGCCCGCCACAGCGAGGAGATGGCCAAGAGGATCGTCTACACCGACCTGCCCGATGGCGCCGGCCCGAGCGAGGAGGACATGGACGGCATCGTCATTACCCGCCCGGCGAGCTGGGACCTCGTCACCGACCGGCCCATCGAGACACGAGAGGGACAGCCATGAGCATCGAGCTGCTTCGCGCCCATTACGGCTTTTCGAAGATGCCCTTCGGAAAGGACGTCGCCCCCGGAGCGCTGCATCGCCACGCCGGCCACCTGGAGGCCGTCGCCCGGGTCGGGTTCCTCGTCGCGGAGTCCGCGGCGGGGGTGCTAACCGGCGAAGTCGGCTCCGGCAAGACCGTGGCTCTTCGGGCCGCGGTCGCCGGACTCGATTCGTCGCGCCATACCGTCGTCTACCTCGCCAACCCGACGATCGGCGTGCGCGGAATGCACGCAGCGATCGTCAGCGCGCTCGGAGGGGTTCCCCGGTTCCACGCCGCGGCGCTCGTCCCCCAGACGGCCGACCTCCTCGCGCAGGAGTCCGCCGAGCGGGGGAAGAAGGTGATCCTCGCGGTCGACGAGGCTCACCTTCTCTCCCCCGAGCAGCTCGAGGGGCTGCGCCTGCTCATGAACGCCGAGCTCGACTCGGTGAGCCCGTTCTCCCTCGTGCTCTGCGGCCAGCCGACGCTGCGCCGGCGCATCCGCCTCGGGGCATTCGCCGCCTTGGAGCAGCGGATCGCTCTGCGCTACCACCTGCAGGGCATGAGCGCTTCGGAGACCGGCGACTACATCGCGCATCACCTGGCGCTCGCGGGACGGAGCGACCGGCTGTTCTCCGACGACGCCAACTCGCTCATACACCAGGTGAGCCGCGGCCTGCCCCGCGCGGTGAACAACCTGGCGGTCCAGTCCCTCGTCGCCGCCTACGGTGAGAAGAAGGCGATCGTCGACGAATCCTCGGCCCGAATGGCGGTGGCGGAGATCACCGCTGAGTGATGCCGACAGCCTGAACACCCGCGCCGACACGGTGAACACGAGCGGCGACGGCACGACCATCAGTCATGATCAAGGTGGATGCCGCCGCCGTGCTCATCGAGTCAGTCGGTCAACACCTGGTGGTCGTGGACTTGATCACTCCGTAGTAGGTGCCGGGAGCGAGGTACGTTGTGTTGCCGGCAACGCCACCTGAAGCCTGCGTTGACTTCTGATCGAGGATGACCCAGCAGTCCTTTGTACCCGGCGCCCAGGCCGCCAGGACCACCCAGCCGGCCGAGCCAAGGGCATTGATCGAAATGCTGTTCGACTTGGTTGAGGCTGAACCGCTGACATACGTCAGGCCGGTGTCGATGGCCGTGATGCTCGAGGTGGTTGTGCCACCGTAGAGGCCGGCGTAGGTCTGGTTGCTGCTGGTGTAGTAGGTGTCAGCGCCTGTAAGGGCTGTCTGCAAGTTGGCCTGCGCAGCGGTGTTGTTGGCGGTCTTGGTCACCGACAGGAACGTCGGGATCGCGATCGCGAGCAGAATTCCAATGATGAGCAAAACGACAAGCAGCTCGATAAGCGTGAAGCCCTCCTCGCCGACCTCCTCGAACCTGGGGCGCCGTGCACGGAACCTCTCGGGAAGATCTGACATGGGGCTATACCTCTCGGCTAAATAGTTGCTACCTCGTATTACATCGGCCTGCAGCCCGGTGAGCCTTAGAGAATTCTCGTCTGTGTGTCCTCGGTCGTAGAGCCGCTCGTCCTCGGGTCCGCGTGCCCAGCCGCATCCTGTAACGCCCGCAGGCTCCGCCAGCATCCAGGCTGAGTGTCTTCCTACAGCCCAACCGCGCTGGCGGCGTTCTCACGGAAGAGCGAGCCCTCCCGGATGTAGCGGCGAAGCATCGCGGTGCCCCTGTGACCGGTCTGATCGGCGATGACGCGCTCGAGGACACCGGCCGCGGCTGCCGAGGTCGCAAGACCGGCCCGCAGTGGTTTGAGCCAGACACTACATTGCTCGTTGACAGTGACAGGCGGCTGCTCCGGATAGTCGGGAGTCGCCCGATCGACGCTCCCGAGCAGGCGCTCTCTTGGTGGGGCAGAGCCAATCCCGACGCGGTCTACGACTCGGAGCTGTTCCGGCGGGAGATCCTTCCGAGGCTCGCGACCGTGAAACTCTCCGAGACCGCCGAGGCAACCGGCTGCTCGAAGGCGTACGCGCCCGAAATCGCCGGAAGCTGGTGCGAACGTGCTAGCCAAGGCCCGCCCGGGGGCGGGAAACCTCTCGAAAATGGGGGTTGAGTCCGCGACTCAACGTGCCGATACAGCTTGTGTGGGGTTGAGACCATGAACTGTTGCTCCTTGAATTATGGCCCCGCGAGTGAAGCCCGCGGCTTGGAGGTGGCACTAGCCGCTGGATCGAGCTCGCAGCACCCAGTTGAGCTGGGCGAGAGCGCTTAGGGTAGTATCTTGGCTACGTTGCGCGCGAAAGCACAAAAAGATGGACTTCACGAGGTTGGTTAGGCCGAGCCCGGGGGTGGCCAACATGTCATTCTGCGCGAGGGGACAGTGGGCAATGCGTCGGCGTTTTCACGCTGGCCGACCCACGCGGCGCGACGACCAAGGCATGTCCGTGATAGAAGTCGTATTGGCAATCGTGGTGCTCATAATCGTTTTGCTTCCAGCGTCGATTCTCATCAACAACGCGATTCTCGCGTCGAACGACCAGCGCCTCAAGGTTGAGGCAGACAACCTTGCCACAGCCAATCTCGAAAAGGTGCAGCAAGAGGCCCAAAGCGGGCCTCTTTCGGGTGGCACAACGTCGTTCACCTATCAGAGTCGCTCCGGGTCCCAGTACACGGTCTTCACGGTGACTACTCAGTTCACTCCGCTCTCCGAGAGCGGAGGCGTGTCGTCGTTCACGACCGTGTGCCAGAACGGTGGTGCCACGCAGTTGCAGATCTGGTCCGTGACCGCAACCGTGAGGTGGCAGGGAATGCGGGGAGCCAGGCCCGTTACCGTGACGACTGACGTAGCCCCCGGTGAGGCAGGCGCAGCAGATCTGCTAGACGGCGAGATCGCCATCCCGGTGAACGGAGTCAACGGCACCCCGATCTCGACGCCGATCAACTATTACGTGACGCCGAATGGGACCGGAGCCGGTGCCTGGCTCGCCGCTTGGCTGGCCGCAAATCCTCCCGACTCGACCAGTCTGCCTGGTATCCCTGGCAATACCGGGACCACCGGTTGTGGAGTCGTGACGGGGCTGCCGGTCACAGCGACTGTGGGCTACCCCGACATTCCCCAGTGGACCTGGACGGTCGAGCTGAGCCCGAACACCACCCCTGCTCCCGGCTACGTGGCGACCACCGAGGCGAGTGACACGAACCCGGCCGGCCCTCCTCTGTCGAATCCGATCACGCTGCAGGCGGGAGAGATCTCCTACGCTCTCAACCGCAACAGCCAGCAGTTCCAGGTCGCGGTCGGTGTTCAGACCACTGTGACCGTCCAGACGATGAACTTCGTACACAACGTCCCTAAAGTGCTAACTATCAGCGGCCAGAAGTCGGTATCCGTCGCCTCGGGAGGCTTTCCTGGCGTTGTGGCGGGCATGGGCGTTTCGGGCACCGGTATCGCGAACGGCACGACCGTCCTGAGCGTTTCCAACAACACGCTCACCATGTCAACGGCTGCCACGGCGACCGGGTCAGCAACGCTCACCTTCAGTAGTGGAGCCGATTCCAGCGTGACACCGGCAGCCGACCTGCCGATCACGGTCTCGAACCCAGGAGTTGGCCCGACCGGGCAGTACACATTCGGCAATGCCACCCAGAACATCGCCCAGATGCTCCTGTATCCCTTTACGAGCGGTTACTCCGTGTGGGCCGGAGACATGCCCGAGAGCAATCCGGGGGACGCGCCGAGCGGGACTCCGATCTACACGCCCAATTCGGGGGTCAACCTGCCGATCGGGACGTCGACGAGCGCGACGGTGGTCGTACCGGTTTACCCGCTTGTCGACAACGCGCCCGGAGCCACCGCGACCGAGGTAGACGGCGACGGCGCCGGTTACTCGCTCGGCACCACCGGGGCCGGGCTGCCGCTTGGTCAATACCAGATCACCCCTTCCCTCTACGTCTGGATCACGCCGACAGGGACCTGCTCGTCGCCGACCGAGCTCGTCACACCGTGCGGGACGCCGAGCACCAACCCGATCACGTGACGGAGTGATGATGAGCCGAACCGACAAAAGCAGAGCGCGGCAACAGGTGTCCGGTCGCGGAAGTGCTTCTCACCGACATGGCGTGCCCAGCCACGGCAGCGTTCCCGCGGGCAGCGACGACGGGTTCACGGTGATCGAGATGTCTATCACGATGATCGTGTTCTCGATCATCGCTGCCCTCACGTTGTTGCTCGTCACTTCGATGTTGGACAACTCGACCTCGGTCAACGACACGCTCATGGGAGTCAGTCAGGCCTCGGTGGCGAATCGTTCGTTCACGGAATACCTGCGCTCGATCTCGGATGTGTACCAGGTCAATTCGAACCCCCTCGGCTCCCTCGGCCCGACCGGCGAGTCGCTCGAGTTCATCGCGAATGTAGGGACCGGAACACAGGCGGCACCATGTCCAAGCCAGACGTCGACAACGGTGCCGTCGACAGGTGTCGAGGTTATCTGCAGCGAAGACGTAACGGCGACCTTGGCCTACACGAAATCGCCATTCGTCGACGAGCTGGAAGTCTTTTTCGGCTCGTCCTGGATCACGAGCAAAGACCGACTGATCGCGTCATTCGACATCGTACCGCCGGGTAACTACCAATCCCCGGCCGCTCAGATCTTTCAGTACTACACGCTCGGGGGGGCGACCGGGACAACCCTGATCAACGAGGGTGCGACATGGGCGGCCGCGAACCCCACGCTCATCCAGGGAATCGGGTTCGACGCGGCCTTTCTGCCCCCTCCGGGCCCGGGTAAGCAAGGGTTCTCAGCCGAGCTTGGCACTGTTGTGCACACTATTGCCTTTATCCGGAACCCCCCACCACCCACAGGATGAGAACTGCCGAGACTTTGCGGGAGCCGATCATGCGACACAACTTGCTAAGAAGCCCTAGAGCCCGGACTGGGACGCGGGCGCTGTGGCACGAATGCCGTCGGTCGATGAAAGGACACGAGGCCGAGAGCGGTCAGGCGATGGTTTTCGCACTCATCATCGTGATGATCGTGATCCTCGTCCCGATGGTCATGATCACCAACCTGCAACGGCAGATCCCCGTTGTCACCTCGGAAGTCAACTTCGATGCCGCGCTCGCCGCGGCGCAAACGGGCATCCAGTCATACCGGAACCTGCTCAACGCCTATCCGGGCTACTACCTGTACAATGCCTCGAACCCCCCCCTTGCCATCGAGGGCGGGGCAAACCAAGCCTTCACGGGGTGGGTGGCGATTCCGAACACCTCGCCGACGGAGTCGTTCACGTACTCGCCTGATGTCACCCAGCTCAGCGGGGCGAGCGGGGGACCGCTGTCCGGCGATGTGCTCTTAACGGTCATCGGGAAGGCGGGCACTGCCGGTGCCCAGACCACCTACCGGCGGATTCAGGCGGCGCTGAGCCTGTCGGGAATCCTGACGGACGTCTATTACTCGAACTATGAGCAGCCCGCGAACGGCGACAGCGACCAGTGGGACCAGAACGTCTACCAGATCAGCACGGGTGAGGCGTGCACGACGACCAACTGTTCGGCTGAGGCTAACGACGAGATCACAGAGAGCCTTAGCTATGCTCCGGTGGGCAGTTCGAACCCCTCTGTGGCGTCGGTCTCCGAGCCGGCATCGACGGCACTGTGCCAGTACGACGCCTCCCAGCCGAACCAGTTCATCGACTGGTGGAGCCAGTACAAAAGTCCGATATACCCACCTTCGAGTGCTTACCCGAACACGAGTGTCGCGTACAACACGACCACCAACCCGTACTACGGACCCTGGTACGGGACCTTTCCTGACCAGGTGACTGGGTATCAGTTCGGGCTGAGCGGGAACACCAGCCTCGGGGCCTGCAACGTCAACTACTGGATCACCGGGGACACCTTCACCGGACCGGTGTACTCCCAGGACGAGTTGACAACCTGTGGCGACCCCGGTTTCAGTGGCACGCCTTCGCTTCAGACAGCGGTCTCGAAAAGCTTCGATTTTCCCGCTGGTTGGCCGGGCACCCAGCTCTCCGGTGGCTTTGGACATCCGTACGGTTACGTTCACGACCCGTTCAGCGTTTGCGGTGCACCGGATACACCGACATTCGACGATCCTGCCGGTGTTACCTTCGGGGTCAACCAATCGCTTCCCCCACTTGCCACTGAGCTCAAGACAGAGATCGAACATGGCGTGATCGCAGGATGCATTTACACAGGCCCGACCGCGATCCGCTTCTACTGGAACCCCAGCACCTCTACCGAGCAGATGGTGGTCTGGAGCCCGCTCACACAGGTGACCTACGCGTCTACGGGAGTGAACTGCGGCTCGTGGCCCACGACGAAGTCGACGTCGGCCACCACCAATCCCGGTTCGCCGCAGGTGACCGGTGGCACGGTGCAGACCACACAGAGCCTGCTCCAGGTCGTGTCGATCACCCAGCCCCTGGTCATCTACGTGCAGAACACCCCACTGTGGGTGCCCGCCGCCGGGAACTACCAGAACCAGGATCCCAATGCCTGGCAGACGCTGCCGAACGCGGAAAGCAACGCCACGGTTGCGGGCTGCATTGACCCGTTCGTCAACGGCAGCGTCTCCGGTTGTGACAATGGAGACGTGATGTTGAGTGGGACGCTCGGCGAGGGGGCCTCAGAAGGCGGCCAGGTCACGGTGGTCTCGGAGTCAAGCAACGTCATCAGCCACAGCCTCGTCTACCAGTGCGCGTTGTCGGGCGTCGGCGGTGACTGGCCCGGCTACAGCACTTCTCTTAGCGGTTGCTCAAGCTCCGTGGATGTCCTCGGGCTTATCGCTCAGAACAACACCTGGCTCGCGCATCCGGTCAATGCCGGCGCCCAGATGGCCGCGTGCCTAGACGACTACGACATGCCCGCCCCCGGTGACACTTTCGGCGGAGCGACTCCGCCGACGCCCTCGATCCCGGCCCGCACCGCTGGCGACACCAATGCCGGCGAGATCGACTTCAACGACATGATTCCCACACTTTGCGACCAGAGCAAACCGATCATCGATGCTGCCGAGGCGTCTTTGCAGGGCTTTTTCGAGGTGCAGAACTGGCGAGAAGGCGATGCAAGTGGCGGGACGCTGTACTTCAACGGTTCGACCGCGGTCAACAATGCCGGCCAATACGGAGTGTTCAGCGGTAGCACTCTCGTCAAAGGCTATCTGCTGAACCTGACTTACGACACTCGACTGCGCTACCTCCCTCCGCCCTCCTTCGTGCAGGCAACGGCGTCGGTGTGGGGGGTCGTCGACTGGACGACATGCGGGAACTCCAGTTACTCGTTACCTGGTTCTGCCGCGGTCGGGATCTGCAGTCCACTGCCCACCTGATTGCTGAGCGTTCCGGAAGTCTTGCTGGGCCGTTGCCTCGCGAGACAGCAAGCGCCCTGTCCTAACGTCGGGATCGGGAAGGGGTCGACGATCGTGTCGGACTTTGTGGCTGAGGCCGAGTCGGAGCAGAAGCCGGCCATCGAGACTCCGACCGAGCACGTCCTGACTCGTCGCGTGGCCGCGATAGCGAACTCCGTCGACCTGTTGGGCGAGGCAGCGGTCGAAGGCAGACCCGACTTCGGCGGCTCAAATCAGTCGGCAGGTACCAATCCGGCTCGATCTGGCGGCCTTGGCCGGTCAGTTGAGCGAGGTAGAACCGTCCGGTACACGGTGGGCAGCCGACGGAGTCTGGTCCCTCGTGACACGGATGTGGCCGGAAACCGAATAGGGGAGAATGATCCCGACCCCGCAATGACCTACCGCACCGTCGTCGGCTACTTGTGAAGCGCGCCACCAACGTGGGTTCTGTTTGCAGTGGCAGCGCCCTTATCCTGGTTGGCGGTCGTCGCAAACCTCGGTGAGGCGACGCCTCAACAAGCTGTGACTCGCCAGCCCCGGTGACTCGCCAGCCCCAACGGCACTCTCAGTGGACGGGCAGTCCCCAGAGAGGAAACCAGCGTTCGAGGTCGGGCTCCATCGAGAGGTCCTGAGCGAGCGTCACCTTCAGCAGGCGCTCGCGGTCCGAGTCGCGTTTCTCCGCGACCGGGAGCGGTACGAAGGGGTAGAAGGTACCCCGCTTGTACAGGTAGACCAGATACGTGCCTGCCACCTTTGGCGCGCCTGTCGCGGCGGCGGGATCGGCTGCGCCGCCGGGGATCGGAGCAAAACCGAAGACCGAGCAGAGCAGCTGTGGTCCCCAGCCATGGTCCTGCAACGTCGTGTTGACGACGTGGACTTCGTTGATGAGATCGCCGAAGTCGTCGTCTGTGATCACGGCCCACCGGTACCCATAGGAGTCGGACGAGGTTGTCTCGTTCTTCGTGGAATTTGAGGTGGCGGTCCCCCGCCTGACGCCTGCCTTCTGGTAGGTGTTCGGGCGACCGCCAAGTCACTCGGACAGCAAGGGGACCACCACCATGAAGAAGAACTACCAGACAAAGACAGCCGCCGCGCTGACCGTGCCCGATTCGGTAGCGATCGCGATGACCGATCTCGCCGAAGAGCTGCGTGAGGGCCTCCTCGCGCTCGCCGTCGGCACGGGCCTGCAGGTGATGGGTGTCCTCTTAGAGGCCGCGCGAATAGGGAAATAGGCCTCTGAACAGGGAGTTCGCGCGTAAAGGGACCATCCACCGGTCGTTGTGGTGGGCCCGAGAAAATCGGGGTGCTGTCACCGACCAACGACCGAGTGG
>Ga0224555_1004080_pt1 | contig 13862 bp, 12 predicted proteins | sample 714S23034metaG_FD_180687 | JGI IMG/M metagenome (GOLD analysis project Ga0224555, IMG submission 180687) | Peat soil microbial communities from Stordalen Mire, Sweden - 717 S2 30-34 | ecosystem: Environmental > Terrestrial > Soil > Wetlands > Peat | place: Sweden: Norrbotten County, Stordalen...
TGACCGCGCCCCGCGAGCGTGTGCGAGCACACCGGCCTACGGTGAGCCTCTCATCATCGCTGGGACCCGCTCGGCCCAGCCTCGGGTCTCGGCTCGACCTGGAGGTGCGCCATGACCACCGCGATGCCGTCAACTGCCATCGTCGTCTCAGAGCCCGTATTCACCGACGCCGAGCGAGTCGCTCTCGCCGGATTCCTCGCCGGTTACAGCGGGCTCACCCACGAGGCTTACGCGCTCGACCTGCGCCAGTTCGCCTCCTGGTGCGAGGAGCTCCACGTCCACCTCTTCGAGGCAAGGCGCGCGGACATCGAGTGCTTCGGCCGTGACCTCGAGGAGCGTGGCCGCGCTCGCGCGACGGTTGCCCGGAGGCTTTGCACAGTCGCCGGCTTCTACCGCTACGCCGTCGAGGAGGAGCTTCTCGAGCACTCACCAGCGGTCCATGTCCGCCGGGCTCGCCTCGACTACGAGTCGCACGTCACCGGCCTCGATCGCAACGAACTCGGCGCTCTACTTGTAGCCGCCGGGCTCGGAGCCTCCGTCGAGCACGCCCTCATCTCGTTGCTCGCCCTCAACGGGTTGCGGGTCTCAGAAGCGACCGGTGCCGACATCGAGGCGCTCGGCCTCGAACGCGGACGTCGCACCCTCATGATTGTGCGTAAAGGCGGCAAAGTCGTCACGATCCCGCTCGCCCCACGCACGGCCCGTGCGGTCGATCTCGCAGTCGGCGAGCGCTGCGAGGGCCCGATACTGCCGGGATGCTCGAGGCGGCCGCATCAGGCGAGCTCAGCACGCTCGTGCTGCTCGGTGCGGACCCGCTGTCGGACTTCCCCGATCGCGACCTGGCCAATCGAGCGCTCGAGCGTGTTGACTTCCTCGTGGCGGTGGAGACCGCGCTCAATCCCTCGTCGATGCTCGCGGACGTCGTGCTTCCGGCAGCGGGGTACGCGGAGCGCGGAGGCACCACGACGAACCTTGAAGGACGAGTCACGCGGCTGGCGGCCAAGGTCGTGCCGCCAGGGGTGTCCCGCGCCGACTGGGTCATCGCGACCGAGCTGGCGGATCGTCTTGGAGTCGATCTCGGTTTCGAGTCCCTCGATGCGATCTGGGCCGAGATCGAAAGGGTCTCTCCCGCACATTCCGGTTGCACGGTCGCAGCGCTCGCGGCCCCGGAGGCGGCTGACGGCATCGTCATCCCGCTCAGGGCCGCGTCCGTGCAGCTCACCCGGCGCCCGCGCAGACTCGACCCGATCGCGACAGCCGGGATCGACTCGGTCTCCGAGCAGGGCGCGCCGCTCGCCGCGGGGGCGGCGATGTCACCGGGCGTGGAGCCTGGCGCAGGGGAGCCTTTCGCGGACGAGGAGGACGAGGAGGGCGAGCACCTCGAGGACGAGCAGGGCGCCGAGGACGAGGTCGCTCCTCCCACTGCCACCGTGTCCGGCGGCAGTCCGCAGCCCACCGTGTTGAGGTTCGACCCGAGCGCGTGGGCGCGCCCGGCGCCGCTCGCGCCAGTCGACGAACGCCGCTGGCGTCTCGTCGTTCGCCGTGGGCTCTACGACCATGGAACGCTCGTCCAGTCGGCCGAGTCGCTCGCGCCGCTGGCCCGATCTCAGGAGTTGCGTCCCGCCCCGCAGGCGATGAAGCAGCTCGGCGTCGAGCCCGGTGACGAGGTCAGGGTGCGCTCGGGCCGTGGCGAGCTGTTGGTCGCGGCCGTGGGGAACGCTGGTGTACCCACTGGAGTGGCTCTCCTGCAGTTCAACGCGGCCCCGATCTATGAGACGAGCGCCTCCGCACTCATCGACTCCTCTGTTGCGGCGGTCGAGGTCGACGTGGAGAAGGTGACCTGATGCACGGTTGCTCCCTCCAACGAGGCATTTGACGCTGGGCTCCGACGCCGGACGTTTCCCCCCGACATTGCCAACCTGCTACCGGGCTCTCTGGTGACTACCCGGACGGGACTTACACCCGGTGGCGGTGGCGAGCTTGTGGGCTCACACGATCAAGTCATCAATACCCACCTCCGGTCTGATCGTGCGCGCCCTCTGGACACGCAGTACGCCCCTCAGCCCCGCAGCACGGGGTTGAGGCTCTCGAACACTGCCTCCAGCGGCAGGCTGGCGAACCGACGAGCCGTGCGCTGTTTGACCTTGGCCCTGATAGATGTCATGGCCCTCGGAGACGGCCAGCGGTTGAGATACCAACGGCCCCGCCACTTCCTGGACTCTCGCATGCGATGCTCGAAGCCCAAGAAGACGAAACCCTCCTGCCCCTTTGCGAGGCAGGCGATCCTGGTCTTGTCGGGATGCAGTCGCAACCCCAACGGTTCCAGGACCGTCTCGGTCCGGGCCTTGGCCTGTACGACCCTGGCCCTCGTCGGGGCGAGCACGATGAGGTGAGTGGCCGGGGGGAATCTCACCCCCCGGCTCCCAGAACCGGACGTGAACGTCTCCGCTCATCCGGCTCCCAGCGCCCAGCCGTCGGGTCGCACGAGCCTGCCAGTGGGCGAACAGGCGGGGGTCACGTCGGGCGACGCTCGCCAACCTGAAGGGTGCAAGCGCTCGATTCGGCCGCCGACCAGCGGTGCCGTAGATCTGCCACGATCGTCGCTATGGGCTGTTCGATCACCTTCCTGCTGGTTCGGCGACTACTCGATCTCCTTCGAATTGGTAAGACTCCGGAGGAGAAGGACGTCGAGATCGCCGTCCTTCGTCATCAGCTCGCGGTCGTGCGGCGCCAGGTAGTACGCCTGACGACAGTGGGCTTTCTCCCGCTTCCACAGGCAGGATCGAGGGCGTGCACCCTTCACGTTGAAGGATGCTTCGGTGAGCACCCGTCGAAGGGAGCCGGTCCCTCATGCGGCCATGGGCTTGCTGATGCTGCTGGCCGGTCTAGGTTGCCGGCATGGGCACGCCGCCGCGTTGGTTCACCGACACCGGTCCCGAGCACTCGCAGTGGTACATCGACCGGTTCCGACAGATGGCCGCCGAGGGAGTGGACCTCGCTGGTGAGGCGCGCCTGCTCGACGCCATGGTGGTACCTGGGTCCCGGATCCTCGATGCCGGCTGCGGGCCGGGGCGCGTGGGCGCGGAGCTGGCCGCGCGTGGCCACGTCGTGGTCGGGGTCGACGTCGACCCGGCTCTGATCGCGGCGGCTAAGTCGAGCCATCCCGGGCCCACGTGGCTCGTAGCCGACCTCGCCGAGCTCGACCTGTCAGCCGTCGGCCACTCTGAGCCGTTCGACGCGGCCATCGTGGCTGGCAACGTGATGGCCTTCGTCGGACCCGGCACCGAGCGTGCCGTCCTGACCCACGTCGGCGCGCACGTCCGCCCCGACGGCATCGTCGTCGTGGGCTTTGGCACCGACCGCGGCTACAGATTGGCCGACTTCGATGAGGACGCCGTTGCCGCGGGGCTTCTGCTCGAGCATCGCTTCGCGACGTGGGACCTGCGACCCTGGGCACCGGGCGCCCCCTTTGGGGTCAGCGTGCTCCGGCGACCTGCCAGCGCGCGCTGAACGTTCATAGCCCGAAGGTCCGGCCTCTCGGGGGCTGGGAAAGCTCCTGACCGCGCTTCTCGGGACCAAGGCCAGAATGGCCATTCGACTGAGCAGGGGCAACGCGTTCGACGCATGACGATTCGACGCCGAACGCTCGGGTTACCGAGCCCTGTCATGATCGACCCGCTGGCGCCGACCGCCGGACGCTCCATCTGGTCGCACATCGCGAAAGACAAAGCCGTCGCGTTCGATGACTTCACCGAGCTCGATGTCGATCGGTGAGGCGAACCCCGGGCCGTCAAAGACGAAGGTGTGGAAGTCACCTCGCTCTCCGCACGGGTCAACGTGACCAGGCAGGTCAGCGAGCAGGCGCTCGTCAAAGAGCCGCCCATCGAAGGATGGGGCCAAGTGAGCCGGATCGACGCAGGTGAGAAGCGCCTTCACGCCCGGGTCGAGCATCTCGCGCGCGACGAGATCGGTCGGGCGACTCCATAACGGGAAGAGAGGGGAGATGCCCGTGCCGTCGAGGCGCTCTTCGCGGTATGCGCGGACATCGGCCAAGAAGAGATCGCCGAAGACGACGTCCTTGATGCCGTCCGCGAGCGCGACGTCCATAGCCGTGGCCATCTCCGCCTCGTAGATTTCGTTCGAGCACGGCGACGGGATCTCGACGACGTGGAGTGGCAGGTCGAGGCGATCGGCCTGAGCCTCGAGCAGGGAGCAACGAACCGCGTGCAGTGCGATCCGATCTGCCGCGCTGCTCACCGTGACGAGGAGCGCGGTGACATCGATGTCCTCGTCGCGACGGATCGCATCGAGCGCCATCGTGCTGTCCTTCCCACTGCTCCAGCTCATCCATGCTCGGCGACGACCAGTCACGAGCTGCTCCTCACTGCGGATGTGGGTCGTGCCGACATCTCCGCTTGCAGCAGTCGTCCCGCGCGGATAAATCGGTCACCGAGAGCACGAACAGGCTGGTCCCCGGATCCAGGTAGCTGGGCCGTCCCGGCTCTATGGCGAGCGTGTGCGCTGCGACAGTCTCGACACATCGGGGGTGGTCGGCTCTCAATCGACTCACGCGTGGAGGCGTGAGCGATCGATCCGCGAGATGCGGAACGCTGGCATCGGGCGCCTGGAACGGGCCGCTCGGGCATATGGATGTCAGATGTCATGCGCTCGGTCGTGGAGAAACGCAACACCGTAGCTCCCGGCGTTCTGCTCCGACGCACTGAATCTCGCTCGCCGGCGTTACCATTGCGCTGAGCGATCCCGAGGAGGACCTCCGATGAGCATTGCCACGTCGCCGGTGCAGATGGGCCGTCGGCCGAGTCCCATCACATTGACTGACATCGCCACGGGGAAGATCGCTGAGCTCCTCGCCGACGAAACGGCCAGTGACTCGCTCGCCCTACGAGTTGCCGTGAAGCCCGGAGGTTGCTCGGGATACAGCTACGACATGTTCTTCGACACTGAGATCGCCAGTGACGACCTTGTCTGGACGTCTGGCGTCGTGCAGGTCGTCGTCGATCCCGAGAGCGCCGAGCTGATCAAAGGTGCGACGCTCGACTACAACGACGGGCTCCAAGGGGCCGGCTTTCACATCACGAACCCCAACGCGACAAAGACCTGCGGGTGCGGCTCGTCGTTCAGCTAACCACGCCAGGCCAACTGGTCGAATATGTGCTCGGCGAAATCGGAAGAGGTCGCCGGAGATCCCAAGGGCTTTCCACCAACCGTTCTGGATTTGAGATCACCCCTCGGTAGCAACTGTCTCGACAAGGCCGAACACGACACCGGTCGAGAACTCGTGATCGAGCACCACTCGTCTCTTCCCGCCGCCTTCAACTCGACCGTCGGAGTCCCACGACTGGTCCTTCTCGCCTCGCCGAGCTGTCCGGTGTGTCTCGATGGAGTGCGCATCGTCGTGGCCTCCTTGAGGGAGGTCAGCGCTCGAAACGTCGCCATCCATGTCGTGTGGGTTGCCGTACTCGCCGATGACAGTCTCGAGGCCACCAGCACGGCGGCAGCGATGTTCCCCGATGATCTCGAGGCCATGCACGACTGGGATGGGGAACTCCAGGTGTCGAAGGCCTTTCATGCCACATTGGGCCTGGAGCGCTTGCGCTGCCTCGTGACGAGTGGCTGAGGCTTACCAAGCGGATCCGGGACAGGGTCGAGGCCAGGAGTACACAGCTTGCGAGCTTGCGGGGTCAATCGGCACTCGGGCGTCTAAACGGGCGGGTCCACGACGGTTGGGACGACATGTCTACCGAGGACCAACGGGCAACGATTCTCAGTCTCGTTCGGCAGATCAAGGTAAATCGCCCAGCCCGTCAGGGTGTGACCCAGTCAGCTGATAGTCGTCTTGAGTTCGAATGGCGTTGGGATACGCTGAACGCCTCCTTGGGTGGGGCGCCGTATGGCCTCAACGTCGAGAAACTGGTGGCCAATCTCAGGGCAGGTGTGGCCGATATCGAGGCCGTGCGGCAGCACCCACAATCACACCCCGTCGAGGCGTGGAAGGCGGTGGCTGCGAAAGTGCCGACACTGATAATGACCAAGCGAGAGAAGTAACGAGCAAGACATGGCCTGAAACGCCGGCAGAGGAGGGACACATCTCGTTGAAGGGCAGGGCGGAGCTCGGCACAAGGCAAGGGCCTACCCCCTCAGCCGGCAGAGGTCATCGCCCCGTTGCGCTCCCAGTTTTGCGGGCTTCGTGGAGGCAATCGCCGAAAGTGCAGACGGGTACGAGGGCGAATCGTGATCGGGTTCACCACGTGTCTCATGAAGAACCCCGAAGGGACGTAGGGATGTGGCTTGCTCTCGTTCTTTGTCATTGGATCTCCTTCGCCTGCTTGAACGTCGGGCTTACGTGTTAGTTGGGTTAGGTACTTGTCGTGTCTCTGGGCGTTGTGATGACCCCTAGATCTTCTTGATCCGCGGAACTCGTGACTTTGTGACAAGTTTTCCTGGACAGCAGCCCGGGCAAGGTGGAGCATGGTTGCGGACGCGTATCTCGTTTCGCCTGGGATTATAGGTCCACTGTGCCGCGAGGGTCAGCTCAACGAGTGCGACTCTGCGATATGTGGCGGCGCGCCGTCACTTGTTTATTGGCTTGTCGGTTGACCAGTCTGAGTTGTCGCGGATTCACGAGGAAGAACACTTCGCCCGAGGGACGGCTTTGCCGGCCCGACAACCTCAATGACGTCGAAGCTGCGTTGGGAGGAGGCCGGGAGGGGGCCTGCCCCCCTCCCGCTAATGGTCTGTCGGCCAAATGAGCTAGTGGTGTTCCGGCCGCCCAGGCCGATTACGGCGCGTCCGACTTGCCAGTCGCTCGCCTAGCCCCGCGTTTGTTCTGTCGCGACGCGAAACCGGCATCTGGAACGCGGTCCGTTCGCACGAGAAGTCCCTGCCGGTGAAAGAACTCAGTACTCCCAACTCCGCAGTTTGCTAAGAGCCCTTCGTCTCGAGGATCAGCGTGTGGGTGCCGGCGGTGCTGTTGGCGTTGTAGTCGCCTGATTGGCCGACTGCAGCACAGCTCCCGCTATTACAAGACACGTCGTCCAGACCGCTAGCGGTGGGAAGCGTGGAGGGATCTTTCACAATCTCCCATTGTCCCGACGATTCCGACTCGATCAACGCGCCAGCGGGATAACCAAGTGCACCATCGGCCACCTGAGGGTTGTTCCGGTTCGCGAGATCGCCTACTGCGACACAGTCGACCGAAGACTGACAGGCCACCCCGTTCAGACTGGTCGACGAATCGAGCCGACTTGGCTCAGGGCTCTTCGCCATGGTCCACGTCCCGCCGGTCGACGACCCGACGAGCGGAACGGATCCGGAGAGTTGCCCAACTGCCGTGCAAAAGCCATTCGTCCAACAGGAGACGGCTTTGTAGCCGTTGCCGGGGGTGGGCGTTGACCCGGAGCTTGGTGTCACTGACCAGTGTCCGCCTTTAAGAGTTTCGATCAACGTGGTCGTTTTCTTCGCCGACGGTTGGTCATAACCAACCGCGACACATTGAATGTCTGAAACGCAGGATACGCTGCTCAATTCCGCAAGGCCGGACCCCGCAGGTTTACTTGGTACTGTCGGGCTGGTGGTGACGTTCCAGTTGCCGCCGTGGAAGGTGGCGATTACGGGCTCGGTATTCCCGGCAGCTTCGATCGTATCTCCGACAGCGACACACTGAGAAGCCGTAACGCAAGAGACGCCCCACAAGAAACTGTCACTTGCGGTTTGGAGCTGATCAGGCGTAGAGGACACAGACCATTTCCCATTGGTCAATGTCTCGATGAGCGCGTGACCGGACTGGTTGGCGAAGGTGTAGCCAACGGCTACGCAGCTACCTGCGATCGGACAGGACACGCTGAAAAGGAATCCTGCCTGTGACCCCCGCGCTGGCGGCGGGCTCATCTTGGTCCAAGCGCCGTTCGAAAGGCTTTCTGCAAGAGCGAGGTAATTCTGCCCGGAGCCCTTTGTTCCCACAGCGACGCAGCTCGTTGATGTCGGGCAGGAGACGCCATCAAGGAAGCCGGGCACCGAGCCATGACCCACCGCTTGGGTGACCGCCCACTGCTGGGGGATTCTTGGAGCAGAGTCAACCCGGCTTTCCGCTCCGGACATGCTGCCTCCGAAACCGGCTAATAACGACAACGACAGCGCGGACCCCACGAACAGACACACAGCCCGGAACGAGCGTCGCCAGGTCATCGTCCAGCTTCCCATACCTGCTCCCCCCAGGTTCAGACGCCCTCAGAATCAGTTAGCTAAAAGTGTAATGACGGTATCCGCTCGTCTCGCTCCTGCCTAGGGGAAATGCCGGTGTTGTCATCGAATTGCCAGAAAGTTCATGTCTCCGAAACCTGGCGTTCGCGTATGTCCGCGCTTTCACCTGGAGGGAAGCCGGCCCGACCACGGCTTCGTAGCTCGCCGCCCTCGTTCACGCGCGGGCTACCCCACGAAGCCCGGGGGCCCGCCCATCGGGTCGAAGACGCCCCATCGAGATCCCTCTCAGATGCGAAAGTTCCACCTTCCGACGGGAACCCCAATTAGCGCTCTCGCCGCTATCAGCGATATTTGGCTACTCACGTCAGGCACAACATAACGTCTCATCTGCACGTTGGTCGTGAGTTCGCCGCCATGCGCAGAAGCACGCCGATCGACGGCTCGGCGCTCCGCCCGACAGACGCTCCATAGCGCCGAATCGGGCGCGGCAACCCAGAACTTTGCCAGCTGAATGGCGCGCCGATATGTGCGTCACCGCTCCGGCGCGGGTGTGCGAGAGCAGAGAAGTCAAGGTCGAGGTGAGTCGAACAGATCTTCGCTGGTGGGGGCGAAGAGGATTGCCCCTAGTGCTGGCGATGTTTCAGGTTTTCACTTGAGTTGTTGGGGCGGCTCGTTTCATTCGCCAATTGGCCAAGCGGATGCTTTGAGTTCTGTGAGGGTCCCTACGGTGTCGGCGGACGAGTCTGGACTGAGCCTTGCCGGGGGCCGGCTCGGCTCGATTGCCGGCGTCTATCGCTGTGGTGTCCGGTGGTCCGCAGAGTGCTGCGGAGTGGTGTGCTTATCCACCGAAATCGGCAGTTGTACCCCTAGTTGTCCACATAATCGCCTCGTTTCGACAATGTCATGTCCATGACGGGAAGTCCAGTGCTCAACTTGACGAATGGTCAGTGACTCGACCAGGGACTAACATATCCGACCTCCGGAGACCTGCCTGACGCACGGACGTAAGCGCCTTGCGCATCACCCTCCATATCAAGAAAAGGCTAGTCGTCTCTACCAGTACACGTGTGGCGGACGATGTACAGACGAGAACATGTCTTCTGTCAAGAACGGCCGCTTTTCCTGCGACTACACCAGGGGGAACCGCGGCGTTATATGTATAGTGATGCAATATACGTACGGTCCAGCATTACACATTAGTGATGCTGTCCGGCGACCAGTATTTGATCACTTGGTCGCGTTGCACAGAATGTCGCGATTCGAAGCTGCAGTCGTTGCATATTCCACGTGGCTTCTCTACTATCTACTCACTGAGCCAAGCGTTCGGTGGGGGAAAGTTCTACTTTCTGTGTGGTTGTAGCGAGCCATTGAGTTTTATTTGCTCAATGGCGTTTGCGGGGCCTACTTCCTAGGTCGTCCCTGGAGAAAATGCGGGGATCCGAGCGGCCCAAACCTGCCGACTCCAACTAAGAGGGGAGTCGTCCATGTACATGCTGGAAGTGGCCAAGGAGCACCAGGCCGATGCAATGGCCGCCGCCGAACGGGGGCGTCTTGTCAGCGAGGTACGCCATTCGCGTCAGCACCACGGCGAGGGCCTGTGGATCATCGCTGCAGTCCGTGACCTTGGTCGTCGGCTGTGGGACCAGACGCTGCTGCCCAGTTCGAAACGAGACCTCGGGGTGGCCGAGGGCGTCGCCGGCCACGTTACCCACTCCTGGGACCTGGCCGGATCAGGAGGCCTGCCGATCGCGATCGACCCCATTGCTGCCGACATGGGCCTGGCCACGACCCAGATGGCCGTCTCCCCAGAGTTTCGCACCGCCGGTTCCTACGGGCTTGAGCAAATCGCACCGGAGGGCGCCGCCACCACCGTCGACGGCCCCGCGACGTTCACCGGTTGCCCGCTCTGATTCGCGTAATGCAAAGTCAAGGGCGGAGACGCCGGCGGGTGGGCTACACGGAATAACGGGCCGACCTGGCAACAGCTCCGTGCCGGAATCGGTGTTCACAGACATGCCCGTGGTGACACGGTGCAGGAACCTCTATCGCTTCGACGTGAACCTTATTGCCAGTCGGAGATCCGCGCCGTTGGCCCTCCGACGCGAACCCCCACCTCGCTCTCGCTACGGCGGGCGACGCTTGGCCGATCACGGCAGAAGGCACCGAACGTCTCATCTGGGTGGTCGTCCAACGGTCTTGGCGGGACCTGCGGCTATCCAGATCGACGGCTCGGGAGCGTCACCCAACCGACAGCAATAGGGGTCGCAGGTCGATGTGGCAGCCGCGACAATGGCGGAATGGCGAATAAGACCGAGCGATCCACCGAAAGAACCGTCTCGTTGGTCGTCGTTGCAGCACTGCTGGCAGCTGCCATTATCCAGGAGCTCAGGAAGCCGCCGGACGAGAGACGGTGGGTTGGGAAGGTCGCTGGCATCGTGCCTTACGATCTCCGGCGACCAACGTTTCGACGGCTCCTCGCGTCCGTATGGTCTCCTGACGATTCGCGAATCTTGATGCCGCACGGCTTCGGCGTGGGTTGGACCGTGAACGTGGGTCGCTTGGTAGAGCTGGCTAGACGCGGCAATGGGGGAGACGTCTAGCCGGTCCACACCACCGAGCCGGCGTTCAGTGGCGCACGGAACAGAACGACGCACGGAACGCGGCCCCGGCTCGGTGGACCCCCGCCAGATCAGACGGTTCTCGAGCCCCAGAACGTGAGCACCGATCGCCGAATATTTGCGCGCGCTCTCGATGCCCGGAGTGCGACCTGACCGGCGTTCTGTCGCAACGCGATCCGCCTTGTGCGCCAGGTGTGCTGCCTGATGCGCCCCTCCGCGGAGGTTGGTGCATGCCGTGATCTGACCTTTCTCTCGAGCCGGGAGGCGGACCGAACCCGGCGTGCCTAATTCGTGCCTAATACTGATGCTCGCGGGCCGACATGGACGCGTGCCACGGCACAGGCTCGCTGCGATGCGGTCACTCGTTTCGGGCGACCTCAGGTCCCGTGATCCGGTTCAGGAGCGGGAACGTCGAGGCGATGATCGCGAGCGACGCAGCGAGTCCACCGAGGACGGTCGCCCAGTACGCGATCCCCGGAATTCGGAACGCGATGTCGACCTGCGAGTGGAGGTAGAGCGCAGCAGAAACCAGACCGACGACGATCGACACAACGGCGACGAGTAGGAGCGGCAGCGCACTCTCCAGCGCGACGACGCGGTGCAGGACGCCGGTGGAGACTCCAGTGAGCCTGAGCAGGCTGAACGGGCGCTTCCGCTCGCTCAACCCGGCTGCGATGTTCACGGCAAGGCTGCAGGCGGCGATGATCAGGCTCGCCACGATGATCACGTCGGTCATGTCCTGGATCATCTTGAGAAGGCGCGAGACGTCCGGCGTGTTCCCCTTGACCACCACCGGCGTTCCGCTGAAGGGAAAGGCCCGCTCGAGCGCGGTCCGTACCCGCTCGAGGGAGCTGGACGATCCGTCCGTGGCGACGACAACCGCCTCGGCGGGAAGACTCGCGATGCTCGCCACCGACAGGTGAGCGGACGGCCAGACCGTCGATGAGGACGCCGAGTTGTTCCCCGTGACCGGCTGGAGGAAGTAGCCGATCGTCGCCACCGTCGCCCCCGGTGCGCACCTGCCGATCGCGGGCGTCTTCGCCAGCTGGTCGCACGCAACGAACCCGTCACCCTGCTGAGCGGAGGACGGGCTTACGTGGATCAGCGCTACGCCGCGCACCCCACGCGTCGTGCGGAACTCGGTAAGCACCTGGCCTGGGACGGAAGGAACTTCGGTGGAAGCCTCACACGAATTCGTGAGGCTGCAGAACTGGTCGTCGAGGGTTGCGGTCGATACGGCGCTGCCTCCCTGGGAGCTGACGGCGACGATCGAGCTGAGCGCCCCGATCGCTGCACTCGCGACGAAGAGGGCGAGCACGAGCCCACTGATCGAGCGGAAGGCCGCCCGAGGGTTGTCGAGGAGCCGGCGACCGGCGATGAGCGTGGCAGGGCGACGTGCCCGGGTGGCCATGAGTCGAGAGCCCATCTTGGTCAGCCACGGGCCGGCGAGGACCAGCCCCACCACGATGAGCACGAAGCCCACGAGCACCTCCAGAATCTGGCCGCCGTTGCTCTTCGGCTTGCCGGCGGCGGCGAAGTACGCGAGCAGGGCGATGCCAGCTAGAAGTGGGATGATCCGGACGACCCGCGGCGGGGCGGACGACGTTCGCCGACTCACTCCGAGCGGCGATATCTGGACGCGGCGCAGCGCAAGGCGCGCGGACACGACAGCGGCGATCGGGACGCCGATCACGACGAGTGCCACGTCGATCCCCTGGAGCGAGAGGTCGCCTTGGGCGAACGGCAGTCCGGCGAACGGGACGTGGACGAGCAGCGGCCGGAACAGGAAGAAGAGTGCGAACCCGACCGCCACTCCCGCGAGGGCGGCGACCGTCGCCTCCACCGCTGAGATCACCGAGACCTGACGCGGCGTGGCGCCGACCAGGCGCATCGCGGCGAAACGCTCCTCTCGCCGCGCGGCGGACAGCCGGCTCGCCGTCGCGATCAAGATGAGCACGGGCAACAACAAGGCGACAGCTCCACCGGCCAGGATCCACTTCAGAACGGGTCCGCTCCCGGTGCCGCTCTGGCAGTTGAAGCAGTTGCTCGGCGTTTGCTGAAAACCTCGAACTTCCCCGGCCTCAGGGACCCGCGAGAGCTGGCGCGCGTCGTGGCCGATGACGATGATCAGCGAGTTCGGTGACGGGAGGGCTGCTGCGCCGATAGTTCCGATCTGGCGTCCGGAGAACCGGTCGCGCAGCTCACTCGCCGGCACGGACGCGAGGAGCGTCGTGAGTGCCGGCGATGCGTAGAACTCCCCCGGTCCGGGCAGGTGCGGAATCCCCGGCGGGACCGGTGCGTTCGGTCCGGTGGCGGCAACGTCGACGCGGTCGATCGCCTGGTTGCCGAACTGGTCGACGCTGAGCAGCCACCACAGCCGCTCGGACGTCGAGCTGCTCGAGGTCGACGGAGGCGATTGCGCCGAGGTGTCGAGCCACGCACCACGGTCGGTCTGGGCGTGCAGCCCATTCATGCCGGCCAGGGCGAGAAGCAGCAGACCGACGCCGAGGGCAACCGCTGCCGCGGTGACGAGGACGCGCAGCGCGGCTTCACGTCCGCTTCCGAGCGTCAGGCGCAGACCGAGCCGAATCATCCGGCCACCGCCGCGGTGGTGGTCGCTCGTCCGTCGCGCACGATGACCTCGCGGTCGGCGTAGGCGGCGACGCGGGCTTCGTGGGTGACGAGGATCACCGTTGATCGCTGCTCGCGCGCAGCGCGCGTCAACAAGCCCATGACCAGCTCCCCATTCAGCGAGTCGAGTGACCCGGTCGGTTCGTCCGCGAAGAGCACGTCGGGATTGGTTACGAGACCGCGGGCCAGCGCGACGCGCTGCGACTGGCCGCCGGACATCTCGCCAGTGCGGTGGCGCTCCATGCCTTCGAGGTCGAGGCGTTCGAACCAGCTCCTCGCCGCACGGAGGGCCTCCTCACGGTGCGTGCCACCGAGCAGCAGCGGCAGCGCGACGTTCTCCTCGGCGGTCAGCTCCGGCACGAGCTGGCCGAACTGGAACACAAAGCCGAAGCG
>Ga0224555_1004081_pt1 | contig 13859 bp, 11 predicted proteins | sample 714S23034metaG_FD_180687 | JGI IMG/M metagenome (GOLD analysis project Ga0224555, IMG submission 180687) | Peat soil microbial communities from Stordalen Mire, Sweden - 717 S2 30-34 | ecosystem: Environmental > Terrestrial > Soil > Wetlands > Peat | place: Sweden: Norrbotten County, Stordalen...
AGACGAAGGCCGCGACCTTTTGCAGGCTCGCGCCGTTGACGAACACCAGCAGGTCGTAGCCGCCGGACATGAGGTAGCAGGATTCCACCTCGTCGAACTTGCTGATGCGCTCGGCCAGGCGGTTGAAGCCGCCGCCACGCTCGGGCGTGATGCGCACTTCAATGACCGCGCGGACGACGCCGGAATCTTCATCGGCTAGATTCAAAACGGGGCGGAAGCCCATCAGCACGCCGTCTTTTTTCAACGCGTCGAGATGGCTGACGATTTCGGCCTCGGACAAATTGAGCACCTGCGCCATCTGCGCGGTGTTCAAGCTGCCGCCTTCGAGCAAAAGTTTTAGCACCGGATTCATGGGACGTGAAGTGTCGCAGAAAATGCGGAGAAATCCACAATAAATTCGCCCGGCGCGGCGGCAATTGCGGGCGCGATTGCGAAATCCAAGCAATTACGTCGTCGCAAAATCCACGTTCGGCACGTCGCGGACGGACGGAGGCACGCTGAAGAAATCGCCCTCGGATTTGAAGCCGAACATATTCGCCACGAGATTGCTTGGAAAGGTTTCGCATTTGTTGCGGTAGTCGCGGACGTTGCCGTTGTAAAACCGGCGCGCGGCCTGGATGCGGTCTTCGGTGTTCACCAGTTCCTTCTGCAACTGGAGAAAATTCTGGTCGGCCTTGAGCTGCGGATAATTTTCCACGACCACGAGCAGTTGCTTGAGCGCGTCCACAAGCTGGACTTCATCGCGCGACTGGTCGGCCACCGCGCCGTTGTTGGCGGCGCAGCGATTGCGCAGTTCGGTCACGCGTTCCAGCACTTCGCGTTCGTGCTTCGCGTAGCCTTTCACCGTCGAGACGAGGTTCGGGATGAGGTCGTAGCGGCGCTTCAATTCCACGTCCACGTCGCTCCACGATTCGCGGACGTAATTTTTCAGCGAGACGAGCGCGTTGTATTGCGCCAGCAAATAAGCCACCGGCAGCCCGACGATGACGAAAATGGCGATGAGAATGGCAATCATGTGTTTGTGAAAAGATACTCCGGCAAGCGCGAGCGGATTTCAATGAGCCGTTGCAGGTTGAGTTCAAATTGTCCGACCGCCAGCCGTGTGCCGCATACGAGCGCGATCACTTCGTTTTCGAACTCGATGCTCAAGTCGCGGTTGGCGAGCAGGTATTCCATCATCTTCGCGTTGCAGACGTCATAGGCGAATTTTTTGTCTGGCGAGCGCACCAGAAATGTCTTGGAAAACTCGGCGGACTCGAACTTGATGTCCTGGTAGCCGAATGCTTCTGCGACCTTGGTGAAAAGATTTTCGCGCCGGATGGTCAGGTCGGGAAACGTCGTGGGCAGCGTGAGGATGAAAAATGAAAACCAGTGGTGCTGCGTGTGCGTGCCGTTTTTGTCGGTGTAGTAAGTCTGGTAGTGATAGTCGAACGCGAGCACTTCGTTCTGCTGATACGTTCCAGAAAGGACGTTGGTGGCGTAGCGGTTGTCGCCCTGATCCAGTTGCTTGAGAAAGCCGAAACGTCCGGCGATTCCGCAATCCTCGCCCGCGTCAAAGTTCAAGTTCAGCCGCGCCGCCAGTTCAAATAGCCCCTCTTGCCGCTTGCGCGCTTGAATCTGGCTGTAAATAAATCCACCGATGGCAATGATAATCGCCGCCGCAAACACGATGGGAATCAGATTTTGCACGCGGATTTTCTAAACTAAAGCGGCATTTGAGGCCGTTACAATTTTGCGTGAATTTTCCAGTTGCCCGTTTTTTCTTTTACCTTTTTCGTTTTGCCCTCACTTTGACGGCATGAAATTGTCCGCCGCAGAAATACGCCATGCCGTTCAACTCGCGCTCGCCGAGGACATCGGCGGCGGCGACGCGACGACGCTGGCGACCGTTCCCGCAAACGCGACGGCCCAAGCCGTCATGCGCGCGCGCGAACCGCTCGTAGTCGCGGGAATCGGATTTGCGGAAATCGCGTTCCGCGAAGTCGCGGAAAAATATTATTGGCGGGATCAATTCAAAAAAATGTGGCCCCGGGGTGGCGTTACCCCCGTGATTCCAATCCGATTTGAAAAAGCTGCCCGGGACGGCCGGCAAGTGAAAGCCGGCGACACGCTTCTGATAATTTCCGGCGTGGCGCGCGCGATTTTGACCGCCGAGCGCGTCGCGCTGAATTTTGTCCGGCGGCTTTCCGGCGTCGCCACTTTGACTTCGCAATTCGTTGAAGCAATCAAGGGAACTCGCGCGCAAATTCTCGACACGCGCAAAACCACGCCCGGCTGGCGGCGATTTGAAAAATACGCCGTTGCGTGCGGCGGCGGAAAAAACCATCGCCTCGGTTTGTTCGACATGATTTTGATCAAGGATAATCATCTGGCCGTAGTGGCGCAGGCATCTTGCCTGCGATGGGCGGGCAGGATGCCCGCCCCATTATTGCGAGGCGAAAAACCAAATGCAGTCGCCGCCGCCATTTCCCGCGCCCGGGAAAAATTTCCGAAATTGAAAATTGAAGTCGAAGCGGACACCTTGCAGCAAGTTAAACAGGCAGTGAATGCGAACGCAGACATCATTCTGCTCGACAACATGAATTTGAAATCGCTGCGGGCGGCGGTGAAAATCGTCAATGGCCGCGCGAAGACCGAAGCCAGCGGAGGCGTGAATCTGAAAACCGTCCGCGCAATTGCCGAAACCGGCGTGGATTTTATTTCCGTCGGCGCTCTGACGCATTCCGCCCGCGCTGTGGACATTGGATTGGATTTTGAAAACTGACTTGAGCCACAGATGAAACACAGATTTCCAAAACAAATTCTTATCTGTGCCCATCTGTGTTTAGCTGTGGCTAAAAAAAATAGTGACAACTGACGCAAAAATTCTTTCCGCTTTGCGCGAAAATCCCGACGGCGTGTCGGGCGCGGAACTTGCGGAGCAATTGAAGATCAGCCGCGCGGCCATCTGGTCGCGCATTGAGGAATTGCGACGTGCCGGTTTTGACATTTCGGCCAGTCCGCATTTAGGTTACCGAATTGTCGGTGAACCGGACGCGTTGCTCGCGGATGATTTGCTCGCGCGTCTGGGTAAAACAAAAGTCATCGGGCGCGACATCCATGTTTTTGAGCAGACGACTTCGACAAACGACGTGATTGAAAAACTCGCGCGCGACGGCGTGAAGGAGGGCGTCGTGGTTTTTGCCGAATCGCAAACACGCGGGCGCGGGCGGCTCGGACGAAAATGGATTTCGCCCGCGCGCAAAGGCCTTTGGTTTTCCATTTTGCTGCGGCCGGATTTGCATCCGCAGGAAACGACGCAATTGACCGTCGCCTCGGCCACCGCTTTGCGCCGCGCGATACAAAGTGAAACCGGTTTGAAGCCGGAAATCAAATGGCCGAACGACATTTTGATCGGCGGAAAAAAAGTCGCCGGAATTTTGACGGAATTGAGCGCGGAACTGGACAAAGTCCGATATGTCATTCTCGGCATCGGAGTGGACGTGAACCAGGACGCTAATGAGTTTCCGTCGGAATTGTGCAAGACCGCGACTTCGTTGAAAATTGAAACCGGCGAAACGATTTCCCGCGCGGAACTGGCGGCTGCGATATTGCGCGAACTGGATTTTGATTACGCGCGGATTTGCGCTGGCAAATTTACAGCCGTTGCCGACGAATGGGAAGAAAACTGCTCGACCATCGGCAGAGACGTGACGGTGCAAATTGGCGATAGAAAGATTCGCGGGCATGCCGAATCGCTGGATGACGACGGCGCGCTGTTGCTGCGCACGGAGCACGGGCATTTGGAACGCATCACCGGCGGCGACGTGACGCTGGAAAAGTAATCCGCAGATTTCACAGACAAACGCGGATTTTTTGGAATTGTTTTCTTTTTCTCCGCGGAAATCCGCGTAATCTGCGGATAAAATGCTTTTGCTTTTCGACATCGGCAACACGAACACACACGTCGGCCTGGCAAACGACCGGCGCGTGCTGAAGCAAACCAACATTCCCACGCGCGAATGGTTTGGCGGCGATGCGAAGGCGCTCGTCAAAAAATTTGCGGGCGCGGAAAAAATCAACGGGGCGGTGTTGTGCAGCGTCGTTCCGCGCGCGACGCCGCTCGTTCGCAAAACTGTGGGAACGCTTTGGAAACTGGACGTTTTGGAACTTTCGCCAAAAACCTTGCGCGGCGTGGGCATTGATTATCCCAAGCCAGATTCCATCGGCCCGGATCGTCTGGCGAACGCCGTTGCTGCGCGAAAACATTTTGGTGCGCCGGTGGTCGTCGTGGATTTTGGCACGGCGGTCACTTTCGATGTCGTGAATGTCAAAGGCAATTACATCGGCGGCATTATTGCGCCCGGCCTCGCGGCGATGACGGATTATCTGCACGAGAAAACGGCACTCCTGCCAAAAATCAAAATCCGGGAAACGAAAAATGTCATCGGCAAAAGCACGGAGGAGGCGATGCTGGTCGGCGCGGTGCGTGGCTATCGCGGTTTGGTCCGGGAATTGATCGGTGAATTAAAGCGCGAATTGCGGGCGGAAAATCTTCCCGTCGTGGCGACGGGCGGTTATGCGAAATTGATCGCGGCGAAACTGCCGGAAATTTCCGCCGTCATGCCGGATTTGACGCTCGAAGGTTTGCGGCTGATTTTCAAGTCCAAAATCTGATGTCCAACATCCAAGGTCGTTCAATTATGCGCGAGTTTGGACTTTAGACTTTGGGCTTTCGACTTTAGACTTTAACTTCTATGTCGAGCAGCCGCAGACAATATCCATTTCATCTGATCGAACCCAAGTGGCAAAAAGTTTGGGACGAGCAGCAGGCTTTCCGCGCCTTCAATCCGAACGAGGAAATTCCCGCGAACCATCCGTTCGCCGCGCGCCACAAAATTTCCGGCAAAGTTTCCGCCGCGCAACTGCCGCCGAAGTTTTACATCCTCGACATGTTTCCGTATCCGAGCGGCGCGGGCTTGCACGTCGGCCATCCCGAAGGCTACACGGCCACGGACATCCTCGCGCGCTACAAACGCGCGCAGGGCTTCAACGTGCTGCACCCGATGGGCTGGGACGCGTTCGGATTGCCCGCCGAGCAATACGCCGTCAAGACCGGCCAGCATCCGCGCAAGACCACCGAGGAAAACATCGCCACGTTCAAGCGTCAGATTCAATCGCTCGGCTTCAGCTACGACTGGTCGCGCGAACTCGCCACGACTGACCCCGATTATTTCAAGTGGACGCAATGGATTTTTCTCAAGCTCTACAACTCGTGGTTCAATCCTGATACACAAAAAGCTGAACCCATTGAAACACTGAAATATCCAAAATGGTGTGCAAATGAAAAATTGAAGAACGATTTTCGAATCACAAAACGATTAGCTTATGTGGACGATGCACCTGTTTGGTGGTGCGAACAACTTGGCACAGTTCTCGCCAATGAAGAGGTCGTAGATGGAAAGAGTGAAGTCGGTGGTTTTCCGGCAGAGCGTATGTATATGCGCCAATGGATGCTTCGTATTACCAAATATGCGGAGCGTTTGCTCAACGACTTGGACACAATTGATTGGAGTGATTCGCTCAAACAAATGCAACGTAATTGGATTGGGAAAAGCGAAGGAGCGTATGTTCGGTTTTGGCTAGAAGGCCACGCCAAACCTATCACGCAAAATTCTGAAAATTTGGCTGAATCGGATTCTGAAATGATCGATTTTTCAAAAATTGATGATTTCATTCAGGCTGGAAATGATCGAAAAGCTGATTTTATTGATGTTTTCACGACTCGCCCCGACACTTTATTTGGCGCGACTTACGTTGTGCTTTCGCCTGAACATTGGTTGGTTGATGAAATTATCACGTCAGAGCAAAAAAAAGCCGTTCAAGATTACAAAGCTTTCGCTGCAAGCAAATCTGATTTGGAACGAACGGAATTGGCAAAAGAAAAAACTGGTGTTTTCACCGGCGCATTTGCCATCAATCCAGTCAACGACGAAAAAATTCCAATTTGGATTGCCGATTATGTTTTAGCGAGTTACGGCACTGGCGCAATCATGGCCGTGCCGGCGCATGATGAGCGCGATTTTGAATTTGCTAAAAAATTCAAATTAGAAATCAAATCTGTGGTAGGTTCTCTCAAGCCATTTCCTGGAATGGCTATTAACTCTACCTTTGGCTACGACGACTTTTCAAAACTGAAGCGCGATGAAAGAACAGTCGTTATAAATGGCGAAGAGATATTCGTATTTACTTCGCAGACCGAATGTTTTGTCGGAGAAGGAGTCGCTTGGAACTCTACGAACTTCGAAGTGTCACTGAATGATCTTCCGACTGCCGAAGCAAAAAAGAAAATTATCGATTGGCTCGAAGAAAAAAATCTCGGCAAAAAAACCATCAATTACAAATTACGCGACTGGCTGTTCAGCCGTCAGCGTTACTGGGGCGAGCCGTTTCCGATTGTCTGGAAAAAGGACGCCGCCGGAAATTTGTATCACGAAGCCTTGCCGGAAAGTTCGTTACCGCTGCTGCCGCCGACGTTGGAAGATTACAAGCCGACCCCCGACGGCCAGCCGCCGCTCGCACGCGCGAAAGACTGGCTGAATCTGCCGGACGGTTCGACGCGCGAAACGAACACGATGCCGCAATGGGCCGGCTCGTGCTGGTATTATTTGCGTTATCTCGACGCAAAAAATAATTCCGCCTTCGTCGCCAAGGACGTGGAAAATTATTGGATGGGCGCTTCCGGTCTATCAACCATCAACTCTCAACCATCAACCAAATCCACGCAGGGAGTGGATTTATACGTCGGCGGCACGGAACACGCGGTGTTGCATCTGCTTTACGCGCGGTTCTGGCACAAGGTCTTGTTCGACCTCGGCTACGTTTCCACGCCGGAACCGTTTTTCAAACTCGTCAATCAAGGACTGATTCTCGGCGAGGACGGACAAAAGATGTCCAAGTCTCGCGGCAATGTGGTAAATCCCGATGATGTTCTTGGCGAATACGGCTCGGATGCGTTTCGCCTTTACGAAATGTTCATGGGCCCGCTTGAAATGGTGAAACCGTGGAACACCAAAGGCGTCGAAGGTGTTTATCGTTTTCTTGGCCGCGTGTGGAGGTTGTTCGTGGATGAAAAATCGGAAACCGCTTTTGAACAGGCCGAAACTGTAGCCACAAAGGCGCAGAGACACGGAGAACTGCTCGATTTAATTCTGCTTGATGGTGGAATTTCAGACATGGACGCCACGCCCGCGCAACTCAAGGCGTTGCACGCCTGCATCAAGAAGGTCACCGAAGACCTGGACGGGATGCGCTTCAACACCGCCATTTCCGCGATGATGGTTTTCGTGAATGAGGCGATGACGTGGCAGACCAAGCCGTTGTCCGTGATGAAAATATTTCTGCAACTGCTCGCGCCGTTCGCGCCGCATCTGGCGGAGGAACTCTGGGCGCGGCTGCATTCCACATTCGGCCAGGTCGCGCCGTCGCTGGCTTACGCGCCGTGGCCAAAATTTGATCCGGCGCTGCTTGTTGAAAGCGAAATTGAGATTCCCGTGCAAGTGAACGGCAAGTTCCGCGACGTCATCAAGGTGCCGGTGGAAGCCGGCAACGCGGCGATTGAGGCGGCGGCGAAGGCGGCGGAAAAAGTCCAGCCGTTCCTCGCCGGCAAGACCGTCAAGAAAGTCATCATCGTGCCGAAAAAGATGGTGAACTTGATTGTTGGTTGAAAAAGAAATTGTGTCGCGCGAAGGACGCGAAGGCAGGAAAAATCTTTCGCAATCTTCGCGGCCTTCGCGCGAAATTTATTTTTCGCCGCCGGCCAGAATCGTTTGGAAATGCGGCGGTTGTTCCTCGGCGGCGACGATGTTCACCTCGATTTTTTTGAATCCGGCGTTTTCGAGCCAGCGGTGCAAATCACTTTCGGCAAAGCCCAGCCAGCGGTCGCCGTAAAGTTCGTGCGCCTTTTCAAAGTTGTGCTTGAGCAAATCGAGAATCAAAATCTGTCCGTGCGGTTTCAATAGTTTCGCCGCGCTCGCCAAAGCCGCCGCCGGATTTTCAGCATGATGCAAGGCCTGGCTCAAGATCACGAGGTCAACGCTGCCAGCTTCAATTGGCGGGTTTTGCAGATTGCCGAGGCGGAATTCCAGATTTTTCAGTCCGTTCTTTTTCGCCTTAGCCGCGCCGAACGCCACGATTTTTTCCGAATTGTCCACGGCGATGACCTTTTTGCAGCGGCGCGCGAGCAGTTCGCTCAACAAGCCTTCGCCCGCGCCCAAGTCGGCGACGATGAGCGGCGGCAAAATCCGCAGCAGCAAATGCCCGAACGCCTGCCACGAGCGGCCCGGCCCGTAGACGCGGTCGAAGCGTCCGGCGATCTGATTGAAATAAACCTGCGCCTGCTCTTTGCGTCGCGCGAGGACGCGCTTCAAATTAATTTGATCGTGCGAATGTTCCGGCAATTCCTTCGCGCCGCGAATGGCGAGTTGAATAAATTCGGCGGTCGCACCGCTGGTTTGCGGATTTAATTTGTAAAAAGTCCTTTTGCCATCGCGCCGCGATTGCACCAGCCCGGCGTCCTGCAACAAACCGAGATGCGTGGAGATGCGCGACTGGCCGAGCCGCGTGATTTCCTGAAGCTCGTTCACGGAAAGCTCGTCGCGTTCCAGCAGCGCGACAATTCGCAGGCGCGTGGAGTCTGACAAGGCGCGCAGTGATTTTAATGTGGCGGACATGGTTTTTTTAACGCCGAAATTTTCCGGAAAAACATTTGACGTTTGCTGAATTCGTTATATCATCAAATCCTGATACGTCAATATGTTGTTGACAAAGATTAACCATTAATTCCATGAGCAAAAACTTTATCTTTTCATCCGAGTCCGTCGGCGAGGGCCATCCGGACAAAGTGTGCGACACCATTTCGGACGCCGTGCTGGACGCCTGCCTCGCGCAGGACAAGTTCAGCCGCGTCGCCTGCGAAACTTACGCCAAGTCGAACCTCGTCGTCGTCGGCGGCGAAATCACGACGAAGGCCAAGCTCGATTTCAACCAGATCGCGCGCGACGCCATCCGGGAAATCGGCTATACGCATGATGACGACGTGTTTCATGCCGACAAGGTTTTGATCATGAACGCCATCACGTCGCAGTCGCCGGACATCGCGCAGGGCGTGGACGCGCGCGAGGCGGAAGGCAAGGAAACCGACGAACAGGGCGCGGGCGACCAGGGTTTGATGTTCGGTTACGCGTGCAACGAGACGCCGGAACTCATGCCCGCCCCGATCATGTATGCGCACCAGCTTGGCCGCGAACTCACGCGAATCCGCAAGACCGGCACGGTCGCGTGGCTGCGACCGGACGCGAAGAGCCAAGTGTCCGTCAAATACATGAATGACCAGCCTGTGGAAATCACCAACGTCGTCATTTCCACACAGCACAGCGCCGATGTGAAACACAAAACGATCAAGGATTTTTGCATCGAGAACATCGTCAAGAAAGTTTTGCCGAAGCATTTGCTTACGAAGAAGACGCAGTTCCTCATCAACCCGACCGGACGTTTCGTGGTTGGCGGACCGCAGGGCGACACCGGTTTGACCGGGCGCAAAATCATCGTTGATTCTTACGGCGGCATGGGCCGGCACGGCGGCGGTGCATTTTCCGGCAAGGACCCGAGCAAAGTGGATCGCAGCGCGGCCTACATGGGCCGTTGGGTCGCGAAAAACATAGTCGCGGCGGGCATCGCCACCAGCGCGGAAATCCAGTTTGCCTATGCCATCGGCTATCCCGAACCCGTCAGCGTGTGTATCAACACGTTCGGAACGGCGATTGACGGCATCACCGATACTCAGATCGAGGGCGCGGTGCGCGAAGTGTTCAGCTTCAAGCCGGCGAACATCATCAAGCAGTTGAACCTGCTCCGTCCGATTTATTCCAAGACCACCAACTACGGACACTTCGGCAAGAACGATCCCGACATCACCTGGGAAAAGGCCGACAAGGTCAAGGAACTCAAACGCGCTCTGAAAATCTGATCAAGGTTTAAGGTGGAAGGGTTCAGGTTTCAGGAAAAATCTTCCGGCCTGAAACCTTAAACCTTGAACCTGAAACCTTGTTTATGGCCTATCAATCCTTTGAAGATTTGGATGTTTGGAAACGTGCCTGTCGGCTGGCGGTTGAAGTCGTCCGCGCTTTTTCAAAATCCAAGGATTATATCTTCAAAGACCAGATGACCCGCGCCGCCATTTCTATTCCCTCCAACATCGCCGAAGGCTACGAGCGTGACAGCCGTCTGGATGTGATCCGCTTTCTGCGCATTGCGAAAGGTTCTGCTGCAGAATTGCGGACGCAATGCTATTTGGCGATGAAGCTTGAGCTTCTGCCCCACGACCAGAGCCAAACATTCATCCAAGAATGCAAAGAAATTTCGGCAATGCTGCAAGGGCTTATCCGCTCCCGCAGCTGAACCACCTGAGACCTAAAACCTTAACCCTTCAACCTTAAACCTATTTCCATTTATGGCTAAAACCAAAACCACTACCTTAAAAAAATCCGACTTCGCCGTCCGCGACCTCTCACTCGCCGAATGGGGACGTAAGACCATTCAGGTTTCCGAGCACGAAATGCCCGGCCTGATGTCCATCCGCAAAAAATACGGCGCGAGCAAGCCGCTCAAGGGCGTGCGCATCACCGGTTCGCTGCACATGACCATCGAGACGGCGATTCTCATCGAGACGCTCGTGGAACTCGGCGCGTCCGTGCGCTGGGCGAGCTGCAACATTTTCTCGACGCAAGACCACGCCGCCGCTGCCATTGCCGTTGCGGGCATTCCGGTGTTCGCGCACAAGGGCGAGACGCTGGAAGAATACTGGGACCTGACGCTCCGCGCACTCACGCATCCGGGCAACAAAGGTCCGCAGCTCATCGTGGACGACGGCGGCGACGCGACGCTGCTGATTCACAAAGGCTACGAACTCGAAAACGGAAGCGACTGGGTCAACACGCCCAACGACAACCACGAAGTCGCCGTCATCAAGGCGCTGTTGAAAAAAGTCGCAAAGGAACGTCCCGGTTTCTGGCACGAAGTTGTGAAGGATTGGAAAGGTGTTTCCGAAGAAACGACCACCGGCGTTCATCGCTTGTATCAAATGTTGGAGCAGGGAAAACTTCTAGTTCCCGCCATCAACGTCAACGACTCCGTCACGAAATCGAAGTTCGACAATCTCTACGGCTGCCGTGAATCGCTCGCGGACGGCATCAAGCGCGCGACCGACGTGATGGTCGCCGGCAAGGTCGCCTGCGTCTGCGGCTATGGCGACGTCGGCAAAGGCTCGGCGCATTCGCTGCGCGGATTCGGTGCCCGCGTCATCGTCACGGAGATTGATCCGATCAACGCCTTGCAGGCCGCGATGGAAGGATTTGAAGTCACGACCGTGGAAGACACGCTCGGCACCGCCGACCTTTACGTCACGACGACCGGCAACAAGGACATCATCACATTCGAACACATGGCGAAGATGAAAGACCAGGCCATCGTCTGCAACATAGGCCACTTCGACAATGAGATTCAGGTGGATCGCCTGAACACCGCCAAGGGCGTGAAGAAACTCACCATCAAGCCGCAGGTGGACAAATACACTTTTGTCACGGGCAACAGCATTTATATGCTTGCCGAAGGCCGGCTCGTGAACCTCGGCTGCGCCACCGGCCATCCGAGCTTCGTAATGAGCAACAGCTTCACCAACCAGGTGCTCGCGCAACTGGATTTGTGGAAAAACAAGGACACCGCAAAAATTGGCGTCTATCGTCTGTCCAAGAAACTGGACGAAGAAGTCGCCCGCCTGCACCTGGAAAAAATCGGCGTGAAGCTGACCAAGCTGACCAAGGCGCAGGCCGATTACCTAGGCGTGCCGGTTGAAGGGCCTTACAAACCGGAACATTACCGTTACTAAATGCGGTAGGGCTGCGCTGACGCGCAGCCGAAATTGGGCGGCGCAGCAACGCCGCCCTACCGGAGATTCAACAGGCGAACGGATTAAGCCGTTCGCCTTTTTCTTTCACATCTACTGGCACGCGCGGCGTTTGCCCACTGCATTTTTCATCGCCAACGCAAACTGGGATTCTTCGCGCATCGGATTCATGGTTGATTGGGTTTGCAGCGTGTGTCCGATACGCTCTCCGAGAACTGAAGGCATCAACCGAACAACTTAACCCAATGGACGGCAAGATTGCGGAAAAGAAATCCAAAGACTCTTCGAAAAATCCGTGTTCATCCGTGTCCATTTGTGGTTAAATTTCCCGCGCAAAAATGGAATATGAAGCCGTCATCGGGCTGGAAACCCACGTCCAGCTCAAAACCAAATCGAAGATGTGGTGCGGTTGCGCGAACCAATACGGTTCCGAGCCGAACACCAACGTCTGCCCGGTTTGTTTGGGAATGCCCGGCGTGCTGCCCGTGCCGAATGACGAGGCGCTCCGGCTCACGGTGCTGACCGGTTATCTATTGAACTGCGAAATTCCGCGCTTTGCCAAGTTCGACCGCAAAAGTTATTTTTATCCCGACGCGCCGAAAAATTACCAGCTCACGCAATACGACAAACCTTCGACGCAAAATGGTTTTGTCGAATTTGAATTTGGCGAAAAATTTTCCCGCGTTCGCATCACCCGCGCGCATCTCGAAGAAGACGTCGGCAAAAGTTTTCATTTCGACCGCATCAGCGGCGTGGATTTCAACCGCGCCGGCGTGCCGCTCATGGAAATCGTTTCCGAGCCGGACATCACCAGTGCCGACATGGCCTACGAATACCTCAACGCGCTCAAGGACATTTTGACCTACGGCGGCGTGAGCGACTGCGACATGGAAAAAGGCATGGTCCGTTGCGACGTGAACGTGTCCGTGCGCCTCGCCGGTGCGAAGGAACTCGGCGCGAAGATTGAAATCAAAAACATGAACAGCTTTTCCGGCGTGCGCCGTGCGCTGGAATACGAAATCCTGCGCCAGATCGGAATCGTAAAAAGCGGCGGCAAGCTCATCCAATCCACACGCCGCTGGGACGATGAGGCGGGCGTGACCGACGAAATGCGGACGAAGGAGTTCGCGCACGACTACCGCTATTTCCCCGATCCCGATTTGATGCCGCTTGCGCCGATGGACGCATGGCTCGCCGAAGTGAAATCGCGCGGCGTCGAACTGCCGCTCGCGCGCAAGCAGCGGTTCATGCGCGATTATCAACTGCCCGCGCCGGACGCGGAAACTTTTGTCAACGACGTGCCGCTCGGAAATTATTTTGAGCCGATTGCGAAGCAGTCAAAAAATCCAAAAGCCGTTGCCAACTGGGTGATCAATAACCTCCGGGCCAAGCTCGCCGAGGCAAATCAAGGTTGCGCAGGCGTCTCGCCTGCCGTGGATAATCTTGAAAATGCAGGCGGGACGCCTGTGCTACGTTTCAAGCTCGCCGATTTGAAATTCAAACCGGAGGCGATTTTGGAATTGGTCAACCTTGTCGAAGCCAAGACCATCAGCAGCGCCGCCGCGCAGCAGGTCTTCGCCGAAATGTTTGCGACTGGAAAATCTCCGGCAACAATTGTCCAAGAAAAAGGTCTCGCGCAAGTCAGCGACACCGGCGCGATTGAAAAATTCTGCGACGAGGTCATCGCTGCAAATCCCGGCCCGGCGAACGATTTCAAATTTGGCAAGGTTGCCGCGCTGAATTTTCTCAAAGGCCAGGTGATGAAATTGAGCAAAGGCAACGCAAACCCGGCGCTCGTCGGCGAAATTTTGGAAAGAAAGTTGAAAGGTTGATTTGAGCGCAAGGGCGCGGAAAAGATCGCGTTGCGATTTATCAGTGTTCCATCAACCGATAAAATCGCGTCGGATAGTTTGAGCTA
>Ga0224555_1004082_pt1 | contig 13857 bp, 9 predicted proteins | sample 714S23034metaG_FD_180687 | JGI IMG/M metagenome (GOLD analysis project Ga0224555, IMG submission 180687) | Peat soil microbial communities from Stordalen Mire, Sweden - 717 S2 30-34 | ecosystem: Environmental > Terrestrial > Soil > Wetlands > Peat | place: Sweden: Norrbotten County, Stordalen...
CGTCGAAGGTGACGCGGGCCATCTCCTGCCGGCGGCGGTGTTGCCAGTCTTCCACCCCCTGCAAGGCGCGCCGCCTCAGGCCGTCTTGCGCCCGCTCCAGCCTTTTGCGGCGCCAGTAGAGCCAGGCGAGGTCTTCGATCTGCTTCTCCCAGAGTGCGTCGCCGGGGCCGAAGGCGCTCATGAGTTCCTGCTTGAGGGACTGGAATTGTTCCGGGTCTTCGCCCAGCGCACGCATGGCTTGGCGCTGATTTTCGTCGGCGACGTATGCGCCATGCTTCAAGGCGTTGAGCTTGGAATTCTGCTTGGCGGCGGGGCTGCGCGGTCCGGTGGAATGCTGGGCATTGTTGCGCGCGGCGGCGAGCAGTTGGGGCGTAAGTTGAGGTGATTTGCGTAAGGACATGGTTCCTCCTGAGAGGGGGCGTTGGGATAGCGGAGAAAGGACTCCCCCGCGGGTCAGACTGTTCACATGAGTAGGCTACCACAGCAGAGGCGCGCTGTCAAGAGATAATGTGTTCACATCCCTAGCCCAGAACTTCTTCAGGGCCTTTCACCACCAAGACACCAAGGCGCCAAGTGGGTAGCGCAGCGCGGCGGAGCCGCAACCGAGCGTCTTTTGTGGGTCGGAATTCGATGTGAGCATCCTTCATGCCGGCGAAGCCGGCCTTGGAGTGCGGTAGCAGCAGCTACCGCCTTCCGCCATTCATTCGTACCGCAATCGCGCCAGAGCTAGAGCCAGAAAGGCGGTAGCTGCTGCTACCGCACTCCCAGGCGCTTCGCGCCAGCTCAGGCCATGACTTGTCATAAATGGACAGGAGATGTCGCCCCACTCAAGTCGCAAAATGTTTGCTAAAGAAACAAGAAATTACGACCTTGCACTGCAGAGTTAGGCGTAGTTTGCCTTACTCTGCGGTTCTAAACACGATAAACGTCACATATTTATTAATGCGAAAGAACGAAAAGCCGCGGAGTTTCTGAAGTGCGAAACTCTGCGCTTCATGAGTGCACTATTAAAGTTCACCCGTAAACCGAGCCGATGATTCGTCAATTTCCTCGGGAAGGCGCTCTCTTAGTGCCTTGGTGTCTTGGTGGTTCATCACAGGTAAGGCGGCCGCGAAAAGCCGCGGACCTCACACCACAGAGGTCCGCGCTACGCCTGCTCCAGGAGCGAGCATGAGCAAATTGGCGCCGGCCGGATTCTCTTCCGAAACCCTCCTCCGACCACAGCAAGGAAAACCTCTCGAGAAGGCCTGAGCGGGTCACGAGCCCACCGTTTTATTTAGTAGACAATCTACCGCCTCATGTGGTAGATTACCTGCCGCTATGGGCAAGGAACAATCCAGAGAGCGAATCGAACTTGTTTATGGCTCGCTCGACATGCTGATTCTGCGCACCTTGCGCTGGGGTCCCACTCACGGACATGGCATTGCCAAGTCCATTGAACGCCTGTCGGATGAAACGCTCAAGGTGGAACACGGGTCGCTCTACCCCGCACTCCAGCGCCTGCAACAGGAAGGTTGGATTTCCGCCGAATGGGGGGTTTCCAAAAACAAACAGCGGGCCAAGTACTACCGCCTGACAGCGGCGGGACGACGGCAATTGCTGGCCGAGACCTCACGTTGGGAGCGTTTTGTGCGGGCCATCACCGGAGTTCTGCGGCCCGCCGACAGTGGCTAGCGGTTAGTGGTCAGTCGTCAGTTGTCAGTTGTCAGTGAGAACGGTAATGGGACTGGCTGTCATTCCCGCGAACGCGGGAATCCACCCCGTGGATCTTCGGAAATGCGCTGTCTGAGGACTGGGTTCCCGCTTTCGCGGGAATGACTGGCGGAGCGGGAATGACTGGTGGAAGGATGCGGCAGTAGCACTGACTGATGACTGAAAACTGATAACTGAGGACTTAAGATGAGTTGGCGGCGACACCTTGCTAAATTCGGCGCTCTGTTTCGCCGGCCAAAGCCGGTGGACGATCTCGGAGAAGAGATTCGCGCTCATCTGCGAATAGAAGAGCAGGAGAACCTTGAATCCGGAATGCCGCCCGACGAAGCTCATTATGCAGCGTTGCGCCGGTTCGGGAATGTAACCTTGGCGCAAGACAGGAGCAGGGAAATGTGGGGATGGGACTCGGTCGAGACGCTCTGGCAGGACCTTCGCTACGGAGTTCGGATGCTGGCAAAGAATCCCGGCTTCACTCTGGCGGCCGTGGTCACCCTTGCCCTTGGGATCGGGGCCAATACCACGATTTTCAGTTTGGTGAACACAGTCGTCCTACACCCTTTGCCCTACCCACACGCTGATCGTCTGGTGCGAATTGACTCGTCTTTTGGGGATAACATCTCTCTTGTTGACGCAGCGGAGATTCGGCGCCAAAGCCATTCCCTCGAATCCATAGGCACTTGCAGCTTTGCGCCAATACCCGTGACCTTGACCGGCGCGGCAATGGCTACCCGCTTGGAAGATGTTGACATCTCTCCCGAGACTTTCACGGTGCTTGGCGTCGCTCCTCTCTTCGGCCGAACCTTTCTGGCAGAGGAAACCACGCCGGACAGGGGCCACGTGGTAATCCTGAGTTATTCGACCTGGCAAAAGTACCTGGGATCGGATCGAGGAGCGATCGGGAAAACAATAAGTCTGGAGAACCAACCCTACACGATTATCGGTGTAATGCCGCCAGGATTCGGTTTTCCCAGCAAGCTTGCGGATGTTTGGACCCCAATGACCGGCGCATCACCGGCAGAGAAGAAAATTGCGGTGGCCAGCATCACAGTCGGGCGCCTCAAGCCGGGCGTAGGGCCGCACGAGGCGCAGGCCGAGTTAAACGTAATCGCCCAGCGTTTAGGGTGGAAGTCCCGGCCCGGTGAAAACCTGGAACTGCGGGTGGCGTCTCTTCAAGAGCAAACCGTCGGGCCGGTGAAGAAAGCCCTTTTGATCCTATTCGGCGCGGTAGGCTTAGTACTCTTGCTTGCTTGTTCAAATGTCGCGAACCTGTTGATTGCCAGAAACGCTCGCAGGCGGCGCGAAATTGCAGTGTGCGCTGCATTAGGCGCGACTCGTCCCCGCTTGTTGCGCCAACTCCTGACCGAAAGCCTACTTTTGGCTCTCCTTGGTGGCTGCCTTGGTCTGGTCGCGGCTCTTTGCGGAATCCACCTCGTACGGGTACTCGCACCTCCCCGACTCCCCCGGCTTGACAGTGTCAGCGTCAATGGCTGGGTGCTCGCATTCACGTTTGTGGTTTCTCTTCTCACCGGAATCGTGTTTGGAATTTTCCCTGCCTTTGCGGCTTCCAAACCTGACTTGATCGAGTCGCTGAAGGAAGGAAGCACGGCGTCAAAAGCAGCGTTTGGGCCCACTCCGCTCCGTAAAGTGCAAGGCGTACTCACGGCCTGCCAGGTCGCCCTGGCTACGATCCTTCTGATTGGAGCGGGGCTTGTGGTGCGAAGCTTGTCGCGGCTGATGAGCGTGCACCTGGGTTTTGACCCTCAGCAGCTTCTTGTGGTTCGGTTGAGCGAAATGGACCTTCATCCCCTTGGCACAAACGCAACGATGCTTTTTTACCAGAGGATATTGGACGAAGTAAACGCGCTGCCAGGTGTTGAATCCGCGGCGCTCGTAAAAGTCTCTCCAATTGGGGGACCAGGAATTTCAACCCCCGTCTACAGAGAAGGAGAATCGGTGCCCAGTGGGTTGCAAGCCTTTATGCGCGAAATTCAACTCTTCCACGCTGGAGATTCGCATACCCATATCACTCAAATGCAAACTGTTAGCCCGGGTTACTTTGCCACTATGAGAATTTCTATTTTGAGGGGTCGCACTTTTACGGCAGACGACAGATACGGCTCTCCCCCCGTGGCCATAGTCAACGAAACCCTGGCCCGCCGCTTTTGGCCCAAGGGGGACGCAGTGGGCAGGAAAATCGATGTCGGCGGAGGTAGTGGAGGGTGCGAGGTCGTGGGCGTGGCCGATGACACCCGAGATATAAGTTTAGAAAAGGATCCGGGACCGGAGGTTTACCGGCCCAACCTTCAACTGCGGGAATTGGAAGGTGCGTTAGTCGTCCGCACAATCGTTCCACCACAACGCTTGAGCGACGCCATTGTCAATCGAATCTGGTCCGCCGACAAGGACGAGGTTGTTTATTCTGTGATGACTATGGATGACGTGATCTCGAAATCGGTCATAGGACCGCGATTCCATGCTGCTCTGTTTAGCCTTTTTGCTTTCCTGGCGCTGATCATGGCGAGCGTCGGGGTCTACGGGGTTGTTTCTTACTCGGTCAGCCAGCGGACACGTGAAATTGGGATTCGTTTGGCGCTTGGCGCAAGGCAAGGCGACATTCTTCTGCTCGTTATGGGGCAGCAGATGATCATGACGGTACTCGGGGTAGCAATAGGCTTGGGCGTAGCCTTTGGCCTTACACGTACGATTTCGAGTCTACTCTACGGCGTGGCCCCGAACGATTTGGGTACGTTTGCCGGTGTGCCTATTCTCCTCGGCCTTGCCACCCTGGTAGCGTCGTACATACCGGCGCGGCGGGCGATGCGTGTCGAACCGACCGTGGCGTTGCGCTACGAATAGGCCCCGGAATAAAGTGGAAGGACCTCTTCGTCGTCACGAGCACAACCTTATCTAACTATTTCCTGAGCGTAACGACGGCCACCGTCAATCCATTGAGTGGCACGCCATCGGCCGCCAAGCTGGTGGTGGCTGGCAGGGATGAACCCGTAGTTTGGTCCACGACCTCGGCAGTGCCCCCTGCTGCGCCGGGAATTGAGAGTTCAATACTCCGGTCGCGTTTGTTGACCAACAGTATCTTTCGCGCCCCCTGCGCAGTTGCAAAAGCCTGGGCAAAAACACACGGCGATTCAAGGCGGGTTTCGACCAGTTTATCACCCGGACTGAAGTTCTCACGCAGGAGCTTCAAAACTCGATACCGGGCGTTGGGCTGGCCGGTTTCCCAGTTGAGCAGGGAGGTGGAGGCGAACTGGCCGGGATAATCGATCAGTTCCGCGCCTCCGACCACATCAATACCCATCGCCGTCAAGCGGGCGTACGTACAGGCCCACATTGCACCCGCCAGGTTCCAGTACGAATCGGGGATGGGATGGGCGAACTGCGGCGCCTGCGGGTCAGGCAGCATCGATCCAAGTTCATTAATGCAGGTCCCCGTGCCCGGAGAGAGCCGTTTCCGGATGCTTTCGATGTACCCCACGGCGGTGAGAAACTTGTCTGCCTGGGCGAAGATGGTGTACTGCATGGTTTCCGGCGTTTCATCCGAATCCGGCATGGAGTAGAAGTGGTAGGAAATCATATCGATGGGGATGCCCGGTTTGTGATGCTTCGGATCGAGGAAATATTGAAAATACTGAGGGCCGCCAACCGGATTCGCCAACGCCAACCCGATGAATTTCATTTGAGGTGAAACCTGCCGAACTTGCTCGACCACCGCATCATAGAGGCGGGTATAGAGCGCCGGGCTCATGTGGTGTTCGTTGTCGCTTTCATTCAATATCTCCCAATACTCGATTTTGTAATGATGCCCGGAAGCATGCCATTTCCCGAGCTCGTCGTTGAAACCTCCTTGGGTGTACCAGCGAACCAGTCTGGCCTGGTAATCTGCCACTTCCTTTAGGGTAGGGTCCCGGAGCTCTGTGCCTTGTTCGTAATTCCAGTCGATTTGGTCAGGGTCCTCGGGATAGGTAACCGGCGCCCGGGTTTTGAACATCCACTCGGGTATGGTGCCGAAGTCGAAGACCACCTGATGCCCGGCCGTCGCCTGCATGAAGTCTTCCGTATACTCGTCCATCAAGGAAAAGTCCCAGTAGGTCTTACCGTTCTCCGGAGGCTTCAGTTCCGCAACCACCATCCTGGGATAACAAAACCAGGGTTGCAGGCGGGCGTAATCCGCGTGCAGATCGCGTAGCGCCTTGTAGATCGGGTCGTGGGTCGGACGGCCGCGCCGCAAGGGAGGTTCGGGGCAGTCCTGAATCGAAACGGAAGTTCTCGATACCCTGACCACCTTGTCCCATTGGACCTCTGCCCTTGACGGGGTTTCGCCGCAGAGCAGGATCAATGGTCTTGCAATCAGGCAGGACGCAAGACAGATGAGTAATGCCAAGAGTTTGCTCAATCGAACCTCCCGAAAAATGTACGCCACGGTCACCAAGATGTCGCGCTCATAACCGAACCGGCGCTGCAACCTGGGCATGCGGTCAATTTACGCGCGATTCGGTGCAGAGGCAATAGCGAACCGAACGGGCGAGCGCCTCTGCCGCCCTGATTGTAGGGGTACGGCTTGCCGTACCCTCTTCATTTTTATCGCGCGACCGAACCAAGAGGGTACGGCAAGCCGTACCCCTACAGCCAGGCAGTGCCCCGTGACTATTGTCAAGAACTGGATGTCACAGCACGCTAGTTGTTTTGCATTGGGAGATTCTCCATGCCGCTGGTACAATCTTCTGGGCCGGCCGCAGCCGCGCCTTCGAAACCACCTTACCCAGATTTGAAAATCGATGGGTATTTCAGGAGATCCCCTTGAAGAATCGCATTCGCATCGCATCTCTTATCCTCAGCTTACTCATCCCGGTTGCCGTGCGGGCCCAGGCCGCGTTTTCTCTTCACGCCGGCGACCGCGTGGTTTTTTATGGTGATAGCATCACCGATCAGCGGCTTTACACCGTTTACGTTGAGACTTACATCTTGACGCGCTTCCCCCGGCTCAATGCCAGCTTCGTGCATAGCGGCTGGGGTGGCGACCGTGTTTCCGGCGGAGGCGGCGGGCCCGTCGACGTGCGGCTCGAACGCGATGTCATTCCCTACCGGCCCACGGAGGTCACCATCATGCTGGGGATGAATGATGGCGGTTATCGCGCCTTTGATGAAGCGACCTTCGCCCAGTTCACCCAAGGGTTCCAGCACATTGTTGAATCGTTGCAGAAGGCCCTTCCGCAGATTCGCTTCACGCTGATCCAGCCTTCGCCATTTGACGACGTGACCCGCCCACCCACTTTTGCGGGGGGTTACAATGCCGTGCTGGTTCGTTACGGGGAGTGGGTGAAGGATTATGCCCGGCGAATTGGCGCCACCGTGGCGGATTTGAACACACCGGTTGTAGCCGTGCTGGAAAAAGCGAACGCCGTCGATGCGAAACTCGCGCAAGGGATCCTGCCCGATCGAGTGCATCCGGGCAAGCAGGGTCATCTGATTATGGCGGAGGCCATCCTGAAAGCCTGGAATGCGCCTGCCACGGTGACCTCGGTTGAAATCAACGCGGCAAAGAAGCGCGTCGTCCGCGCCACGAATACCCAGGTTAATGACTTGGCCTCCGATGCCAACGGCCTTACGTGGAAGCAAACCGACGGTGCGCTGCCCATGCCTTTCGATCCGAAGGATCCCGTGACGGCCCTGGTGATGCGCAGTTCGGACTTCATCCAAGCCTTGGACCAAGAACCTTTGCGGGTGACAGGCCTGAAAGCGGAGAGCTATACGCTCAAAATCGAGGATGAAAATATCGGCACATTTACCTCGGCGCAACTCGCGGCGGGAATCAACCTCGCGGAGCTTGCCACGCCCATGAGCAAGCAGGCGATGACGGTAGAGACCTTGACCGAAAAACATAACACCATCCACTTTGTCCGCTGGCGGATGATTCAGGTTCCGCTAGCCGGGCTCTCCGCACCCCATCTCCAACCGACCATGGATGATTTGAATGCCCTGGATGGCGAACTTGTGGATGAGCAGCGCGCCGCGGCGCTGCCGAGGACGCTTACGTATGAGCTGATTCCCCAATAAGAAGGGCTTTCGGTTTTCATGCCTTTACAACGATCTTTCGGAGCGCAATATTGTGGGCGGTCAGCCGATGAAGAGACATCTCCTTTTACTCCTACCGTTGTTTGCAGCCGTGTTCTACGCTACCGCAGCTTCAGGCCAAGCACCCCATTTTCGAGTGCTCGCTTTTTATTCAACGCATGCAGAGCCTGACCATGTTCAGTTTGCGGAGGGCGCGCTGAAATTCTTTGCCGCCATCGCGCCCAAAGACAATTTCACCTTTGACGCGACCACGGATCGGGAAAACCTGAACGATGCGTACTTGAAGCAATACCAATTGGTCATTTGGCTCAATGGGTCACCCACGAAGCCGGAACAAAGGCGCGCCTTTGAAAAATACATGGAGACGGGCGGGGCGTGGCTGGGCTTCCACGCCGCCGGATATAACGACAAAGGCACAGGCTGGCCATGGTTCGTCGCCTTTCTCGGGGGAGCCGTCTTCCATAACAATAGCTGGCCGCCTTTGCCCGCCAGGCTGGTGGTTGACGTTCGGACGCATCCTGCCACGATGAATCTTCCGGATGCCTACGTATCGCCTGCCAGCGAATGGTACGGCTGGGACCCAAGTCCTCGCCTGGATAAAAATGTGCAAGTCCTGTTGACCTTGGATCCCTCAAATTACCCCTTGGGGCTAAAGGATGTCGTCACCAGTGGAGACCTCCCGGTAGTGTGGACGAACCAGAAATACAAGATGGTGTACATGAATATGGGACATGGAGACAGGATCTTCTCCAGTCCCGTGCAGAACGGGCTGATTGAGAATGTCGCGCTTTGGCTCGGCACGATGCCGGCCCCGGCGGAGCATCCCGCACCGTCGGGATTGCAAATCAATCCTCAGGCCGTGGTAGCGAATCCGAAAACGGCCAAGGTGTACGCGGTGAACACCGGCGGCAGTACAGTAACGGTGATCGATAACTCCAGCCACTCGGCCACCGCTCTGGAGGTGGGAGCGAGACCCGAGGCAATCACGGTGAACCCGTTGACCAACACGATTTATGTGGGGAACTCAGGAAGCGGCACCGTGAGCGTGATTGATGGGACAGCCAGTAAGGTCACTGCGACGGTGAAAGTGGGAAGCCTTCCCTACGCCGTGGCGGTGAACCCGGTGACGAACAAGGTTTACGTCTCCAGGACCTTCAGCAACACCATGACGGTGATTGACGGCGCAACCAACATCGCCAGCCCTTGGAAGGCGGGCATACAGGCAGACGCTATCGCCGTGAACCCGGTGACCAATAAGATCTATTTGGTTAATTACGAGAGTAGTGATGTGACGGTGATCGACGGCGCCAGCGATTCCACTACGAGGATAGCTGCCGGCGCCCATCTGTGGGGAATCGCGGTGAACCCGGCCACAAACAGGATTTACTTTGGAAACACCGGCGGGTCGAAGGTTACGGTGATCGATGGTGCCAGCAATGCCGTCACTTCGGTGAGTGCGGGGAGTATCCCTTGCGCGTTCGCCGTGGATCCCGCCGCGAACAAGATCTATGCGGCCAATTACGCGAGCAACGATGTAACGGTGCTCGACGGAGCGAACGACAGGGTGGTCGCAACCGTAAAGGTTGGAGATCGCCCGCAAGCGATCGCGGTCAACTCGCTTACTCACATGATTTACGTGGCGAACACCCACAGTAACAGCGTGACCGTGATTGACGGAACAAACAATTCGGTGGCTGCAACTGTGCAGGCTGGAAATGGACCCTATGCCATCGCAGTGGATACCGCAGCCAATAGGATTTACCTAACCAATATTGCGGGTGACCATCTCACGGTGATTGATGGCAGGACGTTGACAGCGACGCCTGTGGCCGCCCCGGCGAGACAATAGGGCAGTAGGAGAAGACCGGCGACTGCAACGTCAACGCCTCCATTCTCCGCCATGCCCCATCAGGCCTGTCATTCCGAGCGAAGCGAGGAATCTCGCTTTGCTTTGTGGAGAAAGGAAACAGAGTGAGATTCCTCGCTTCGCTCGGAATGACACGGGGGGCTCGGGGTGCGTGTAATCCCTGCGCGGAGGCGGAAGGTCCCAATCATGGAACTCAGTTCAAAATTGAGAGGCGGCATGGCAAAGGCACGGCGAATCGGTGTCGGCATAACGGTGAGTATCTTGTGTCTCAGTGCATCCCTCGCCGCGCCGCAAACGGCTCCCACCATGCCCATGCGCGCGAAGTATGAAGACGGCGCCGAATTCCGATGGCTGAACAAGGAAGTCCTCGACTCGCGTGTGCTGGACAGCATGGAAGACCTCTCCACCTGGTCGTTCACAGGCGCCGGAGAGATGACGCTGACCGAGGTCCACGCGAAAGACGGCCGGCATTCGCTGCGCATGCGCTCGATTTCCAATGTGGCCCAGGTGGGTGGTGAGGGAGAGTGGGAGGACCTTGTGGCCACCCGAAGATTCGGCGGCGAAGACTGGCGTCAATACAACCGAATCTCACTTTGGGTCTATCCCGATATCATCGGCGCCCCCGCTATTTCCTGTTCTCTAACCCTCCACAACGACGGCTCCCACAAACTGCCGGACCAGTATAACGAGGGCCGCCACGAATCGATCATTCTCCATAACCGCATCTGGAACCATGTCGTTTGGGAAATCGCTCCACTCGACCGGGATCGCGTTACGGCGCTCGATTTTGGGTATAGCCTCCCCAAGAAGTTACCCGACCCCGGCGACCAGACGATCCTGGACATCGATCACCTGGAATTGCAGCGCGTGGTTGCCGATCATGTCGAGGGTTGGAGTGTGGCTCCGGGAAAGATCGCTTTCAGCCACAGCGGATACACAACGGGTTCCCCAAAGTCTGCTATCGCCACCGATCTGACGGCCCGCGAGTTCTCAGTGATTGACCTACAGACTGGCCAGGCGGTGCTCACCAAACCGGTCGAGCAAGAGACCACTCCGCTGGGTAAGTATCAAGTGCTGGATTTTTCTGAGGTCCGCGACCCCGGCGAGTACGCGATCAAAGCCGGCGACTTGCTGACTCGCTCGTTCCGAATTGGGGAGGACGCCTGGCGCAACAGTATCTGGAAGGCAATCAACTTCATGTACTGCGAACGATGCGGAACCGAGATACCAGGCATTCATGGCATCTGTCATCAAGATATCTACTCCACCCATGACGACAAGCGAATTGTCGTCAATGGCGGATATCATGACGCCGGGGACCTTACCGCTACGGGAAACACGCCTGGGATGGTCTATGCGCTCCTTTCACTTGCGGACAATCTGAAGCGGCAGGGCGAGGATCCGGTTCTCTACAAACGTGTGCTGGAAGAAGCGCGATGGGGCTTGAATTGGGTGCTCAAAACGCGATTCGGCGACGGATATCGCAGCACCGGCCAGTTGGTCAGTTACTGGACCGATGGGATTATGGGCACCGCAGATGACCGCTTCGGCAAAGCCGTTAATGACCCGGAGTGGAACTTCCGCGTGAGTGCAGTGGAAGCCCTGGCAGCACGCGTATTGAAAGACAGCAATCCGGAGTTGGCGAATCGTAGCCTCGCGATCGCGGAAGAAGATTGGAAGTATGCGGTGGATGGCCTGAAAACGGCTCGTCCACTCGCTGAGGTCTACGGGGCAAAGGACGAATTGGAGAGAATTTCATTCGGCGTGGTCGCGTCGGTCGACCTTTACCAGGCCACCGGAGATCGCCGCTACGCAGATGAAGCTGTAGCCTTGGGTGATCTGGTAATGGCTTCTCAGGTGCGCAAGCTACAGCCCTGGACAATCCCATTGACCGGTTATTTCTACACCAGCCCGAAGCGTGAGAATCTCTTCCACCGATTTCACATGGGCGAGGAGGAGGAGCCGATAGTCGCTTTGGTGCGCTTGTGCGAAGCGCTGCCGGACCATGACCAATGGATGAAGTGGTACTCCGCAGTCGTTTTGCACTCCCAGTATTATCTTAAGTCCGCTGCCGTGGTGGATGAGCCTTATGCGGTGTTGCCGGCCGCGGTGTATCGTGAGAGCGAAGCACGTCTTCTTCCTGAATCCAAGAATTGGACCCCTCTTCGGGCCGCTGACCGCGATGCCTATGTGGAAGAGGTAAAGCGCGGAATTCCGCTGGGTGGCGATTACTGTCTGCGCAGGTTTCCGGTTTGGTTTGACTTTCGCGGCAACTCCAGCGTTCTGCTGTCAGAGGCCAAGGCACTGTCCGCAGCAGCACGGTTGCGCGGTGATCTGCCAGCCGAAGACTTGGCCCAGAAACAGGCCCAGTGGCTCGTGGGGCGCAACCCTTTTGACGCCAGCCTGATGTATGGTGAGGGCTATGACTGGACACCGCTGTACAGCGTGCGCTCCGGCCAAATGGTTGGTGCGCTTCCGGTCGGCATCGAAACCAAGGGGTTCGAAGACGCCCCCTACTGGCCCACACAAATTTGTTGGACCTATAAAGAGGTGTGGACGCGACCGGTTGGAGAGTGGATCTGGTTGATGCAGGATATCAGCGTGCCGGCCATCGTTCGAGGAATGGCCAATCCGGGGAGCCATGAACCCGTGGAATTTCGAGAACAGAAGACCGGGCAAGTGAAAACCATCACCTTGAATCCGATGGACGGCGAGTTCAGCATTCAAATGCCGGAAGGCCAATACGACGTGCGACAGGGTTCAACGCACACCAGCGTTACTGTCCTGCCGGGAGGACTCTATACCGTTGATCTGCGTCGTGACCACGTCCTCGATTTCAAAGTCACGGTTCAGGCTGTGGGTGAGAGTGGATTGGTCCTGCGAATCTCCGCTGAAGGCGCGGGCCGCCACACCTTCACCATTCGCAGCGATAATCTCACCCTCACCGAACCGGCAAAACAGGAAATCGACCTGGCTTCTGGACATGTCCGAGAGGCGGTCTGGCACGCACATGTAGTCTCGCCGGCGACTCCCTGGGTAGCCGTGGTGATTCCGGACGGCACGCTGAGTGAACGCCGGGAAATCACCGGAACGAAGTGAGGCCGCCCATTTCTTGAGAGAAATCCCTCTTGAAAGTCCGGTAGTGGGTCAATTTGATGTAGAGGCGGCGGAACCTGTCCCGATCTTTTCGGGACGCCGCCATTTGGCGATCCCGCCTTGCGGGATCGCCGCTACAGTATCAAATTCACTCACTACCTGAATTTCAAGTGAATCTACCCGCTTGAGGTAGAATGATCCAATGCGTCGGCTGCTGATTGCCACCCTCTTATTCGCCGCGACCGCCAGCGCGGCGGTTACCCGCGTGGACATCATCGAGTCGCTACAAGAGCCGCGAGGATTACGTGCAGAAAGTCGTCGCGGCGGCGGAAACGCTGGTCCGCGCACGCCTGTTGATGGCGGCCGACGTTCCCAAGATCACCGATCGGGCGGCAGCGCACTGGGATTCCCTGATGAACCCCGGCGCAGGGAAATAGCCGGCGCCGCTGAAGCAGGTAGGGGCGCACCATGGCGAGCCCCCTACGGCGATTGTTTCACAGCTTCTAATGTAGTGCGTCACATCAGATAAGCGAGGTTGCTATGTCACGCGAATGTATGGAATCGGTTCGCCAATTCAAGGTAGATAAGGGTTCGGTGGCTCTGTGGTGGCTCGGGCAGATGGGATATCTGATCAAGACACCGGGAGGCGCCGTGTTCTCCGTCGACGCTTATTTAACCGACTCCTGCCGGAAGATCGGAGAGTCTATGGGCCTGAATATGGGCCGCCGGGCGCCGGTGTTTATCGAGCCCGAGGAACTCGAGGTCGACCATTTCCTCTGCACCCATTCCCATTACGACCACGCCGATCCCGAAACTATTACGCGGCTGCGGAAGCAGGCTATCGAGACCTTCGTAGGACCCGGTTTAGCCTGCGAAACCTTCTGCAATTGTGGCGTGGAAAACGCGAAGATCCATCAGGTCTATCCTGGGGCTAAGAGGCAGGTCTCTGATGTCGTCCTGCATGGCACCTTTGCCATGCCCACCGACCATTCCGACCTGAATCACATGGGGTTTGTGCTGGCCGTGGAAAACGGTCCGCGCATCTACATTTCGGGGGATACCGACTTCAGCGATCTCTTGGGCCACGTTCGGAA
>Ga0224555_1004083_pt1 | contig 13856 bp, 20 predicted proteins | sample 714S23034metaG_FD_180687 | JGI IMG/M metagenome (GOLD analysis project Ga0224555, IMG submission 180687) | Peat soil microbial communities from Stordalen Mire, Sweden - 717 S2 30-34 | ecosystem: Environmental > Terrestrial > Soil > Wetlands > Peat | place: Sweden: Norrbotten County, Stordalen...
CCTCGTTGCTTATGATGCCGGCCTGGACACCCTTCTCCGTGAAGCCCGCAAGTTCGGCATCAGCGTAATTTCCGCCAACCAGTTCCTGGAGCAGTATCCGGCGCAGATGCGCGCCGCCATCATGGCCGTCGGCACGCATGCGTTCTTTCAACTTTCCAGCGTCGACGCCGACAAGATGGCCAACTCGCTCGACGGCGGCAAACGGCTGGCAGAGTTGCTGAAGAACCTGCCCAAGCGGCGCATGGTCGTCAAGAGCGGCAGTCATCGCCCCCAGGAAGTGCTCGTGCCCAATGTCGCCGACCTCGGCGGTGACTATGCCGACCTGTACAACCGTTGCCGGGTGCGCTGGGCCAGACGGCGGACGGACATCGAAGCCGAGATCCGCCAGCGCCAGCAACAGGCCAACCGCCGGACCGAGGAGGTGCTCAATGACTGGGAATAGGCGGCGAGGGATCATCCTGCAGGATCGTGACCGCCACCTGCTGTCCGAACTGGCCGTCATGCGCGTCATTGACCGCGAAATGACCAAACTGGTGGCGGGGTTCGGCTCCACTACCCAGGTCAACACGCGGCTGTTGGAACTGACCCGGGCGGGCCTCCTGCGCCGGTTCTTCATCGGCAGCATCGCCCACGGCCGCAAGGCCGTTTACACGCTCTCGCCCAAAGGCGGCGAGCTGGTGACAGCCAGACTCGGCGGCATCAGCCGCCCCGCTGGCAGGCTCGTTATCGGCGACGCTTTTGTCGAGCACCAGACCGGCATCAATGAAATCTACGTCACCGTAAAGCACCGCCCCGCTCCGCAGGCTGGCGTCAGCTTGCGCCGCTGGGTCACCTTCCGCCAGTCCATCTCCGAGGCCGTCAAATTGACGCCCGATGGCTACTTTGAAGTTTCCGCAGGCGATTCCGTCCGCGCCATGTTTCTGGAAGTGGACATGGGTACCGAGGCGCTGAAGGTCTGGCAGCAAAAGACCGCCTACTACCTCCAGCTTGCCGTCTCGGGCGAGTTCACAAAGCGCTTCGGACCGCAGCAGTTCCGGGTGCTCGTGGTGGCAAGTTCGGAAAAGCGCCTGGCCAACATCCGTGGGGCGGTGGCCAAGTCTATCGACCGGATCTTCTGGTTTAGCACCTTTGAAACCATTCAACGCGACGGCTTCTGGTCGCCGGTCTGGCTCCGGCCAACCGGCGGCCAGAGGCTCTCGCTCCTGTGAGATTCCCTATGCGCTACTGCAACCAATGCCATAAAATCACCCCCGGCGAGCCGCTGTTCTGCAACTTCTGCGGACGATCCTACAACCTCAAGCTCTGCCCGAGTCGGCACCCCAATCCCCGCAGTGCCGAGATCTGCAGCCAGTGCGGCTCCCGCGACCTCTCCATGCCGCACCCGCGGGTTCCGCTGTGGCTGGCTCCGCTGCTGCTGATCCTGTCGGCCCTGCCCGGCCTGGTGCTGATCGGCGTCACGCTGCTGTTCCTGATCGGCTTCGTCAACGCCCTGGCCAGCAGCCCCCAGCTCCTGCTGCAGTTCATGCTGGTCGGCCTGATGCTGGCTTTCCTCTGGTACCTCTACATGCACTTACCCAGTTTCCTGCGGCGATTCCTTACTCGGCTGTTCAGCCATTCCAAACGTGACGATCATGACCACTAGCCTTCCAAATTCCGAAATCAAAAGACGTTACCTTACCGAACCGAAGGCCGGACTACCCACGGCGCGGAAACCCGCGCGTTTACGGGCTTTTCCGGCCACAGGGGGCGGGCAATGCTGCCCGCCCCATTGCCCGCCCCAACGTGGGCCAATTGTGCGCGAACGGGGGCCGTTTGTACGGCCGCCCCAGCCCACCTTCGGCCCCCCGGCTTCGGCGCTCGGACAACCACTCGGTATCGAACAGGCCGCCGAACTCATCGGCTGCTCGCCCTGGACCGTACGGCAGACCCTCCTCCCAAGAGGGCTCCCGCATCTGCGGCTCAGTGCCAGCGGCAGATTGATCTTCTACCGGGATCAGCTCATCCGCTGGATCAAAAACCAACAGCAAGGAGGAAAAACTACGTGAGCCTGTTCAAACGCGGCAACGTCTGGTGGTCGTACTTCTACGAAGACGGCATCCGCCATCAGTCTTCCACCGGGACTTCCAACCGCAGGCAGGCCGAGACCATCGAAGCCAAGCTCAAGGAGGAGGTCGCCAACCAGCGCTTCCAGATCGTCAAGGCCGATCCGACGATGACTTTCGGCGGTCTCGCTGCCCGCTTTCTCGCCAGCGGCTCTGTCCGCCCGCACCATGTCTATCACCTCAAGTTCCTGCTGCCGTTCTTCGCGGACACCGCCGTGCTCAGGGTCACCAAATCCCTGGCCGACGAGTTCCGCAGGCGGCGGCAATCGGGCACGGCCACCAAGGACGCCACCGTCAACCGGGACTTGAGCGTGCTGCGCCACATCCTGTACTGGGGTGTGGACGAGCAACTGCTCTTAACCAATCCGCTCGCCCGCCTCAAGATGGCCCGCGAGCGGCGCATCCGCCGCCAGGTGCTGAGCGTGGCCGAGGAGATATTGCTCCTGGCCGCGGCCAAAGACCACCTGTACGCCATGATCATCGCCGCCCTGGACACCGGCATGCGGCGCGGGGAAATCACCAGCCAGCTATGGGAGGACATCGACTTCTCCCGCAAGCTGCTGTTCGTCACCCGTTCCAAGACCCCGGAAGGAGAATCCCGCGAGATCCCGTTGACCCAGCGGCTCCATGAGCATTTGCTCGAAAACCGCAAGGATACAGGTCTCGTCATCACTTTCCACGACCGCCCGGTCCGCATCGTCAAGCGCACATGGCAGACCGCGCTGAGAAACGCCGGTCTGCGCCACATCCGCTTCCACGATCTCCGCCACACCTTCAACACTCGCCTGATGGAGGCGGGCGTCCTGCAGGAAATCCGCATGGCGCTCATGGGCCATTCCTCGGGCTCGAAAGTGCATTCGACCTACACCCACATCGAGCTTCCGGCCAAGCGGATCGCCGTCCGGAAGCTGCAGGAGTGGGTCCACCAGCAACAGGAAGAACTCAACAAGGAGCATGACAATGCCAGCACCGAAGACGACCGATCCGAAACCGGCCCCGGCACCAAAGCCGGAAGGCCGAAAAGTGTGGAAGAAGAAGACGCCCGTTGAGGTGGTCTTGGAACAAGCCGACAAGCTCAAGGCTGAGATTGCCGAGATGGAGGAAGAGCTGAAGGCCAAGCGGCGGCAGCTTCAGAAGTTCGAAGAAGCCAAGAAGCTGTTCGAAGGGATGTAGGGCCATGCAGCTTCTGACCGATGAACTCCGCAACCGCCTGCCCCCGCTAAACGGGCAAGAGGCGGAAGCCGACCCGGTAGTGTACGCCAGGTTCTCCGTGCCCGGCATGGAGCTGGCCTGGTATCCCATCGAAGGAGAGCCGCGAGACGAGGATTTTCTGTTCTTCGGTTGGATTTCCGGGAGCAGGAATGAGTTTGACTTCTTTCTGCTCTCCGAACTGGAAGCCTTTCGCGGCCTGCTGGAGATCCAGCGGGTGGAACGCGACCCGGCGTTTGCCGAAGGCAGGCTCACCGACGTAGTGCCCGCGCCCGATTTATGAAGGCGCGGGATCAACTTGAGACCAAGCCTTGTGCTTGGTCTCTTTTTTGGCGGCCTACTTACAGTGGCCCGCTGAAATAGTTAGTAGGGGGAGAGGACCCGCCTCCCAAACCAAAAAGGAGCAATAGAAACGTATGAAGAAACTCTCGGTAGTTGTGGCCGGTACCGGCCAGATCCGCGACGTGGAGATCCAGCCCGGCACCACGGCCGGCGACATCCTCCACCAAATCAACCTCCCGGAATACCTGTTGTCTAAGGGTCCGAACGAACCCTTCTTCGCCGCCGCGGAGTCGATCTACGACAAGGTCAAGGACGGCGAGAAGATCTTCGCCTCAACCAAAGCCGAAGTCGGAGAGACGCTGCTGTGCGCGTAAGAGAACTCGGCACCCGGCCTGTCCCCGCTTCCATCCGCGAGTTGTTTTCGCGGGTGGTGCGGGGGCACGCCCCCGCAATTCCCGTCCACCGCCGCCAGATTTCCTACTGGCAGGAGCGCGGTTGGACCCAGACGGGCAGCCGGTACACCGGCGCTTACCAGACCCCGTACGCGGCTTTCCAGGGCTGGATTGAGCAGCACCGCTCCGGGCAGATCGACTTTTTCCTCTACCTGCCCTCGGACGAAATCCGCAGATGCAGCCACTGGGCCTGTTTCCAGCACCGCGGCAATGACTGGTACCTGATCCACATGCGCAAGGAACCAAAGGACGTCGGCTCAGGAATCATGACTATCGAACGCTTAATCACGGAGGCTTACGAACAATGAAGACGATTCACCTGGAAGAGAAGAGAACGGCGCTGGTTGCGCGGCGTGAGAAGTTGCTTGGCCGCTTCAACGAGGCGGCGCGCGCCCGCAAGAGCACCCGGCGCACGTGCGCGGAAATCCGGCGGACCAACGAGTTTCTGGAAAGCCTGGAGCAGATCGAAGCCGAAAACACCGGCAGGCCTACCGGCCCCCGCCGCTACGCGGTCAGTTCCCTGTTCTTGCACGAGAGCTTCAAGAAGCTCACGGCGGACCGGGACGAACAGTTCTTTTTTGTCACCGGCTCGGAAGTGGAAGGCGTGCTGGTCCTGGACCAATGGGCGGAGTTTGCGCACCAGCGGCGCAGCCCCATGGGCGTGGTAGCGGACGTGCCCTCCACGCACAACCTGCTCATCAAACTCGAACAGTTCGGCCATAAGTTCCTGGCCCACTTCCACAGTCACCCCGGCAACGGCCCCGACGCCACCTGTCCCTCCGGCATCGACAACGGATTCCAGGGGCGGCTAGAGAGCGCCGGTCATGTGGCAGTGATGGCCATCTTCAGCCGCGACGGGTTCATCCGCTTCGTGCGCCTGGACCAGAACCTCGAACTCGAAATCTACGGGGAAGGAGTGAAGAACCATGCACCCGGCATCTACCGTCTCACAAACCTCGCTTAGGCTGCGCGGCAAGGCCATTGTCGGGGCCGAAGATCGCCAGCAGAAAATCCCCGGCTTTGACCAGGCGGTCTTCTCCAAGAGCAGCGTGCTGTGTATCGGCGCGGGCGGCATCGTCTCGCAGATCGCGCCGACGCTGGTGCGCAAGGGTCTCGGCCGCATCGCTCTCCTGGACGATGACGTTGTGGAAGTGAGCAACCTCAACCGCCAGCGCTTCTATGAACGGGACCTCGGCAAGAACAAGGCTTTTGCGCTTGCCGAGAACCTCCAGCGTGAATGCATTGCCGAAACCGAAATCCGCGGTCTTCCGTTTCGCCTGCAGGAGGCGGTCGCACGCGGTATTGACCTGTCTTGCCATGTCGCCGTCTGCGGCGTGGACAACAATCCGGCTCGCGTGTTTGCCAGTCGGTACTTCCGCGCCGCCGGCATTCCGGTGGTGTTCACAGCCGTCAGCACCAATGGCGACCACGGCTATGTTTTCGTGCAGAGCAGGGAGGGGCCATGTATTGCCTGCATGTTCCCGGACATGATCAACGATGACCGCTACCCGTGCCCGGGTACTCCGGCCATCGCCGACATTCTGCAGGCGCTCGGGGCGCTGGCGGTCTACGCCATTGACACCCTGCTCATGAAGCGGCCCCGAAGCTGGAACTACCGGCGATTAAGTCTGTCCGATGGTGCGACGGACGGCGCTTCCCTGGTGCCGTCCCGCAGCGGCTGCCACATGTTCGCGCCCGGTTCTGATAATGAACTCCTCGCTTCCCATTGACGACATCCAGGTCGGCTTCCGCTACCGGAAGGACCTCGGTGATTTGCGCTCCCTGGCTGATAGCATCGGCGAGGTGGGACTGCTCCACCCCGTGGTCGTCACGCCCGAGGGGCGCCTCATCGCCGGGCAGCGGCGGCTGGGGGCGTGCCGCCTCCTGGGTTGGGCCGAGGTTCCGGTCACGGTCGTTGACCTGTACCAGGCAGCCCGTGGCGAGGCTCACGAAAACTTCGTGCGCAAGGACTTGCTGCCCAGCGAGATAGTGGCGCTGAAGCGCGCCATCGAACCGCTGGAACGGCGCGAGGCCAGGGCGCGCCAGGGCGGCCGGGCGGACCTCTGTCATCCCGCCACTGTGGCGGAAGGACAGGGGGACGCCCGCGACAAAATCGCCCGCTATCTGGGTGTTGGACGCACCACCATCGACCGCGCCGAGGCCGTGATGGAAGCCGCAGAGGAGGACCCGGAAGAATACGGCTATCTGGTTGACCAGATGGACCGCAGCGGCAAGGTGGCCGGTGCCTTCCGCAGGCTCACGGTTCTAAAGCAGGCCAAGGAACTGGATGCTACGCCGCCGGAATTCCCAACCGGTCCCTTCCAGGTGATCGTCGCCGATCCACCCTGGCAGTACGACACCGGCAGTTCGTTGCCATACCCCACTATGCCCCTCGAAGACATTAAGGCCATGCCGGTGCGAGACATTGCCGACGAGAACGCCATCCTGTGGTTGTGGACCACCAATGCGCACCTGCCGGTTGCCTTTGATGTGGTGGAAGCCTGGGGCTTCCAGTACAAGGCGCTGCTCACCTGGGTGAAGGACCGCATGGGGACCGGCGAATGGCTGCGCGGTCAAACTGAGCACTGCATGTTGGCGGCGCGCGGCAAGCCCGTTTTCCTCCACGAGAATCACAGCACCGTGTTAGAGGCGGCCCGGCGCGAGCATTCGCGAAAACCGGAGGAGTTTTACGCCCTCGTGGAGGCGACGTGCCCAGGCGGCAAAGTCGAACTATTCTGTCGTCAGCGACGGGAAGGCTGGAGGGCTTACGGAAACGAGACTGGCAGGTTCGGACCCGAGGAGTTTAAAGATCCGCCAAGTTTTCCCCTGAAATAGGCTGGCGGCAGAGCGTGCCTATACCCAGAAGGTGTATGCGATGGTGCCAACCGGCAATGGGCATTCGGCGTATGCTAAAGGACATCACACAACACTATGCCGCGACTTGCTCTTAAACCTGACTCCAGTTTCTTCCGCAAAATCGCCATGGGTGCCGTTGGAACACGGGCCGTGTGCGAGGACCTTGCCCGGCAGGGGCATGCCCTCATCGAGCTGGAACGAGGATCTCTCGACACTAAGCTCTGGAAGGATGTGAAGCGTAAGCGGGTACGCATCCCCGATCTGGTTTGCCAGCGGTGCGGCATCAGGGTGGAGAGCCGCGCGAAAACCAAGCCGGAGCTATCGATGTCCCACAGCGTCACCGACGCGACGCGTGCTTGGGACTTCGGCATGGTCGACTCCGACTGGATCGCCTTCCCGGTGTGCGAGGCCGTCGCCGAGCAGGATTGGAGCAATGGCCGGCTGGGGTCGGAGTCCTCATACTGGCACGAGCGCAACTGGGTGAGGTGGAAAGCCAAGCCGCGCATCAACTACTTCGACGTCCGTACGTTCCGGTCCATTCCGTTCACCAAGGTGGCGACGAAGGGCGTCACCGAAGGGTCGGAAACCGCCGTCGCGTGGGACGCGGTCTTTTCGACTCGGACCGGAACCGTGGCGGCGCGCGACGGTCAGCGGTTGACCATCGCGAGGGATGGTGATGGGCATCGACATACAAGGGCCATTCCGCCTGCTTTGGACACACGTCGAGTCCGGCCAGCCCGTGCTGGAGAATCAGGTTATAGCCTCGAAGCTCATGCCGATTATAGGGACCGCGCAGGCATGTCCGGATGCGTTGCCTGCCAACCACATCGCCAGCCTTCTCGTGTCGCGCGAGCGGACTCAACGATTTGCTGGCATCAAACTCGCGCGTGTCCGAAGCGAGCGCGGATTCGGCGACATTGCGGCCGAGCTCGCAGCCGACCGCGAGGAGGACGTCTACATTCGTCTTGAAGCTGTGTCGTACCTGGTTGCCGTTGGCGGCAGGTCTGCGAAAGCGGCCTTTGGGGAGTACTTGGATAGTACCGACGAGCAGACTCGCCTGGAAGCGGTCATTGCGGTCGGGGAAAGCGCTACGCCCGACGCGGTAGAGTTCCTTTCCGAGATCCTCGACGATCACCGTACGCCGTACTTCCTGCGGAGTGCTGCCGCGTGGGGGTTGAGCCGCGTGGGCGGTGAGTACGCCGTCGCCCGGCGGTCCGCGCGTTTGCCGATATAGATCAGAGTATTCGAGAGGAGGCGCTGGAAGGTATGATTGCAGTTGGAGGGCCTGCGTTGCCGTTGCTGCTCGGTGGACTGAAGGGCGTGAGTTCTGAAATTGCCGCCGGTTGTGCGGAGGCTCTCCGGCAGCAAGGAACGTTCTCTCCCGAAATTGTTGCTAGGATTGTGGCCGACGTGCAGCGCCTGCCCCAGGCGCAGTGGAGCGTGTGGCTGCTCGGTCAGCTTCCCCGAGAGCAGGTTGCCCCCGCTATTGCCGGCCTGCAAACGCAGGCCCCGGAGTTGCACTACGCCGTCACCTTGCTCTGGACGTTTGTGGAGAGCTGGATAGCGAAACGCTGGGAGTTGCGCCCTGGGTTCGCGTTCCCTGGAATCGACCCTGTCTATGAAGTTTAACTTTCCCCTAGATTGGCAGGTTTATCGGACCGAACACGGGCTCCAGCTCTGCGCCGATAGCCTCCAGGCGTTGGCGGCGTTGCCCGATGCCTCAGTAGATCTGATCCTGACCAGTCCGCCGTTTGCCTTGCTGAGGCAGAAGGCGTACGGCAACGAGGACCAGGCCGAATACGTGGCCTGGCTCGGCCAATTCGGGGCCGCCGCACAACGCGTGCTCAAGCCCAGCGGCAGCTTCGTGCTCGATTTAGGCGGCGCGTATCGCCGCGGCCGCCCGGTGCGCTCGCTCTACAATTTCCGTGTTCTACTCGATTTCTGCGACCGGTTAGGCTACTGTCTGGCCGAGGAGTTTTTCTGGTACAACCCCGCCAAGCTGCCGTCACCGATCGAATGGGTGAACAAGCGAAAGCTGCGCGTCAAGGACGCGGTCAACACCGTTTGGTGGTTTTCCAAGACCGACCACCCCAAGGCCGACGTCACGCAAGTGCTCGTGCCCTATTCGGAACGTATGAAAACGCTGCTGAAGAATCCGGCGAAGTTCTACCGGCCCAAAGAGCGCCCCTCGGGCCACGATATTGCCGAATCGTTCGGTCGCGAGAATGGAGGGGCAATCCCTTCAAATCTCCTGCAGATCCCCAATACCGACAGCAACTCGCACTACCTTAGAGCCTGCAGGCTGTTGGGCGAGGACAGCCATCCAGCGCGGTTTCCCGAGGCACTGCCGCGCTTTTTTATCCGGTTTCTGACCTCACCCGGTGATGTCGTCGTGGACATTTTTTCGGGATCGAACACCACCGGGCACGTGGCCGAATGCCTTGGCCGGAGCTGGTTGAGCATCGAGCTCAACCGAGCCTATGCACGGCTGTCAGCCGTTCGCTTCATGGAAGGGCAGAGCGAGCGGGCCATTCGCGACCTCTACGCCGAGTTGCAGCGCAGCAGCGTGCCAAGCTTGCGGCTTCCCCTGCACCGACCGAAGACCACTATACCGGTCGAGGTCGGCTTGAACCCCAACGCCGCACAGCCGACGTTGTTCACGTGAGACGGACCCTGCCTCATTTGGGATGCCCGGCGTTGCAGCGCGGTGAGGCCGAGTTGGCGGCTCCCGATTCCTGTGAGGAGTCGGCTGGCAGAATTGAGATACGACCCGCGCCGGAACCTGCTCTCAGCCCATCGGCCAGCGCCTGCGAAGCGCATCGAGACGCCCGATTTAAGGGGTGGTTCATAGGTGGGACCGCTTGTTCTTGCAGTCGATGAGGCCATGCTTGCCATAGTGGGCATCTCCGGCCAGCGCAAGGCCGGGCAGGATGTCGTCCGGGGCCTTTGGGCCGACCAAAATCCGTGAAGGCAGGCATCCTGGAGAAAATTCTCAAAGTGTCATGTATCGAACGTCCGGGATGCCAATCGGAGCATCATAATATAAAGGCGGTATTTGCATAAGGAGAGCGCACAATGGAATGGGAAGTTTTCCCTCATGAAGAAGGTTCCGGCGACTGGGCCGTCGAAGCGATCAACTTCGCAGCCGACGGGGAGATATTCACAGCCATATTCAGTGGTCCTTCCGCTGAGGAAAGAGCGCGAGAGTACGTTGCGTGGAAAGCGGAAGCGGTAACCAAAGCCCGAGCCCAAAAGGCTTCATACGGAAGTCAGCTCCAGTTCCACATCCGGGGCCTGTAGAGCACGGGTAGCGCGCTCGACGCCATCGAGAACTTCTATCTCTTGGTCTGAACCGGCTTCCAATTCCTTAAATTTGCGCGCAGTCACCAGGACGCGGGATTCCAGAGAAGGTACCGTAATCTGCACCATACTTTTACTCGCTGCGTTCGGAGGGCACTATACGATGGCTCAGAACGAGCCGCTAAATGTCCGCGTGACCCGCGAGGGCTTGGGAGGGGATGGGGTGCAACGACAACAAGCTCTACAGCTCGCCGGCCAGGGTCAAGATTGCTTGGTAGTCCCGCTCCGCAAGCCGAAATCTGGCGGCGCGCAGTTGATCGACTTTCTCTTTGACACTGCCGATCATCTTCTTCCGCTTGGCTTCGATGTAAATTGCGATGGTCGGCACCACTCGAAATCCCTGGGCTCGCGCCTGGATCACCGCCGCGCGGTCGTCGATCAGCACGACATCCGCAGACAACTGCTCCGCAAGCCGGATCACCTCGGTCTCTCCCAGGTGCAATCTTCGGCCCTCCGCGTGGACCGGTTCCGCAGGGAATCTCAGCGGCGTCACTCGTAACCAAGCTTGCGCAACAGCCTGGAGAGCTGCGGGATGAACGGGAAACCCAGCACCCTGTTCCACGATCTCCGTCCACACCGCGCGTGGAATATGGATCTCGCCGAAAAGTCGTGGTAGCAGCTCAAAATCCCCAAGGGCTGCCAGGTAGATTAGCGGACTGCTGTTGGAGACAACGAGCACTCGATCACCGTGGAAACCCGGATGGCGGCAGGTGTTCCTCGATCTTCTCCAAATCGGAGAGGTCCTCGGCCAGATTGTCGGAGGTGTAGTCGTGCTGCGGAATGTTCCGCTTGCAAGTCAAATCCATAAACTGAATTCGCGTCAGTCCCAGATCTTGGGCGGCTTCGGCCTCGGAAATGCGGCGCTCCTCAAAGAGCCGCAGAACAGCAGCCTCAAAAGCATCGTGGTGAAGGCGAGCCTTGGCGCTTTCGTCAACGGCTCCTTCGGGGATCGGGATGTCCACCTCAATCTTCACGGCAATCCCATTGTACCGGAATGTAGATAAAAATGTAGCTGGCGAGAGCCTCCAGGCTCAACAGGGCTCAACAGGATTCAACGGGACGCCCGTATCTCATTGAAACGTAAGTATCTGAAAACAAGGCATGTTTGTGGGATAATGGAAACCGCCTTGGGCTCAGTGGATTTCGGGTGGATACCCTACGACGATGTCCCTTTGGTTTCAATAACTTGCCCGTTTTGGGTGCCCGACCCCCTGCCTTCTCTAGGCAATCCACAGCTACATTTTTTACTACAATCGCCGTCCGAAGTTTCCTGGAAGGCCTGTCAATGGCCGGTTTCAGCGTGGGCGACCCTCTGCATATGCAGCAGGGGGTCTTCAGGTAATCACCGGACCTAGCGGAGATCGCTGAAGCACGGCGAGTACGACCCGGTGGCGGTGGTGGTGAACATCAATGAGGCGCGAGATCGCGGATAGCGGTCTCCGGGGCCGGCGAAAACGCCTGGAGTGCGGAGGCGATCCGGGCCTCTCTGCCCATGGGTCTACAAGGTGCGGGCTCCGGGCGTTGACGGCGATTACCGCCTCGCCAAGGATATCAGCGTTCCAAGTCGTGACCGCCTTCGATGATGGCCGCGCGCATCGCATCCACGTAATCCTGTGCCGTTTCAGCGCGTTGGACGCACCACGAGCACGCCAATAGGTGCTCTTCAAGGGCTCCAAGTTCCGACTCGTCCGTCACCATGCCGAGGTAGTATCGCTCCAGGTTTTCGTCGGAGACATGCTGCCAAGCCATTTCGCGAAGTATTGTAGCGCAACGCGCTCTCTGCAGCGGAGGGATCGTTCTGGCTGGGCCTGACTGGGGGTTCATGAGGGTGGTTGTTCTCCGGTGATGTCGGTTGAGATCTGTTCGAGTTCCTGCACGGGTTCCGGGTGATGCGCCAGCAGGTATTTGCGAAGGCCGTCGTCACGTCGTGCCAGTGCATCAACCGCGCCAGACAGCCTCTCCGGTCGCCGCGTGAGTCGGGTGGGCTTATACCGCCGAAGTCGCGGCTGGAATAATATAGAACTAATTAAGCAAAGCAGCTCTAATTTAGCCGGTTGGATGTATAATCGCTACTGGCGTGGAAACTTTGCAAGTGGAGCGCCACTTCGTATGAACTCTCGCACGCTGCCCGCACGAGTCCCCACCGGCGTGCGGCACAAATCTCCCGCCGCCCAGCCACACCTGACAACACGGGGGCCAGTAAGGACGCACCTGGGCATATTCGCAATTCTTGTGGCGGCGCTGTCCATCGCGGCGACCAGCTGCGATACCCAGCAATACAGCAGCGCGATATCGGATTTTGGCACGGCCGCTACGACCGTCGTTCAACAGACAAGAAATGCCTACAAACTCGTGAACGACACAGTGCTGCAGGAGCAAATACTGGCGCTCACCGCACAACCCGGACCGATTGCGGCCGACCCCAGGAAAGCCTTCCCCCCGTTTGTCTCTGACGAAGATCTCAGTATCCGCAACACAATGCTTGATACGCTGGAAGCCTACGCATCGGCACTGGGCAACCTCACTGGAAAGACCAGTGCCGACCTCGACACCGAGACAAAAACACTGGCAGCGTCGCTCAATACGCTAGCCAAGAACGACCGACTCCAGCACTCCTTCCGCGAGGTGAAGAGCATTACACGAGAACAGACCAACGCGGGGGCCGCCGGGCTAGAGGCCATCGCTAAGTTCCTAGTCAATAGAAAGATCGCGGCCCGGCTTCCGGCGATTCTCGCAGAGAACGAACCCCACATCGAGGGCATTGTCACATTGCTCATCCACGAAATCGGGGACGCACCAACTGCTGACGACCCGGGCGGGCTGCGCGGAAAACTCGGGCGTACTTACGACCAGTTGATTGATAATCAAACAAACCTGGCTAATGCGGACCGCGCCGGTACCACCGAGAAGCAGCAGAGTATTGCCAAACTCGCCGACCTCGTGAGCGAACAGCGCAACGCTGACGCGGCCCTCGCCGGAACCCAGACTGCACTCAAGAAACTTCTTGCAGCCCACCGAGCACTGCTCCAGGTGCAAACCGCACCAGCCACTTTTAAGACCATTGTCGCGTCACTCTCGGCCGAGGCAAAAGACGCCCAAGACCTCTATGCAAAGCTACCCAATAAGTAGGAGGTGAACGCATGCCCTCACAAGATGACCTCGCCGCACTCAAGAAGGCATTCTACAGCTTGTACAATAGCCTCAAGGAGGCATACTACGCTGCATCAACAGAAGAGGCTAAGGAACAGATTTCCGGTGCCAAGGACCTCGTCAACCAAATCCTCGACATGCTTGACCATGCCGACCTCGAGGCTGACAATGCGGCAATAGCAAGCCTGACGCAAGCGCTGAACGCATCAATCAAGAACTTGAGCGATCTCCAGAAGGACCTCGACGCGATCGTGCACAACGTCGCCATCGCGAGCACCGTTATGCAGGCAATCGACGCCGCCCTCAGCGTTGCCGGGAAGATAGCAGCCGCCGTGTAATTGCTAAGGAACGCCATGTCCTGTCAGGAAACGTCGCTGTTCGGCTGACACAATCAACATACGCTTAAAAAGGAGTTGGAAAATGCCTAATTCTCAATTACGAGTTC